>Ga0134125_10002324_pt1 | contig 22617 bp, 31 predicted proteins | sample KB31751_FD_96464 | JGI IMG/M metagenome (GOLD analysis project Ga0134125, IMG submission 96464) | Terrestrial soil microbial communities with excess Nitrogen fertilizer from Kellogg Biological Station, Michigan, USA - KB3-175-1 | ecosystem: Environmental > Terrestrial > Soil > Unclassified ... | reverse complement strand
TATGTGTTATTATAACCCCTATGGCAAAAGAACAAAATACCCACACCCTGACAAAAGCAGAAATGCACGTGGCAATCCGAGAACGCGTTGACGAAATTACCAAAGAATTTACCGACGGATTCAAGTTCCTCGAAAAATATCCCTACTCTGTGACCTTCTTCGGCTCGAGCGTGATAACCGAAGACAGCCCGTACTACAAGAGCGCTGAAGCGCTCGCAAGAAAAATAGTTACGGAGCTCAATTACTCCGTGCTCTCCGGCGGCGGACCGGGCATCATGCAGGCGGCGAACAAGGGCGCGTTTGAAGCCGGCGGTTCTTCGCTCGGTCTGACTATCAAAATTCCCGACGGGCAGGTCACAAACAAATACGTGACCGACAAGATTGATCTCTATTATTTCTTTGCTCGCAAGATGTGCATGTCGTTTTCGGCAGAAGCGTTTATCTTTTTTCCCGGCGGCCTCGGAACGCTCGACGAATTCTTCGAGATGGTGACGCTTATTCAAACCAAAAAGATTGTGGGTGTGCCGCTCATCTGCGTCGGCTCTGACTACTGGCTCTCGCTCAAAAAATTTATGGAGGAAACACTCCTCAAGCGCGGGACGATCACTCCGAGCGATCTCAATCTCTTCACTATCACCGACGATCTCGACGAAATTATCAGCATCATCAGGAAAAATCCCGAACGAGAAATCTATCCTTTCAGCTCTGCGTCGTAGAAACTTAGAGCGAATACGGCCATGGTCCAGCAAGAAGCACCATCATCAAGAGAGCTCCGATGATAGCGGCGTTCTTGAAGAAATTAATATTATCAGTCATGCGCATACCGGCATCTTTTTCTTTCCAGAACGGATGCATCATGTAGGTCACCGGGATCATAAAGAGAAGCAAAGAGAGAACGCCGATACCGGGCCAGATACCGGTGATAACAGAAAGTCCACCAACAAGCGCTAAGAATCCAGAGAACCCGACAGCAAATTTCGGCGACGGTACACCTTTTGAGGCGGCATACCCGGCCATGTGGTTAAGATTCTTAAAGTGACTGTAGCCGGCTCTAATAAAGTAACCTCCAAAAATAATGCGTCCTAAAAGAAAAATGGCGGACATGTATATGCTTTTAACTTACTAATGAATCCATTATACTACACAGCATGAAAAAACCATTCATCTTGAGCATTATCGGTCTTGTTGCCATTGCTATTATAATAATTGTTGTCCGACACAAAACTCCGCTTACTCCGGTTGTCACAACAAATCCTATTGCCACTTCTACAACCGCCACTTCGACAGCCGCGAGCATAAAGCCTGTGACTACCATTCCTACTGCACCGTCGCTCAAAGACCAGGCTTGGAATGTTTTTGAGAACTATCTCACCGCCGCAAAGAATCACAACCTTGCTGCCCTCTCGAGTCTTTCATATCAGATTTCATCGACTTGCAAAGACTCGAGCCAGCAAGCAGCCTGCTTCCAGAGAATGGACTCTGTCTATACTGCCGCCAAGGATTTCAAGGAAGCAGATTTCACTCACATCATCTCCGACAGCAAACAAATTATTCTTTATACCGATTGGAACCAAGTCTACAATACAAGCGTGACGATTGTCGCGCGTAGCTTAATATATTTCACCCGCACTCCATTGGGAACACCGCAGGTATTATCTCTTAATCTTTCTCAGGCAGAATATATCAGCCACACAGATTCAAACGGGAAAACCCTTACTCAAGCTCAAATCGACGCTGCAGTCACTGCATCAACAACCGCCGACGATTTAGCCTTACAAAAAGATACCGATCACAACGGCTGGTGGGACTCAATTCAGCAATACTTTTACTAGGCAAGGTTTTTAGAAAGGAAAACGAGTGTCTTTTTCCAGGCATCTTCGGCGGCTTCGCGATTGTACATGCGAGCGTTGGTATCGTTGAAAAACGCGTGTCCAGTATGAGGATATACAACTGCCTCGAAATCTTTCTCCGCTTTCTGCATCCCCTCTTTGAGAGCCGGGAGCGAAGCGATGAGCCCCGCATCTTCTTCGCCGAAGAACGCCAAGACCGGACAGTTCAGGCTATGAATTTTTTCGGCTGGAAGCGGCTGGCCGTAGAACGGAACCGAGGCTTCGATGCGCGCATCATCAGCGGCGAGAGCAAGAGCGTAGGTTCCGCCGAAGCAAAAGCCGAGCACTCCAACCTTGCCGCTCACGTGCTCATCTGACAAAAGATAATCGACGCAGGCCTTGAGCTGGGAGATAGCTTTATCTGCGTATTCCGGCGCTTGAATCGGAGCGAGCAGAGCTCGCATCTTTTTTTGTGCTTCATCGCGTGTTTCTGGATTGCGCATCTCATCAAGCAGACTGTGATCGATTTTTCCTTCAAACGACATCCCATGAAAAAGGTTTGGAGCAACGACAGAATAGCCTTGTTCGGCAAAACGATTGGCAACATCTCTTACATGCTCGTTGAGTCCCCAGATTTCATGAATGACAATGAGCCCGGGATGCCGTGCTCCATCGTCGGGATAGGCATGATACGCCGGAATTGATCCGATGGTAATATCTTTGCTGTTCATAAAATTTAAAGCAAGAAGGTGTCGAGCGTAAACGCATCAGCACCGTAGAGAAAGATGGTTGTCATACCGAGAGCGAGACCGACATCACGCACGCCGAGCGCGCTGTAGCCGACGGTGTAAGCAATATCGAAGACATGTACCGCAAGACAGAAGGCCACAAACCGCGTATAAAACCCGAGCAGCAAAAGCGTTCCGAAGACAACCTCAAACGCGCCGTTGAGATGAACAAGAGTCACTGGCGAAATTGGCAAAGCAGCTGTCCACGAAGGCAAAAACCCGAGCCACGAAACCGCGTCGGTCACCTGCTGAACACCAAACCAGATAATCACAGCGGCCATGCTGATGCGAAGAAATGTTGGAGCGAAGGCTTTGGCTTTTTCCATGTTAGTACAATTCTAGCATAGGATTTCCAACAAGTGTTCCTTCAACCGATCCGTCTGCGTACATAATGACGTACTCGAAGCTGTAATATTTCAAGAGCGTACTTGCTGGAGCGAAGTAGAGTGCAGTTGAAAGTGCATCAGCGAGCATGCAGGTATCAGCAAGCGTCCAGATTGCTAAAATATTTTCTGGTGATGCAAGCGTCGCGGGATTGATGATGTGATTGAACTTTCCCCACTTCCGCCTGTTCCCCGCCGAGCCCGCCATAGCCTTGTTGCCGACAGTGAGAACTCCGATCACTTTCTTTTCGTCGCGCGGATCTTCTAAGCCAACGCGCAAAACTTCGCCAGCGCTGCTTTTGTGCACAAAATCTCCGCCCGCATCAACGCAATAATTCTTAATGCCTTCATCTTCCAAAAGTTTCCCAATGATGTCGATGATGTAACCCTTGCCGATAGCACCAACATCGAGGAGTGCGGGATTTTTGAGAATAATCTGCGGAGGCTTAAGCTCAATCACCTCGTCCCACGCCGGCGGAGACGAAAGCGGATGCTTTTGCGTGAGCGAATATTCCGGATCGTAGCCGGCGTCGACAAGCATCTGCCCGACAAGCGGCGTCATGAGACCATGCGTGAGCGTGTAGAAAGCGTGATACAGACGAAGCATCGGCTCAGCGTCGGCCGGTAAGTCAAACTTCCCCGCCTTCTCTGAAAGCTCGTGAATCCACGAATCATTTCGGAAACGAGAATAGTTCTTATCGAATTCTCCAATACGCTTGAGAATTTTTTCGTGCAGAAGTTTTTCGGCGGCAGGAGAAATGCTTTCGGAAATATCAATCTTCCACACCGTGCCGATAGCTTCAAAAGAAAAACTCGGCATGTGAAAGAAAATTACGCGCTTGCTTCAGCTTTAATCTTCGTCAATGCTTGATTGAAACCTCCGGAGGTCAGGGACGAACCGGAAACTTTGCTCAAGACAACATCGTCGATGTTTTTGCCGACGACGAGAGGTTTGAAGTTGGCGATGAAGATGCTTTGGTAGTGTGAAGAGGTTGGATCGTTCGCGCCGCTCACAACGGTTGCGTCGGTAATAACGCCGTTTGCAAGCGTGACTGAAACATTGACCGTATCAGGTCCGCCCGGCGACATATAGCCTCCAGTTGCCGAATAGGTACCGTCCTTGTACACGGATATCATCGGAGCTCCGGTAGTTGTCGTAGCGGTATCAGTCGAGATTGGAACGCTCGTTGTCTCATCCGTCGTTGCCGGAACAACTGCCTTCTTCGGCAAAATAATGACCACACCGATAATGACGAGGACGATAATTCCTCCGATAATTAATTTTTTCATCTGGCTATTGTATCACAATGATTTTAGAGACCGCTATTGAGGAGCGCGCGGGTGTTTGGTCCGACATTGCCGAGCGGAGTCAAATCATGTTGCGTCTGAAACGCTTCGACTGCCGCTTCGGTCAGAGATCCGTAGTAGCCTGTGATTGGACCGCTGTAGATACCGTCCGAGGTCAGGCGTTGCTGCAGAGCAGTGACATCGGGCCCCGAAGCACTGACCGTTAGAGGATTAACGAAGCTGTAAGAAGAGCTCGTCGTGCTCGGTGTTGAAACTGGCGCAACTGTCGTCGGCACGCTCACTGTCGGAATACCGTTGCTGCCGACGACGAAGTAAATCGGGTTAACGTTGTTCGAGCTGTTTTGCAAACCAACAGTAATTGGAATCGACGAACCTTCATTGCCGTTGACGGTGTAGCTTGCCGTGTACGGTCCGTTACCTCCGCCGTTTGCGGTAATTCTCTGTCCAGCGATCGTCACGTACGGACTGCTTAAGGTTTGATTGGAAGTAAACGAAATTCCCACGATGCTTCCGGCGCCGAGAAAGCTTCCATTGTTGTTGGTTGAAGAAATACTGATTGATGAAAGCGTCGGGAGCGAGGTGCTTGTCGGCGTCGATGTGCTTCCGCTGACCGAAACATACATCGTGCTGCAGACCGAAGCGCTCTGGCAGACAGTGATGTTGTCGCCGCCGAAGCCCACAGCCGTGATGACAAGCGAAGAACCGCTCAACTCTGCCGTAGCGACGCTCGGGCTTGAGTTTGACGAAATATAATATCCGCCCGAGCCGGAAATGCTGACGTTTTGACTTTGCCCGGCTATCATCGAAAGCGTATTTTCTCCGAGAGAAATCTGTCCGCTTCCGGAAGAACCTGGAGCCGGCCACGGGATGTTTGAAGACTGCTGTCCGTCAACAATCACGTACGTCGCTCCTCCGGCGCCGATGCTGTAGGCAGTCGGGTCAATGGTCGTAGAAAAGTTACCGTTGGCATCCGTTGTGCCGAGAGCCATGTTTGAGGTTCCATTGGTCGTTGAGTAGTAGTAGAGCGTGATAGCTGCGTTCGGATCGGCATACACGCTAATAGAAACGGAGTTTGCGGACTGGCTCGAGACCGAAAGAGCCGGAATGATAGAGGCTTCAGCTCCGCGAGCGAGAAGCCCGAATCCCCCAACAAGGCACAGTACAACCAATATTTTTTTCATACTATGAATTTAAATAAGCTTATATTGCCTTTTATTATATACGACAGACTACCAAGACGGGTGCAGGAGAAGATAATTAACAACCGAAGGCACCCACATCTTTTGCGTGATGATAAGTCCGATACCGATGATAATCAGAATCAAAAGGAAAATTCTAACTGCTTTGATAAACATAATTGATATTAGTCCCCTAAGCATATAGGATAACAGCAATGGATACCAACACTCTCTGGGACGTCATTGTAGTCGGCGGAGGGCCGGCGGGGATGATGGCGGCAGGCACGACTGGAGCGAAGGGTGCGAAGGTGCTCCTCATTGAGAAGAACGATTCACTCGGCAAAAAGCTTCTCATCACCGGCGGCGGTAGATGCAACGTCACCAACTCGCAGTTTGATACGCGAAAATTCTTAGAAAAATTTAAAGGTGACGGCAAATTTCTCTTTTCGGCGTTTGCGGAGTGGGACGTCAAGAAAACGCTCGACTTCTTTCATACACACGAGATGGATACAAAAGTCGAAAACGAACTGCGGACTTTTCCTACGTCAAATTCTGCCCAATCAGTTTGGGATGTTTTAGTTGAATACATGAAAGCCGGCAATGTCGAAGTGCTTTCGAACTCATCTGTTGTAGAAATTGTTCTCAAAAACAAAAAGATTGTCGGCGTCAAACTCGAAAATAAGAAAACAATTCTCGGGAAAAATATCATCATCGCCTCGGGCGGCACTTCGCGTCCGGAAACCGGCTCAACGGGCGACGGCTACGCATGGCTCAAGAAGCTCGGGCACACAGTCATCGAACCAATACCTTCGCTCGTCCCGATTGCGCTCAAAGACGCGTGGAACAATCGCCTCGCCGGAGTCAGCCTTTCTAACATCAAGCTGACAGCCTTTCAAAACAAGCAGAAGCAAATGACCGCTAAAGGCAAAATTCTTTTTACGCACGTCGGCGTGAGCGGTCCGACGATTCTCAATATGAGCAAGGACATCGGCGAGCTCTTGCAGTACGGCGAGGTCATTATTTCGCTCGATCTCTTGCCGGACGAAGATTATTCGACGCTCAACACCAAGCTTCAAGAATTATTCAAGGAGCACGATAAGAAAAAGTTTCGCAACGCGCTTTCAAACATCATTCCGACCGCTCTCGTTCCTGTCGTTATCGAGCTTTCAAAGATTGATCCTGAAGTGCAATGCAACAGCATCACGCGCGAAGAGCGTTTGCGGCTCGTCAATATGCTCAAAGATATTCCGATGCATGTCGACAAGCTCCTCGGCACCGACAAGGCGGTTATCACCTCCGGCGGAATCGCGCTTGAAGAAGTAGATTTTAAAACGATGCGCTCTAAGCACTTTTCAAATCTCTATCTCGTCGGCGATATCCTCAATATCGACCGCCCCTCCGGCGGCTATAGTTTGCAGTTGTGTTGGACGACAGGATTTGTTGCGGGAAATTCTACTGTGAACTCCTCTTGAGATTTATTAATTCACAATCCTACAGCCTTCAACCAAAACATTTATCTCCTTCCCTGAAACTGTTCCTTCAAGCGTGATAGATTGCCCGCTTGAGACTTGTGCTAATGCCGCCTCATCATCTTGTGAGAAAAAACATTGGATACCAAAAGGATCATATTGTCCTGCTTGGAGTTCAACGTACGGCGTGTTAGTGATGTCTTTACCAACATTGTAAACAATCCCATTTACTTGAACGAGATTACCTTTGTATTTTGCATCCGCTGCCACTTCATTACCTTGATAAGCAGTTGAGAGCGTTGAAGCGGAGACAACAATAGGTGCTTGCGTTGATTGAGTATTTACTGAAGCCGTACTTCCTACGTTTCCAGCACCAGTGTTATTTTTCCCAGCTGCGGCAGTACCCACCGCTATACAAATGAGGACTACTACAAGTACAAACCTGAGACCTCCTGAAAGTGAAAACCCAACTTTCTTTTTTAGAAAATCTGTCGCCGGTGGAAGCATAAGGAACGAACAAAGAATAAAAGCAACACCTACGATTGGATCACTAAAGAGAAGTATTAAACCTGAAACCAAGAAGAGTGTCCCGAGTATCCAAGCAAGCACGAAGCGGAGAGTGATGTTTTTCGTCTTACCCTCAACAGACAGATTTGAATCGTTCATTATATTTACTTGATCGACTTGTAATACCCTAACGAGTTTTTTGATACAAAAAGCCCGCCACAGGTAGGAACCGAAGTTCCTCATACCGGTTTCCCGATATGGCGATCAAGCGACCCTATGACGGGTTTTTTATTCTTGATCGACTTTGTGCCATGCCCTGTAAGGGGTTTAGGCTACTTTCCCTTATTTAATTGTCCAACTTCACCATAATACCTCAAAAAGAGATACTCTTCATCTAAATTTTATTTCTCCAAATCTAGTGTCTCATCAATACGAATCTTCTCTACAAACTCCGGAACGTGCGAGACAAGGACCATTGCACCTTCGTATTTGTTCAAGGCTTCGGCGATGATAGGCAAATGACGGAAGTTGATGTGATTCGTCGGCTCATCGAGAATCAGAAGCCCAGGCTTTTCGAGAACAAGGCGAGCAAACGCGACCAAGCCCTTTTGACCTTCGGACAAGCTGCCGATTTTCGATTTCATGACGTCTCCAGTGATAAGGAATCCGGCAGCAGTTGCGCGCATAGTTTCTTCGCGAGGATCTTTCATTGCCGAGATGAGCGAATCGTAGACAGTGTCGTCGAAGTTGAGCGTTGAAAAATCCTGACGATAATAGCCGACAACTGTGCCGGGCAAAATATCCGAGCCGGCACCTCCCTTCGCGATTGCTTCAAGGAGCGTCGACTTGCCGATGCCGTTCGGACCTTTCAAGAGTAAGTGCTGTTTCTGTCGGACGACGACGTGCGCTTTTCGCTTGAGCGGTTTGTGTGTCTTCGGACTCATCGTCGTAAACGACGTGATAGTTAAAATATCTCCAGTGTGCCCAGCTTGCGCAGGAATGGTGAACGCGCGAATAGTTTTGTCTTCTCGTCTCGTATCGACCTTCGCTTCCTCCATCTCTTCAGCCTTGTCGCGCATGCGTCGTGCAACCAAGCGCATCTGCCCGCCTTTGTTCGCAAAGAAGTTCGCCTTATCTTTGTTGGCCTGGATTTCCTTTTCGAGCTGAGCATTTTTGCGCGCTTCCTTTTCAACTCGTGCGGCGATTTGCTCGACGACATCAAAATAGTTGCCGACGTATTGCTCAACTTTCTTCGTAAAGATATCGAGGTACAACACCCCGTCGGTAAACGCATTGAGGAAGTCAGAATCGTGCGAAATGACCATCACCGTCTTCGGATATTCTTTCAAAAATTGTGTCAGATGCTCGATGCCCGCCTTGTCGAGATTGTTTGTTGGTTCATCAAGAAGCAAAAGGTCGGGATCTTGAATCAATGCCGAAGCGAGGAGAAGGCGCGCTTGCTGACCTCCAGAAAAAGTGCTGACGATTCTCTCGTGCATCTTGGCGTGCCCCTTGAGATTGACAACTTCAAGCACATCATCAATCTTCGGATCGATATCGTAGATTTTTTCTTTAAATGATTTCTCAAAAAACTCGCGGACGGTCAAGCCGAGATCTCCGCGTGGTATCACTTGCCGAGCAATCGCAATGCTTAATCCCTGCCCTATCACGACTCTTCCGAGATCAGTCTTGAGCGCATGCGTGATGAGCCCGAACATGGTGCTTTTACCGCCGCCGTTTTGCCCCATAATCGTAATCTTTGAGTTTTTGCGCACCGAAAAGCTCACCGCATCGAGAATCGGTTTGTTTTGCTCATATTCAAAGCTTACGTCTTCAAAACGCAAGACGACTTCTTCTTTTGACATCAGATGAGCCTACCACAGACTCACGGAAAAATCTTACGCAGCGACTTCAGCGGCGCTTGCCCACTTCTGCATGAAATCAGCTGTCCACTTATCGCTTTCTTCCTTTGACATGTTCTTAGCGCCGTCAACCATCTCCGGATGAGCTGCCTCGAGGTGCGCCATGCCGTTCTTCATCATTTCTTCTGGAGTTGCACCGGTAATAAGAGCATCGCACGGTCCGCCGAGTTCTCGGCACGTTAATTTTTTCATACTTTTTTGTTATGCAACCAACTAGTAGATGTTCAAGTATAGCACGTCAGCAGTTACGGCTGGACAATAGTGAAGCCGTTGATGTTTTGCCCCGTAGCGTCGCCGGATTGCGAATCACCTTGCCAGAAGTAGAGCGGCTTGCCGTTGTACTCGACCTGAACGCTGCCGTCAGTGCGAGTAATCGTCGAAATAGAACCGCTGACGTCTGTTCCTCCCGTTAGACTCGTTGACGCCGACACCGTGTACGGAGGCCAGGCTGTTGCACACGAACCGGTACAATTGCTCACGCCGGCGGTGTCTTTAGAATACTGATAGAGCGTCATGCCGTTTGAAGCGACGAGATAGGTGCCGAGCGACGAGCTTGTCGTCGTGTTGAGCGTGACCGGAACCGGAGACGTCGATGTTGCTGCCGGAATCATCGGCGCGGCAGCACTCGAACTTCCGTTTCTGTTCAAAAGCCAGACCACTCCGACAATAATCACCACGACAACAACGAGCCAAATAATTATTTTTTTCATATATTCAACGCCTAGCAATTAACTATTAATCCTGATTTGATCATGGTATCACCTATACAGCCTTAAGCGGACCGGACGGCTCATAGGTTGCAACAATGACGCCGGTTGTTGATGTTTGAGAATCAACAAGTTTGAAGTTTTCCGCTTGCGTGCCTTCTGCAAAAAGCTTCTTGCCAGTACCGATAGTGAGAGGATATATCCACAGATGCATCCGATCAATCAAATGCTCTTTGAGCAACGTCTGTATAAGATTTCCGCTGCCCCAGACCCATAAGTCCGGACCATCTTCTTCCTTGAGCTTTCTCATCTGCGCTGCAACATCGCCTGTAATGCAAAATGCATTCTGCCACGACGGTTCAAACGCCGTATGCGAGACGACGTACTTCTTTGTTTTATTAAACGGATTGGCGACTTCGAGATCGGTCTTCGCATTCGGCCAATATGAAGCGAAAATATCGTAGGTGGTTTTGCCGAGCAGAAGCTCGAACGGCGCACTCATAATTGCGCCGAGTTTAGCATTCATCATTTCGTCAGACGGAAACGAAATCTGCCAGCCGCCGTACGCAAAACCGCTGGTCGTATCTTCTTCCTTGCCGCCCGGCGCTTGCATGACGCCGTCGAGCGTTATGAAGGTCGTGGTAATTATTTTTCTCATGGAAACAGTATATCAAACCCTAGACCTCCGGCGCAGCTTCAAAGTCCGCCTTGAACTTTTCGTTCCATGCGACCATCGTCGGGTCATCGGGCGAAGTGTTTTTGATATCTTCGGCCATCTTCGGATGCGCCTTCTCCATATGCTTCATGCCGTTCTTCATCATCTCGTCGGGCGTCGAGCCGCGAATCTTTGCGTCGCACGGGCCGCCCAACTGTTTGCATGTCATGACTTTCATAGTAGTGAATTAAAATTGTAATCGCTGCCCGACCTAAGACGCGCCGCGCTTTTAATTCTTACTATCTATCACATCTTCATGAGTAATCGTCACATATCCAACAAGAGCAACAATCAAAATAAGTAGAATAAGGCTAATGAGACCTGTGCCGAGTCCAAGACCGCTTCGTGCTTGTGAGACGCCCATCCAATCCGCAAACGATGCGCCGATAGGTCGAGTCAGGATGTAGGCAAACCAAAACGCAAAGATTCCGTTAAATTTAAATTTCCAGTAGCCGACGATAGGAATGACAATAAGCGCTGCAAACAAAAGGCCGGAAGAAAAATATCCGAGATGCATGGTCGTGGCGGTCATGTCGCCCGCAGCAGTGCCGAGAGCAAACGTTGCCAAGATTGTTGCCCAATAAAATCCTTCGCGACGGCGAGTATAGATACTATGAATCGAGAGAGTCTTCTCGTATCTGTACCACGTGATAAAGATAAGTGCGAGCACAACTAGGTAGAAGGTCGTTGAGATAATGTACGGGATGCCGAGAAGCACGTGCAGTGCATCGGCGGCCATGGTGCCGAAAATACTCACCATGATAACCGTCAGCCAGTAGACCCACGGAATATAGCGGCGTCTCGAAATTTGTAACACAAGCGCCGCCACGAAACCGAGAAATGCCAGAATAACGACAATAACCGCATCAAAGCGGTTAACTAAATAATCCGACGTTGTCTCCCCCATCCCGGTGGTTAAACCTTTGATAATCCAAAAAATAATGGTCGCCTCGGGAACTTTTGATACCAAAGTTTTATTCATGCTCCGCTCATTGTTAGCGCACCGTTGTCTTTACTTAAACGCAAACGCCATGAGCACGATAGTCAGCGCGTTTAAAATCACCAATGCAAACACAAACGCTGGTTTTGAGGGCATCGCACTAGGATTCATCAAAATAAAAACCGTGTACATTATTGCAACAATTGCCGCGCCGAGAAAGTTTCCCTTTATCATGCTTTTATTATAGCAGTTTTAGGAGCCAGCCGCACGAGACATATAACGCCAAGGACAAAAAATAGATGATGACGGCAAGTCCGACGACAATGAGCAAATTCGGACCCTCGGGATCGTTAATAAACGCGAAGACCAATCGAGAGAGGACGAGAGAAACTATGCCGAGGATGATAAGCGCAGTCTTCTTTGATTTGAAATGCATGGTCAAATATTTTCTATCCTCACGACACGATGAAGCTGAAGACGAAGATAATCACGAAGTACGTGATGAGGTTCGAAAAAATATCAGAGAAAAATTTCTTCCACTTCACTTGCTTGTCGCAGTTTCCCCAGAGCAACGACTGTCCGACAATCGGCACCGTGAAGCAAAGCCAGGCGAAGCCGACTTCTGCGTAGATGATTCCTGAGCCCAAACCTTTCTGCTCGGTCATAATAAAAGCAATAAAGAGAGATGTGAGGAACGCTAAGAACGCCTGCGCAAGAAGATATTTCCACATCTTCGGCTGCATTTCCTGCATGAGCTTCTGCTGCTCGTCCTTAGAAAGATTTCCGTGACCGACCGCTTCCTGCTGAATCCTGCCCATCGGCGTTTTCAACGAATACCAACACCAGCCGATTGCGATGCTGATAAATACGCCGAGAATGCCGAGTAATACGATAGTGGTCATGGTTGTGTGTTACTTTTTAAAACTTGTAATAGTATAGCAAAATTTAGATGCTGACCACGTGGGTAGAAGTTGGAATTATTCTAGAACAAAAAATCGATTGTCAAACATGACATGTACTCGCTTCTGCTTTGCATTTGATCCGAGATTTTTTGCAAGATTAAAAATAATACCCAATATCTTTTTCTCATCATCAAAGATATCTGCGTGATATTCTTTACTGACTTCTCCTTCGATACGAACAGCTGGTTCATTCATCCCTCTTACCGCACCATTTTTACTAAAAGCGTACACGAAGTTAGTAGCAGTTACAATTCCAGCAAAGTACGGCTCCTCTTTTTCAGCTAGATTTTTTTGCCACTCAGTGTACCATCCTTTTATATCATCGACAGAAAAAGGGCTCGCGTCCTCCTCATATTCCGGACGAAGGCCGAGATCGATGAAAAAGCGTTTGCTGAATTGTTCAGTAATTTTGTATTCCACTTAATCATCTTAACATGTCTCTTCTTAGCTGACCCGGCAGGTAGAAGCTGGAACTCTATAGAAGAGACAGATAGCAAATAAGACTTTTTTTTGCTAAATTGGACGAATTGCGAGATCGTCTAATGGTAGGACAGGAGCCTTTGAAGCTTCTAATCTTGGTTCGATTCCAAGTCTCGCAGCCAACTATTCCAAGTGAGAACTAAATAAACGAGAGCAGCGATTTCAAAAAACTAAAGAGATTGAATTTCCTCGGCTCTGCCGGATGCTCTTTGAGATAGGCATTTAAATGTGCGAGCATGCTCTGCTTTTCTCCCGCGGTGAGCGTGATTCGCTGTGCTTCTTTGACTCCCTGGCTAAATAATTTATTTGTCATAATGCATTAATTTACGAAGCAAACTAAGTCCCCTGCTGATTCGAACCGAGACGACGTTGACCGACTGGCCGATGACGAGAGCAATTTCTTTCGGTTTCATTTCTTCGACGCACCTCAAGTATACGGCGTCGCGGTAGATGTCGTCGAGCGCATTGATAGAGCGTTTGAGGTTGTCGGCTTCGGAGTTGATTTCTATCTTCGCATCAAACGCCAGAGACTCATGCTTATCTTCGGAACCTTCGACGAGTACGGACTCGAGCGAAAGCGATTTCTTCTTGCGATACGAATCGATAACGAGATTTCGCGCAACGGTAAAGAGAAAGGCGCGGCGGTTTTTGATATTTTTGTTTTTGCTGAGCTCGTTCCAGAAACGCAAAAATGTTTCTTGCGTCAAGTCGAGCGCCTGCTCGCGATCGGAGGTGCGCATCAAGCAAAAGCGGAAAACAGCGTCTGACAGAGCATCATACGTTTTCTTGAAATCGTCTTCCGGATTTCTGCGAAAAAGCCCTGCCATGCTCTCTATTATCAAACGCTTTTTTTGCGAAAGCAAGATTCGGGTTTGTAAGAGCGATTGCGTATCGCACGTCTCCACGAATAGCGGAGAAATCATTCTGCTTCGTTCATCTCCGCTTCATTTATTAATCCTAATATGGTCTCATGACATTAAAAAATTTATTGCTCGCACCGATAGCGCTCATGCTCATCTCGTTCTTGAGCCTCGGAGCTGTCACTGCTGAAGCAGCTGGTCCAACGCTTCTTGTCGGACTCGATCCGTTGACAATTACTCAAAACGGTCCGAATCCGACGTACGGCGTGACGTTTGCAAATATCAGATTTGACGCAACGCAGTCGAGTGAAGACATCTTGGTCTCACGAATTCCGATGAGCCTCAATGTCGGCAACGGTGCTGTCGCTTCGACTTTGCAGAATTGCCGTGTCGTCAATAGCAACAATCCGTCTATTCCGCTCAACACCGGCGGGAACGCTATGACAAGCGTTAGCTCAAGCGCCCTCAACACCTTCAATCTCGATAGCTCGCTTCGCGTGCCGATGGGCAGCTCGGTCATCGCTTCGATTGTCTGCGACATTGCCGCATCAAATGCCGTAAACAACACGTATCAGTTCACGATTAATCCTGCAAACGTTGTCGCTACGTCGGCTATCACCAACACCACCGTCATCCCGACAACAGGCAGCGGGGTGATTGTCGGCAGCGGGACGTCGGTCGTGACTTCGGGAGGAAACGGCGTTGTGGCGGTTGCTCCGACGCCTCCGAATACCGGCGCCGGCGGTGAAGCGGCGCAAAATATCGCTCTCATCATCGGCTCGCTCGTGCTCTTAGGAACAGGCATTATCTATACGACCAGAAAAACGGCTTAACATTCCGACGGGCACGAACTTCAGGGTAACGAGTGCTCTCTGTCGGGCGCTCGTTATTCGTATAACACCATGACACACCGAACAAAAAGAATACTGGGCAAGCTCTTGATTCTCGTTGGTGTTCTCGTCTTGAGCACGACGCTCGCGCATGCGGTGCTGTTTGACGTAGATCCGATAACCTACATCGCTTCAAGCCTCGGACTCAAGACAAGCTCTGCGCAAACGATTGCTCCCCCGCCGTCGCCGATTGATCCATATCGCTTGGAAATTCCTTCACTCGGGATTAACGCCGGCGTGCAGTACGTCGGCATCAAAACAAACGGCGCGCTCGGCACGCCGTCAAACTTCACCGACGTTGCCTGGTACAAGAACGGCCCCGCTCCTGGGCAAGTCGGCACTGCGGTCATCGACGGACACGTCGACAACGGCCTTGCGCTCGCCGGCGTCTTCAAGCATCTCGGAAATCTCAACGTCGGCGACAGCGTGTACGTCGTCGACAATGCCGGAAAGAAATTACAGTTTGTCGTGACGGGCATCAAGACGTATTCGTACAACGCAACGCCGCCCGAAGATATTTTTGCCGACGCTGCCGATGCTTCGCACCTCAATCTCATCACCTGCACCGGCGGCTGGGTTCCTGCAGACAAAACCTACAACGAGCGGCTCGTCGTCTATACAACGCTCGTGAGCTGATTAATTAAAAGCAACCCGCTAGAGCAAGCTCAAGCGCAAGCTCCGGAATAGACGTGCGGCCAGAGTTTTCGACTGCATCAATGAATTTCAAAATAATATCCGACGTGAGATTCGGTCCGGATTTTTCGGCGAGAGCTTTGAGAAATTTGAAATCGTCTTCGGAAGTCTCTCGCATGATGTATTCGTCCATCCCGGCTTTGAGACGCAAGAGGAAAAGATAGCGCAAGCGTTCGAGAATCATTCGAGCGAAGACTTTGATATCGGCGTTGGCTTCCTTCGCTTCCTGAATTGCTTTCATCCCCTTCTCGAGATTGCCTTCGACGATTGCCTCGAGAATATTTCTGACGAGCTCGGCGCGCGGAGCGCCGGTCACGCGCTCAACGTCTTCGCGAGTGATTTTCTTCGCGGTCGTCGAAGCGATAATTTTCTCGAGAATGCCGTGCGTATCGCGGAACGAACCGTCGCCGAGGAGCGCGGCGAGTTCTGCTGCCTCCGGTTCAAGCGTCTTGCCTTCTTTCTTAGAAATATTTTGCGCAAATTCCTTCAAGACCGACTGATTCGGGCGCTTGAAGACAAATGTCTGGCAGCGCGACTGCACCGTCTCCGGCAATTTTTCGAGCTCGGTCGTGGCGAGAATAAAAATCACGTGTGCCGGCGGCTCTTCGAGAGTTTTGAGAAATGCATTGAACGCCGCTTTCGACAGCATGTGCGCTTCGTCGAGAATGTAGACTTTGTATTTTGAATCAAACGGCAGAGTATGCACCGATTCGCCGAGCAAACGGATTTCGTCGACGCCGTTGTTCGAAGCAGCGTCTATTTCATATAAATCATTTTTAGAAGTACCGATGGCTTGAGCAAAAATCCTCGCCACCGACGTCTTACCTGTCCCGCGCGAACCCGAAAAAAGATAGGCATGCGCGAGAGTGTTGAGTTTGATTTCGTTTTCTAACACCGAAACGATATGCTCTTCGCCGATGACTTCCTTGAAGCTTTGCGGACGGTATTTGCGGTAGAGAGACATAAAGAAAGTATATCAAGTTGCCAAAGAAAAAGCCCAGCTCCCTCGGAAAGAGGTGCTGGGCGTCCGTACTGTATCTACGGAGTAGTAGCGATAGTGAGACAACCGTACTTCACGGCATTGGTCGCAGACAACGTTTGATAAAAGCAAACGTCGGCATTTGACGAAGCCGAGACGGCGGTTGTAATGCCGCTCTGAGAATTGACTGCGAGGACTGACGCGCGCGACGAGACCCACGAACCAGGAATATTTCCTGGATTTGTGGTCAACTGCTGTACGGAACCAACTCTCATGCTCGTCCCGCCCGGTGCATTGATACAGACGAGAGAGTCGACAGTGACGGTGATTGTTGCTGTCACCGTTGTATCGACAGAATCAACTGCCGTGAGCGTTGTCGAGCCGATTTTAATCGGAGTGACGATTCCTGTCGAACCAACAGTGATGACGCTGTCGGTAACCGGCGTCGTAAACGTCACCTTCTGACTTGTCCCTGCTGGGAACACGTGAGGATTCGCCTGATAAATCTGCGGCACCGCGCAGCCAGTCCCGATGTGAAAGACGAGAGGATTCGGCAAGAAGGTCATCGTGATTCCTCCCACGGGCGGCATGCATGCCGTGACCGTAACCAACGCACTATCGGTGACGACCGAATCAAGCGCAAGTGCTCCTTTGATTTTCGTTACTCCTGGAGCAATCGACAGAACAGCGCCGGTCGTGTCGACCTTGGCGATAGTCGTGTCGAGCGAAGACCAGATGACTCGAAGACCAGCCGGACTCGTTGCGAAAGGAATCTGATACGCCGGCGAACCGACGCATCCCGCTCTCGGAGAGAGCAAGGAGATGTTTCGACTGCCGATGACGAACGTGCTATCGACGGGAACCCCATGCGAGATGGTGTCGCCCGGCGAACTCGGTCCAGTCACCGTGATTTCGTTGTCGTTTTTGATGCACCCTGTGAGGGGTACCGCCATGATCATCATGACCAGGCAGTAAAAACCTTTGATGCGCATATGCCCTCCGTGGGCGTGGGAACTTCATGAATAGAGCTTTGTGCGGTCCGTCAGGGTAGACGGATGACCGCGCGGTCTTTTACGATCCTATCATAGAAAAACTCTCATGTAAAGGGCTCTACGCTTTCAAAAATTCGTGCACAATCTTTTCAACCTGCGAAGCGTTGTCTGTCTCCATCAGCTTCGCGCGCAACTCCCCTGCTCCGTCGAAACCGTTCACATACGCTTTGTAATGCTTTTTCATAATGGCAAAGTTTTTGGTATTACCTAAAAGTTTTTCAAAAAGCTTCGTGTGCTCGACAAGCACGTTTAATTTCTCGCTCTGCGTCGGAATGTGTTCAGAGAAAAGCCATGGATTGCCGAAGATAGCTCGTCCGAGCATAACACCGTCGGCGCCGGTTTCTTTGATCCTTTCTCGCGCCTCCGCAAGATTCTTCACATCACCGTTGCCAAAGATTAAAGTTTTCTTGCCAGAGCTGTTTCTGATTTCGACCGCGCGCTTCACGAGGCTCCACTGCGCCGGCACCTTCGACATCTCCTTGCGCGTGCGAGCATGAAGCGTAATAACCGCCGGCTCTTCGGCGAGCAGTTCGGGCAACCAGCTTTCGATTTCAACTTTATTAAATCCCGCGCGCGTCTTGACCGAGACAGGCAAAATCCCTGCGCCTTCCTTCGCGGCTCTGATAAGTTCGCGGGCAATCTCCGGAGTCTTGATAAGGCACGCGCCTGCGCCTTGCCGCCCAACCGCCTTGTCCGGACAGCCCATGTTGATATCGACGCCGTCGAAGCCGAGCTCGCGAGCAAGCGCTGCCGCTTCCTTCATGCACGCAGGATGCGAAGTAAAAAACTGCGCGACAATCGGCCGCTCGCTCTCCGAATATTCCAAATCTTTCAAAAGCTTTTTTCTCCCCTCTTCCGGCGCGCGAGACAAACCGTCAGCCGAAACAAATTCTGTAAACATGGCGTCCGGCTTGCCGTACTTTGCGATGATGCGTCGAAAGGCCGCGTCGGTGACGTCTGCCATCGGCGCCAAAACAAATATCGGCTTCTTGAGCGTGTTCCAGAAATTCACTTGAGCACTATACACTTATTTGTATTTATAAAAAACTTTGTCGTCGAAGCGCAAGTCAATATAGGCAAACGTGCTCGGAGAATTTTTGACGAGGCTCGGGTCGGTGAGAAAGGTGTTGAGATTTGAATACACCGTACCAAGATCCTGTGTCGGTTTCCACATGATTGTCGTTCCGCTCGGCAAGAAGAGATCGTATTCATCAGCGCTTGCCACGAAGATTTTCGGAGTAACAGGAATGTGCGAGAGATTACTGATGAAGCTGGCGAGGTTTGCAAATTGCTCGCTCGGCAAGAATTGCTGGCGCAACGGGTTGTCGAGAGCGGGAGTTGAAGAATAAATCATGTAGACGCCGCCCGAAAACGCCGGTGCGGCAGAGAAAATATATCCGGACGCATCGAGGAAGTAGCAATCGGAAGGATTGGTGATATCAGAGACCTGCGTGCAGTAGAGCGCAAACGGTGCGCGCTCGCTCACAACGACCGAAAGAGCATGCAACCCTGAAAGCGAAACGTTCACGGCGCTGATGCGCGGAATAGCGGCAAGAATGTCGTTTTTGATTTTGTTTTTCGAGTAGAGCAACGCATTCGACTTCGGAATAACCCAGAGATAGTCGCCGGAAAGATCATTTGAAATGATTGATTCGATGTCGGCGCTCGCAGTCACTGCATTGCCAGAAATTTGAATGCTGGAAATTTGTATGCTTTTCAAACGCAACAAGAAAATCGGTCCGACAACAACGATGATAACGGCAAGCGCGATGAGCGTGAGGCGAATCTTTCGCTGTCGTTCTTTCTTATGATGAAATTCGGACGAGCGAATCGCCTTTTTATTGCCGACTAATTTCATGTTTACCGTTCATATAAGGCACGAGTACCTCGGGAATCTTGATTGAGCCGTCGGCTTGCTGGAAATTTTCGACGAGTGAGACGAGAATACGTGGCGTCGGGATAGCTGTTGAGTTGAGCGAGTGTGCGTACTTTGTTTTGCCGTCCGTATCTTTGTAGCGAATGTTCAAACGGCGAGTTTGAAAATCATTAAAGTACGAAGCCGAGGAAATTTCGCGATAGGTGTTTTCGAGCGGGACCCAAAGCTCGATGTCGTACTTCTTGACCTGCCCGAGCCCGAGATCGCCGCCGCAGTTGACGACCGTGTGATACGGAATGCCGAGGGATTCGATAAATTCTTCGGTGTTGCGGTTGAGCTCTTCGTGCCGGGCGACTGATTCTTCGTGAGAAGCTTCGCAAAGCACCACTTGCTCGAGTTTAAAAAATTCATGTACGCGAATGAGACCCTTGACGTCCTTAGAATGACTTCCCGCTTCGCGACGAAAGCACGGAGAGAACGAAAGGTATTTCTTCGGCAATTCTTCTTTGTTGAGCATTTCATCTAAATGAAAGCCCATCGTTGCTACCTCTGCTGTGCCGGACAAAAAGTCTCCGTCTTGCGTCTTATACAAATCTTCTTCGCCTTGCGGAAGAAAGCCGGTGCCCAAGAGCGACTCCTTGCGGACGAGCGACGGCACAATCATCGGCGTAAATCCTTTTCCGGTAAAAAACTTCATCGCGTACTGCCAGATAGCAAAGGACAAGAGCGCTCCGTCGTTCTTCAAAAAATATCCGCGGAAGCCCGCGACCTTGGTGCCGCGCTCAAGGTCGAGCATGTCGAGCGTAGTCATGATATCGATATGACTTTTCGGAGTGAAGTCAAACTTCGGCAGAGTTCCCCACTTTTTTATTTCCTGATTATCAGCGTCGCTTTCGCCGTCGGGAACGGTCACGTCGGGAATGTTCGGCACTTGAAGCATGAGGGCGTGCCACTCCTTCATCACCTCTTTAAACTCCTCTTCGCTTTTCGAAAGATCTTCTTTGACAAACTTCATGCGTTCGAGGATGTTGGTTTTCTCGGGACCGACGGCTTTGACGATTTCGAGATTTGCCGCGTTTTGCTCTGTGCGCTTTTCTTCGATTCTCGCAAGCAGAGTTTTGCGCTTGTCGTCGACAGCAAGCAATGCACCGACGTCAAAAGAGATTTTCTTTTTCTTAGCCGCCATCTCGACAAGCTCTTTGTTTTCGCGGATAAACTTAATATCTAACATTATCCTTAGTATACAATATATAGATGAGTGATTCTATTCGGGATATTTCACAAAACGAGTGGCCGGAACTTCTCAAAGAAATCAACGACCCGCCGAAAAGCTTGCGCCTCCGAGGCTCTCTGCCGATAGAAGGCAACAAGCTCTTAGCGGTTGTCGGCTCGCGAAAGTATTCTATCTACGGCAAGGAAGCCTGCGAGGCCCTCATCGCCGGACTCGCCGGATATCCTATTACTATAGTATCGGGATTAGCGCTCGGGCTTGATGCGATTGCTCATCGCGCAGCTCTGCGAGCTGGATTGCAGACTATCGCTCTTCCCGGCTCCGGCGCTTCGCGCGAAGCGATTCATCCGCGGACGAACGTCGAGCTCGCCGAAGAAATTATTGAATCTGGCGGCGGAATCATTTCAGAATTTCCTAATGACATGAAAGCGACGCTCTGGAGCTTCCCGAAGAGGAACAGAATCATGGCGGGCATGTGTCATGCAACTATCGTCATCGAAGCACAAACGAAATCAGGCACGCTCATCACATCTCGCCTCGCCACGGAATACAATCGCGACGTCGGCTGCGTCCCCGGCCCAATCACCTCTCCGACTTCTGACGGCCCGCACATGCTCATTCGCCTCGGTGCCACGCTCATTCGCAACAGCGACGACATCTTAGAACTGCTTGGATTGAAGAGCGAAACCGGACAAAATACTTTAATAGACGTTGACGACATGAGCGACGAAGAACAAATATTTATAAAGCTTCTTGAAACTCCGACTCCTCGCGACGAACTGATTCGCAAAAGCAAGCTCGATACCTCGGTCGCAACAGCCACACTTTCGCTTCTCGAAATCAAAGGGTTAATCACCGAAGAACTGGGCGAGGTCAGGAAGACGTTTTAGGTTTGATTTTTTGTGCACATAAGAGTAAGTTGTTGAGAGACCCCTCTACCGGAGAACCGCCCAATGATGAGAATTCTTTCGAGTGATTGGTTCGTGCTCGGCGTCGGTATGTTCATGGTCGTAGTAACCACTGCGGTGGTCGGCTTCTACAAAGGCAAGCGCAACCGCCGCGAACCTCTTTCGGATGAAGACAAGCTGCTCCTCGTTCCCATGCTCATCAGCGGCATATGGGGACCGCTCGTCGCCGCTGTGGGAGCTATTATCCTCGGCAGCAGCTCTGTCTGGGTTATCGTCACGGTTGTTTTCCTGGCGTACTGGTTCGTTTGGTTTTGCTTCGCGTGGCAAGATGCAATCGTCGACCCTCGTCGGATGTTGCACTAATCATCGAGAAAAATCAGCCCCGAACGGCGCACAACACGTGCGCCTTTTTTATTTCCAAAATTTGCACAAAAAACATATCTATAGTATTTGTTAGGTCATGAAGCTATTGATTGTTGAGTCACCGTCGAAAGCAAAAACTATCGAGAAATATCTCGGGAAGGATTTTCGCGTCATCGCGAGCGTCGGTCACGTCCGCGATTTGCCGAAATCAAACAAGGCGGCGATTGATATTCCTGCCGGCTTCGTCCCGCACTACGAAGTGACCAAGGGAAAGGAGCATGTTATCTCTGAAATCAAAACGCTTGCCAAGCGCGCTGACGAAGTCATTCTCGCGACCGACCCCGACCGCGAAGGTGAAGCGATTGCCTGGCACATTGCGCAAGCGATTGGTCTCAAAAAGCCGGAGCGCATTGTCTTTCATGAAATCACCAAGGAAGCCGTCGAAGAAGCCCTCAAGCATCCGCGTACTATAGATATGAATTTGAAAGAGGCTCAGGAAGCTCGCCGAGTACTCGACCGCTTGGTCGGCTACGACCTCTCGGGACTTATCTGGAAAAAGGTGCGCTACGGACTTTCG
>Ga0134125_10002323_pt1 | contig 22620 bp, 4 predicted proteins | sample KB31751_FD_96464 | JGI IMG/M metagenome (GOLD analysis project Ga0134125, IMG submission 96464) | Terrestrial soil microbial communities with excess Nitrogen fertilizer from Kellogg Biological Station, Michigan, USA - KB3-175-1 | ecosystem: Environmental > Terrestrial > Soil > Unclassified ... | reverse complement strand
TGCCAGGAAGGCTTCGAGATTGCGCAGAAATCGCTCGTTCGCGCCGCCGGTTGCAGGATCGAGGAAGCTCCCGGCGCCCATCCAGACGCCGGTGCGAACGAAGCTGACGTTGTGGCGTTCCATCTCGGCGAAGTCGCGCTCCCAGACGGCGGCGTTGCGCGGATCGGAGAAGTCCCAGCCATTTTCTTCGGTGGTGAAATAGTTGGTGCCGACGGGGAAGAAAGGCTTTCCGCCGAGAGTGAGGAAGTCGCCTTCGACGCCGAGCGCATCGCCGCCGGCGAGGGCGGAAAGGTCTTCAACCTGGAAGCCGTTTTCTGCGAATTCCTGCGGTGTGTTGTCGGCGGCGGGTGTCCATGTGGCGCGAACCGTGTATACGCCGGCGGGCAGTGGATCATGGAGCGGAAGAGACACATTCGCCGCATCGCCGGTAAGCGTGAGATGCGCGTGACTGAGGGTCTTACCGTCCTCGATGAGTTGCGCATCGAGCGTGCTGCCGGGAGCGATGTTCGGCCCCCGAAGATGCGCGGTGAGCTGCGGATTTTCTCCGGGGCGAAGCGTGCTGTATTGCACTTCAATCTGCAGGTTGACTGGTCCGGCTTGCGCGTACCGAGCCGCAGCGCGGACAAGACTTACGCCATCGGGCGACGCCCAATATCCGGGAGTTGGCGTGAAGGGAAGAGCGACGATGCGGGAACCTGGTGTCTTGCCACCGGTGAAGCGATCGGCAACGATGACGGGGGCGGCGAGATGTGTGCCGTCTTCCGCGTCGAGATATCCGAGCCCTTGCAGCCGGCCTTCCTGGGCGAAGATTTCTTTCGCGCTGACGTCGAGTTGCGGAAGAAAGCTGTAGCCCGGTCTCCAGGCAAAATGCGATTTGGCAGTGCCCAGTGGCACGGCATAACTGTGACGGAAATCGAGGGCCCTGGCGTAGCTGTCCTGCGGAAGTTCTATGGCGAAGGTCCGGTCGCCGGTGACTGGGATGCGGAACGGCTGTCCGCCGAGGAGAAGAAGATTTCCGCCCTGCTGTACGTAGCGCAGGACGCTCGGCCAGGCATCGGCTGGAAATGCAGAACCATAGGGAAACACGAGTAATGTCGCGTTTTTGAGGACCTCGCCGGAGCGGAGCTGCTCTACATTCGCGAAGATGGGCGCTCCTCCGAGTGCGGCGGCGAGCGTCGATTGCGACACGGGTCCGGTGTCGATCGCCGGGAACCCGGCCTGTTCGAAGACAACCGTTTGACCTAAGACAAAGGGACAGCCGAGCAGGCAGATCGTAATGACCGGCACGAGAAAGAAATGGCCTAAAGCGCGCATGCGCGGGCTCCGAAGAGGCAAAAGCGAACGGAGAGTCCGGGCAACGGGCCCTGACGCATTTCTCCCCAAATTGGCAGATACAGGCCGCCAAAGAAGGACAGATTGCCGAACTTTTCCCCACAAAAACCTATGAAAACAACCTGGCGGGGGATATTCATACGGGTCTCGAAATTTTGCGCTTGACTGCGTTGCATTGAGGCCATCATAATTTGTCCCGCAATCAAGTTCAGGGGAAAAGCTTCGTGAAACGAGACATCTGTTCGCGAAGTCTTGTGATCGTTATCAAGAAGATTGCGTCGATGTACCCAGTAGGTAGCCAAAGGGGGCTGTTAGATGATGTTACTTTCTAGGATCAAGCCGGCAGCCGGATGTGTATTTCTTCTTGTGACCGGGCTCCTGCTGATGCAACCGTCCGCTTTGGCGCAGGAGACGACCGGGAGTGTATCCGGTCAGGTCGCGGACTCGACGGGTGCGATTATTCCTCGCGCGTCGGTGGTGCTGACGAATGTCCAGAACAAGACGGAGCGCAAGACCGTCAGCAACGGCTCCGGAAATTTCACGATCGCGTCGGTTGCGTCAGGCGCACGCTATCAGCTCAAGGTCTCGATGCAGGGGTTCGCTCCCTGGGTTTCGAAGCCGTTCGATTTGCTGCCTGGCGATCGGCCCAACTTTACCGACATCAAGCTGCAGCCCGGCGAAAGCCAGCAGGTAACTGTCGAAGCGGAAGAAACCCAGGCGGTGAAGCCGCTGGACAGTCCGGAGCGCAGCGACGTGATTACGTCGAAGGACCTGGAGACGCTCGCGATTGTCGGCCGCGATGCAGAAGAGTTGATTGAGACCCTGCCGGGATTCGCACTGATCAGCCCGGGTGTCAGCAATACGTCTTCGGCGAACACCGCTGCCGTGGGATTGAACAACGGCATTTCGGGCGCCTATTCCGCGAACGGAACGGGACCGACGGGATTGGCGACGATCCTGGACGGCATCTCTCTGACGGACATTCAGTCGAACAGCGGAACGGTGCAGACGATCGATGCCGACATGATTCAAAACGCCAAGGTGGACGCCGCAAACTTCAGCGCCGTGAACGCCAAGGGCCCGATCATCTTCAATGCGACCACCAAGTCGGGCAGCTCGGCATATCACGGCGTGGCGTACATGTATGTGCGCGACACCGTGTTCAATGCAAACGACTGGTACAACAACACCCTCAAGCAATCGCGGCCGGATGGGCGCTACCTGTACCCGGGTGGGACGATCGGCGGTCCGTTGTTTATCCCGCATACGCGTTTCGGCCGGCACAACGACAAGCTCTTTTTCTTCGCCGGATTCGAAGTGCTGAACCAGAAGTTTTCTCCTGGAACGCTCGGGTCCTGGGTGCCGACGATGGCGGAACGCGCCGGCGACTTCAGCGTCAAGAACCTGAATGCTCAACTCTGCGGCGGTCGCCCGGATGGCCTGCTCAACCCGAACTCAAGCCAGGCGATGTGCTATGCGGAGAATTTTCTTTCCAACGGAAACGCAGTCGTCGATGGCAACGTGACGTCTCAGGCGAACGCCGGCGGCAAAGCGCTGGTGAACTGGCTTCCCCTTCCGAACGCAGATCCTTTTGCCAACGCATCCGGTTACAACTATGTGCAGCCGGTGGAGCAGACCCAGAACGGCACCATCTTCCATGCCAGCCTGGATTTTTCGATCAACGACAGTAACAAACTGAGAGCGACCTATGGCCGCCAGTCGCAGATCACCCAACAGCCGTCGGGTCTTGGCTACACTCCAAGCTTCTCGGTGCTGTACCCGGGCCAGGTTACGACCGGAGACATTTCGAATGTCGTCGGGGTCACTTACACCCGCGTGTTCGGGTCGAGTGTAACCAACGAGATCACGGCTGCCATGTCGCTGATCAGCGATCCGGCCAATATGGGAAATCCGGCAGCAGTCAGCCGGTTTTCGATGAACGCGTACAACTGCACTGATCCGACGATGCGCGCCAACGGGTCCTGCGGTTCCAGTGGCAACGGAAACTTCAACTACCTGGGCGAATACAAGAACGCCGGAGATTACTCTGTGCCGGCGTTGAATGCCGGGGGCGGCAACCTCGGATATCCGAATGTGCAGATGCCGGGCGGCTTTTATAACAACCAGGTCCACATGAAGAAAACGGTGCCGGACGTGCAGGATTCATTGACCTGGGCAAAGGGCTCGCACACGTTCCAGTTTGGGGTCTATTACGAGAAGGGCATCTTGAATGGCACTGCGGACACCGGAGCGTTTCCGCAAGGCCAGTACACGTTCAATCCAGGGAATGGTTTCTATCAGTACAACGCCAATGTGGGACAGGTGTCGCAGTATACGAATTGCGAGAACCCGCAATCTACGGGTACAAGCCGCACTTCGGGCGCGTCCTTCCTCGGCAACTGCATCAATCCGATTGCCATGATGTACATGGGCACGCCGGATAGTTTCCAGCAGACGAATTTCACGCCGATTGTCGATATGCAGTACACGACCCTGTCGGGATATGTGAACGACAGTTGGAAACTGCATCGGGTGACGCTGGTTCTGGGAGCCCGCATCGAGCACCTTGGACCCTGGACCGATCGCCACGGCAATGGTCTGGCTACGTTCGATCCGGCGCTGTACAACAAACAATGCAGCCGGGCAAACAGCCAGAATGTCGTCTGCTCACAAAGCAACGATTATCCCGGCATTACCTGGCACGGTATCAACAACTCGGTTCTCAACGCTGTGAACAATCCGCCGATGGTTTACTTTACGCCCCGCGTCGGTCTTGCCTTCGACGTCTTCGGCACAGGCAATACATGGATCCGCGGCGGCTGGGGAATGTATCGCCACGAAGAAGAGTTTGCGCCTTATGCTCAGGCCGCCGCCACGGCGCAGGGCTACAAGACGACCTACCTTCAACAGCAGTGGAACTTCGATGGTGTCGACGAACAATCGCCCATCAACCCTTCGGACTTCAATGTGCGCGTGCTCACCGCGAACGATTCGGTGCGACCGATCTCTTTCGTCTACAACGCCACGATCTCCCAGCGTCTGCTGCCGAACAGCAGAAGGTGGAACTCTCTGGTGGAAGTGGCTTATGTCGGCAGCAACAGCCAGAACCTGAGCACCTATGGCCCGGGTGGATATAACGAAGCGTCCGATGTGAACCTGATTCCGCAGGGTTACATGTTCCAGGCTTCGTCTGCCTTCTGCCTTTGCAACCTGCCCACGAACCTGGGTGCGGGCGCACTCTCGGGGCTGTCGACCGCAGGGCAGGACTACTATCGTCCGTTCCCGTTCTATCAGCATATTTACGCGCTGAAGCACGACTTCTACTCGAACTACAACAGCGTGCAGATGAGCTGGAACAAGACGTCGGGACCGGTCACATTCGGCGCGAACTACACCTTCTCGAAAGCTCTGGCTACGGCTTCCTCCTACAACAATCAACTGGTCGACCCGGTCAACCTGAGAAACGACTACAACCCCGCCACTTTTGACCGGACGCACATCATCAATGCGCACTATCTGATCGATATTGGCAATCGTTATCACGGGGAGCATCGCCTTCTGTCCGCGGCGCTCAATGGCTGGCAGATTTCAGGAATTACATCGATCCTGAGCGGTGTGAACCTGGCTTCGGGACAAGGCGAGAACTTCGGGTTTGGTTACGGCTCTTTGCAGGTAACGCAGGTAGCGGTTCTGCAGCAGATGCAGAATACTTCGGCACAACAATGCATCCAGACGTATAACGTGCCTCAAGACAAGAACGGTCATCAGTACTGCGTCACCAACCTGAATCCAATCACCTGGCTGGGCACGCCTGATTATCAGTTGATGCCGACGCTCAATTGCAATCCTGCGGGCGGGAAGGCCAATCACCAGTACATCAATCCGACCTGCTTCGGTGTGCCGTTGCCTGGCAGCCCGGTTGGCGGCGGTTCGGGAGTCGATTTCTCGAATCCCACCGGTCAGGGTGTGACGCGGTTGCCGTATATCCACGGTCCCTGGTACCAGAACCACAACTTGTCGGTGTACAGGAACATCGCGGTGGGAGAAGGAAAAAACCTGCAGTTCCATTTGTCCGGGTTCAATTTTCTCAATCATCCGCTGGTTTCCTTCAATAACAACGACAGCACGAACCTGAGTCTGGGGAGCTTGAACTCCGCGGTCGCCGGGCAGCCCCTGACACCCTCGATGCTTCGAGTGCAGAACTTCGGCGTTGCGCCGATCAAGTCTGGAGCACGGCTCGTTGAACTTGGAGCAAAGTATTCGTTTTAGAGAATGACTCCGCCAATTTCCTGCGAGCAGCGGGAGATGGTGGAGAAGCGGATGGCGGGCGAGAGTTTGTGCCGTTTGTCTACACGAGGTTTGAACCGCGGTTATGAGGCGGCTAAGGATGCGAGCGGGTCACGGCCCACGCGCAAGTAGTTGGACAAGATTTTCTGGAGGGGTTTTATGGCCATCGAGTCTGCAGCGTACATCCGCCGGCTGGCGCGCGCCGGGTTGCTGGTTTTGATCGGGACGATGTCTCTATGCGGTATTGCGACGGCGCAGAGCCAACTGGTTACGGCCGGCTCGGTCATTCCACTGCAGCATAGCACCGACTATTGCCAGGTCTACTACGCCTTGACCGCGCCAAACGGGGACAACCTGTTCCTGGACGTATGCGGCGGCGGCGGGTATGGCTCGCTCTACCAGTTGAAGAAAGGCTCGACTACATTCCAGACGGTCGCAGCGGCGATCGACACTGCCGGCACGTACTGGAACGAAGGGCTGGCGATGGATGCCAAAGGCACGATTTACATCACTGACCGGTATAGCAGCAGCCAGCATATCTACCGCACTACTTTCGACTCCGTCAAAGGCACATGGGTCTTCTCGGCGTCGGGCAATAGCTGGTACCCGACGATCGACGGCGGGTTTGAAGGCAAGGGCACCTTGTCCGTGGCGTTCCTCGACAGCCCCGCCAGGGATGGCAGCGGCACCCTCTACGTAACCGAACAAAATGCCAATGACATCATCATGATCCCGGTGAATGCCGATGGAACGGTACCGGTGTTTCCCAGTGGGCCGAACGCAGGCCAGGCGGAGTTCCAGTATCTAATCAAGGGCCTGAAGGACGTTGCCTTTCCGATCACCGTCGACGTCAATGGCAATGTCTACTTTATTGAAAACCCGTACGAGAGTACGACGACTAACCGTGCCACTGGCGTGTTCTTCATTCCGGCCACGGCGTATAAGAGCTGCATGGCCGCGAGCGCCGCGGGCACTGCCGATCCTACCGTTGGGTGCGTTTCCGGACCGGAGTCTTCGTTGCAGCGCATCGATCCGGGCAATCCGGAAAAGTTCAACGGCATAACGCTCGATGCTGCCGGCAATGCATACCTGGGCGATTCCAGCGATCATTACGGCGGAACGCGCAACGGATTGCTGATGATTCCGAATGAAAGCGGGAGCCCGATCGGTGTAACCGCATCGAGCTTCAATTTCGCGCACGCCCGGTACCTCGCTCCGACCCCCGTCAATGCGAACCCGTCGATCGATCCCCGAGGTTTCTTCTGGCTCCCGACGGGTGGTTCTGGAAACTGGTCCCCGAATGGATCGGGCGCCATCCCGGGCACGGGAAACTTCATACTGTGGCAGATGGGCACGGCGAACGTAGGTGTGACTCCGGTTGGTACTCCAAGCGCCCCCGGCGCGCTCTTCTACACATTCAACAACAGTGTGACGCCTTCAAGCATCGGGTTCGCTCAGCAAACCGGCGAGACTGAATTCAGCGCCGTTGCGACCAACCCCTATCCACCGGCCGCGGGAAATACGCCTGCGGTCCCTTGTACTGCGGGTATGACGTATATCGCGAATAGCTCTTGCGAAGTTTGGTTTGCACTTACCCCGCAGGGCACTGCTTCTGTGGGCGACGTATCGGGCCAACTGCAGATGCTGGATGCGACCGGCAAGATCGTCCCCGGTAGTGCAGCGTATGTGAGCGGCATCGGTCAGGGACCGGCGGCGGCATTACTGATTCCTTCGCAGCAGACTCCGCTGGCGACAGGTTTGGTTACACCGCAGCAGGTAGCCGGCGATTCGCTTGGCAATTCTTATCTAGCCGACTCGGGACTGGGCAAGGTATTGATGTTCGCAGCCGGAGCAACATCTGCTTCCGCGGGAACGTCCATCGGGACCGGGCTTACGGCTCCGACTGGTGTTGCGGTAGATGGCGCCGGCGATATTTACATCGCCGATTCCGGCAAGGTGATTGAAGTTCCAGCCGTGAACGGGGTATTGAACACTGCCGGTCAGGTCGTGCTGCAGTCGGGTCTTGGAAAGAACATCAAGCTCGCGGTGGACAATGCGCAGAATGTTTATGCAGCAGATCCAGATAACGCCCGCGTAGTAAGGATCTACAACCCGACGATGGGGGCGTTTATCCAGGGCATCAGCACGCTCGGTACATTTACCAAGCCGACCGCCGTAGCGACTGACGCTGCGGGGAATGTCTATGTTGCTGATGGCAAAAATCTGGTCGAGGTCAACTTCTGGGGTGGCCAGACCACAATCACGAGCAATCTGAGCGCGCCCGTGACTGGACTTGCCATCGATGCGTCAGGCTCGGTGGATGTGGCACAGAGCGGTGGCATTATTCGCATTCCTCAGGAAACCGCCGGCCTCAACTTCAACGATGCCGCCGCAATCGATAGCGGAGGAGTGACGGCGCCGAACGGTATCGGGATCGACGGGTTAGGGAACCTCTATGTTTCCACTCTCTCGTATTCGGTTACCAACTACACCACGACGACCGCACCGACAAGCACGACTGTGACCACACCGAGTTTGTTGGCTTTGAATGGCACGTTCGTCAGCTTCGGTACGGTCAGCACGCAAACGACCAGCAACCCGGTCGATGTGGCTGTATACAACATTGGCAACGCACCTCTCGCGTTTACTGGAACACCGACCTTCGGCGGTACTAACGCCAGCGATTATGCGGTTGAAACCGATGGTCAGACCCCCTGCGATACAACCGGGGCAACAACTGTCGGACCGGCGGCGGCATGTTCGCTGGGTGTAGCGGTAACCGCGGCGAATAACGGCCTCAGTGTGGGAACGATGGCGGTACCGACGAATGCGGTGAATGCACCGTCGGCGGGAGGTTCGCTGGCGGCATGGGCGGTGAATAACCTCTGCCTCACGACGACGGCGATTACGCTGACACCGGCAACGGGTCTGGTCTATCCGGGCAGCACCAAGGTGGCTGTGACAACCACGGCGAACAGCGCGACCTGCTCTCCTGGAAACGTACCGAACGGCGGAAACATCGTGCTTACCCTTTCGCCCCAAACCAAGGGAGCGGCGCAGAGCACGCAAACGCAGAAGCTGAACAACGGGGCGGCAACTTTCAACCTGACAGGGTTGAACGGCGGCAGCTACATCATGTTCGTCAGCTATAAGGGCGACACGATCTTTGGTGGAAGCTCCAGTTCGAGGACCTTTACCTTCACCGTGGCGCAGGCTGTGCCAACGATCACGTTGAGTCAGCCCGCCGGCGTCACCCCGGTGAACGGCGTGTACTACGTACTGCAAGGATCGACGACGACAATTCAGGCGACGGTAACGTCAAGCGTCGGCACTCCAACCGGCAGCGTGCAGTTCCTGAACGGAGCGACACCCGCGGACCCGACACAAAACCCCGTTACCCTGACCGGCACTGGGACGGCGACACTCAACACGTCGAACCTGGCGGCGGCGACGTATAACCTCAAGGCGGTTTACAGCAGCGATCTCAACTTTGCCACGGTCACTTCTTCCGTGGTGACGATCGTGGTGATTCCGCCGAGCGCACTGATCACTGCGAGTCCCGCCTCGGTAACGACGCCGGCTGGTACTCCCGTATCCAGCACCCTGACGGTCACTGCGCTCGAAGGATATTCTCCGAAGCTCGGCGCCCAGCTCTATTGCGACAACACCACACTGCCGCGGTATGCGGAGTGCACCTTCGATGTGCCGACGGTCGATCTGTTCGATCACCCCGGCGTCCCGCAACTCAGCCATGTGACGATCAGCAGCAACCTGCCGGTCAACGTTGGCGCGGTGAAAACGGAGACGTCGCCGGTCCTCTTCGCCGGCATGTTCGGTGTGGGTCTTCTGGGACTGGCGTTCCGCAAACGGGTCAAGCTGTATCGATCTGCCCTCGGTGTGGCCTGCCTGCTTCTGCTGTTGTGTGGAGCGGCCGGGGGGCTTACCGGATGCACCAACGCGGGTTATACGCAAACGCCGCCGGCGCCGCATGTGACTACGCCGCCCGGCACCTACAACGTCCGCATTTACACGATTGACCTGACAACGCTCAAAACATCCTCGTTGCCGTTTACGTTGAGCGTGACGATCCAGTAACCCGGGGAACCGGCGGCAAGACAGAAGACCGGAGATCGAGCAGTCGAGCTATCGATTCCCGGAAGCAGCAAAACGGAAGTTTCAGGTACCCACGAGTCCTCTTAGGGAGAAATGTCATGTTGACCAAGTCCTACACATCGCTGCGCCGGCCCATCGCATACGCGCTGACGCTGCTCCTTTTCTGTGTATCTTTCGGCAAGGGAGCAAAGGCGCAGGCGACTACACCGGTCGTGACGGGGAGTTTTGCGACGACTTTGACGGCCCCCTCTGGATTGGGGACGGTGTATCAGACTGCTCTCGATTCCTTCGGCGACCTGGTGGTCGTGGACTACTCGAACGCCGGTCTGTATGAGTACCCAGTGGGTAGTACAACGCCGGTCACGCTGGTCGTCGCAGGGGGCCTGGGGGGATATGCCAATCCGGGCATTGCCATCGATTCCAATAATGACCTCTATATAGAGGCTAACTACAACAACTGCCTTCTAAGATTTCCTTACAATACGGGGACGCAAACGTGGGATGGGCTAACTAGCATTACAGCGGCAAATACCTCAGCCGCTCTATGCCCCGGCAGCGGGGGCGGAACAAGCCCCTACATCTTCGCCCAATATGGATTGTCGGTTACGGGCACGTACCCCGGGTATTACCAGCCCTGGGCGCTGGCCTTGCTTCCCGGCAACAACCTGCTCATCAGCAGCCAGAACAGCGGCAACTTCATCTTCTCGATGACTGTTACCGGCAGTGGCGCAAACACTAAGCCGGGAACGGGAACGGTGGTGTTGGATGCGATGTCGGCACGTCCTCAATCGATAACGGAGGACAAGTTCGGCAACATCTATTTCGTGGAGGAAACGGACCAGAAGGCGCCGCTGCCCGGCGTCCTTATGATTCCGGCCGGGTCCCCGGAACTGGCCTCAGAGACGGGGCTGGCGCGCGTTGACCCCAATCTGTCTTCTGTGACAGGCGTTACGACCGACGCTGCGGGCAATCTTTATATCAGCGATTCGAAGCTCGGAGTCTTCATGGTTCCCAATCCGTCGGGGACACCGAATACCAGCGCCGCTGTGCTTCTAACCACCGTTCCCGCCACGGGACAGGTAACGTTGGATGCGGCGCGTGGGTGGCTGTACGTACCGACGACGGGCAATGGAATGGTCAAGGTCCGCTTCAACGCGGCAGACCTTGGGACCACTGCCGCCGGCGCTGCTGCAGCGACATCGCAGACCATATTGTTTGGATTCAACAGCGCCGTAACGCCGGCCTCATTCGCGATCGTGGAAGCTGGTGCGGCGACTCCTGATTTCTTGCTGGCGGCTGGCGGGACCTGCGCGGCAGGTACGGCGTATGCAGCCAAGTCGGGTTGCACACAGAATGTGACGCTGAGCCCGCATGCCGCAGGCATTGTGTCGGCCAAGCTGGTCGTGGTCGATGCTTCGGGAAATGTTCTTGGTTCGATGGTCCTGCATGGCACGGGAACGGGTTCGGCAATACAGGTCCTGGCGGGCGGTGAATCGGCGTTGGGCACAGGTTTGAAGACCCCCGTGCAGGTTGCGGTCGATGCTGGCGGTACTACTTATGTTGCAGACTCCGGTCTGGGTGCGGTAGAGGTATTCCCGAAAGGTTCAGGCGGTGTTGCTGCGAAAGCGACTGTTGGGAAAAACCTGACGGCGCCTACCGGTGTCGCTGTCGACGGCGCGGGCGATGTGTTTATTGCCGACAGTGGCAATGTGATTGAGGTGCCAAACGGACCGGCGGGTCTCGTCGCCGCGGGCCAGATCACTCTCAAGAGCGGGTTGGGCACGAAACTCAATCTGGCAACGGACGGCGTCGGCCATCTCTATATCGCCGACCCCAGCAACCACCAGGTAGTGAAGCTGGGGAATCTCGGCGGATCGTTTGGCGCGCTGGCTCAAACCGAAGTCGACTTGGGCGGGTTCACTGCACCATCCACGGTCGCTACCGATTCGACCGGCAATTTGTATGTTGTCGATGGATCGAATCTCATTCAAGTGACCCCTGGTGGAACTCAGACCACGCTGTTGACTAGTCTGTCCAATGCAACCGGCTTGGCAGTTGATCCGTCCGGCTCCGTTTACGTCGCCGAAGCGGCCGGTACAGTCCGTATCCCGAACCAGAGCGGAACTCTTACACCTTCGGCCCAGAACACCATCGCGCCAACTGTTACGAACGCTACATCCGTAGCCGTCGATTCCGCGGAGAACGTGTACATCACGGACGGCACCGCGGAGCATGTGGATTTGGTAAGCGCGAGTTCCTCGACGAACTTTGGGACGCTCACCAGCACGACGGGGACACAGGCCAACAGCTACACCATTCTGAATGCAGGCAACGCGCCGTTGAACATCAGCGGGTTTACCGGCACGGTCGATTACAGCGAAACATCCACGACCTGCGTCGGCGCAGCGGTGGCGGTGAATTCTACCTGCGGCGTTACGGTCACGTTCAATCCTGGGCCTGGCGATCAGGGCACTTTGGCGGGCGAAGTGCTGATCAACAGCGACGCGGCGAACGCGCCGGTTGGGATGAATGTTACGGGAGCAGGCGCAGCACTGGCAGCTTCCACGACAACAGCGACTGTGACGAACGCCACGGTTAACGGCGCTCCGGCAGCTATTACCGTCGCACCCACTTCCGGGACGGGCGTCGCGCCGACCGGACTCGTAACGCTGACCATCACGGGTACCAACCTCACGACGCCGCTTGTCGTCACCGGCACACTGGCCAGCGGCAAGGTGACAATCACGCCACCGCAGATTCCAGCAGGCACCTATACGTACAAGGTGAGCTACCAGGGCGACCGCGCGTATGGACCATCCACTACTACGGTGACCGTAAACGAAGCTGCGGGTGCTGTGACGCTGGTACAGGCTACGCTGGCCGCATTCACGGCATTGGATCCGTACTATCCGTACGTTCTCGCCGGCGGCACGGGGTCCGCGGAACCGTATGACGGATCGGTCACTCCGTTCGAGTACAACTACCAGGTGCAGATCATTGCTACCGATAAGGTCGCTCTGATCGGCCAGCCGGTCTATGACAACACCGGGAAACAAACCGCTACTAACTATGGATCGGTGACATATGCTGGAGCCCCAACCTCGGGCTGTGTGCCGGTGCCGGTGGCAGCAGACGGCACGGCGCCGTTCAGTCCCTCCTGCTTCCCGATCGATACCACCAACAATTCAATCCCCGACCTGCTGACGTCGTACACTGTTACGCCGATGTACAGCCCAGTTGGAACGGGAGCTTCGGTGGGATACACGAATCCTAACTACACGGCCGTTACCGGCGCTCCCGTCTCCTTCACTGCGATACGGAATCCGATGGTCCAGATTTCGTCCAATCCCAGCACGCTGACTGTAGCTGCCGGTTCCACTACGACAGCAACTCTCACCCTCACTTCCGTGCTGGGTTACGGATATGCCGGATTCGGCGGCCTGTTGAACAACTACTCGCTGCCCGTGCAGCTCTCCTGCGATGGCTTGCCTGCGTACGCAACGTGTTCGTTTGCTTATCCACACCCCGACCCAACGGACCCGCAGTCGGTTGATGTAGGTCTACCCTCGGGTACCGTTATTGCGGGCACGGCATGCACGGCCGCAAAGGGATGCTTTGGGCCGGGCACGGTCAATCTGACCATTACGACGAACGTAGGGTCCGGCAACATCGCAGCCCTGAACCGTGGCGTCGACATGACGACGTTCGCGGGCATGTTTGGCATCGGCTTGCTGGGCCTGATGTTTGGCAAGAAGAAGTCGCTGCGCAAGCGGGTTCCGACACTGCTCTCCCTGCTGCTTTGCTGCGGCCTTATGGCCGGATTCAGCGGCTGCAGCACGAAGCAGCTTGGGACTACCAACCAACCCATCGTCACTCCCGCGGGCACATACACCGTGCTGGTGACGGCCAAGCAGGTTGGCAGCCAGGTCATCACCCAGAACCCCTTCATCGTGTATGGCAACGGGAACCAGGTATCTCTTCCGTTCACAGTCAGCGTGACCGTCCACTAAGACCTGATCCGTCGATAGCAGAAGCGGAAAGTTGCTTCTGTTCTCGACGGAATACAAATGTGCAAATTGCAGTTGAAGCTCTCTCGTATGACGTAAATCCTGTTCCGGAAATGAACGGCGCATCACTCAGGACCGGCAGGCAGAAGGGGCAACACCAGATCGGTAAGCAGCAGGCAATGAATGAAGCAGGAGCTGTTCCCGTCGTGCGAAGAGAACCCAAAAGAGGAGTACTAGAAATGCGAGCTATCCGGACAGGCAAAAGCTATTCATCGCGGTCACGCACATCGGTATCAACTGCCCTGATCTTCGTTCTGACCTTTTGTGTCACAGGGATGGTTGCGCGGGCACAGGTGCCTGCCTCCGGGAAACTCGTGGTGAACCAGCAGACGTCGCTTGGTGTGCTGCCGGGTGGCGGGTCGCAGTCGGGCACGGAGCCGGCGGGCGACACGATGGCGGTGACCTCGACCGGCAGCCTGATTACCACGGATACCTATGGCAGCGATGTGGTGATGTATAGCGCGGCAGGTGTGTACACCAAGCTGGGAACGTACTCCAATGCGAACGGGGTCGCGGTCGATTCGCAGAACAACCTGTTCATCGCAGCGTCGTACAGCTCTCAGGTGATAAAGCTTCCGTATGTGAGCGGAGCGTACGCCGCAATCGGAGCGATTTCGGGAACCACACCGAACTGCACCGGCAGCGACACTGTGGAATGCGTGATGAGCAACCTCACCACCGGCGGAGCGGACGTCGTTTCCATGTTGTTCGATACGCATGGCAACCTGTTCTACACCACGGGGAACTCTGCCGGCGGCACGGGAACGAACAATGCCATCTTCGAATGCACGGCGGCTTGCCTGTATACGGGCACTCCTGCGGCAGCGGTGATCTACCAGGAACCGGCCAACCCGTCACCCGACGCGACAGGACAACTCAATGTGGGTGGCCTCGCTCTCGATGCTTCGGGCAACCTGTTCTTTACCGACTCGGCAGTATCTGCAACCACGACGCAGAAGAGCTTCAACTCCAACGTCAATGAGCTGGTTTATACGGCGGGGACGGGTTACGCCACTACGCCGACGGTGATCTATACATACACGTCTTCCCCGGTTAATCAATACGGCCCTGAAATCGATGGCGTTGCGGTCGATCAGAACGGCACGGTCTATGCGCTGCTTCAGAGTACGACCGGTATTCTGGCGTTTCCCAAGATAAGTGGAACGTACAGCAGCGCGACGATGTACCTGGTCTCCACTCAAAACGGCAAGCTGATGAGCGGCGATAGCCAGGGAAATCTCTATGTCGCCGACAATGGCGGCAATCTCTTCAGGATTACGGTGAACAACCTGGTCGGTACGACGAGTGCCGTGGGGTCTCCCTCAACCGCGAATTTTACGACCATCCTGAACGACGGTGGCTGCAGCCCCGCTCCGATGGTGACGTTTACTTCCGCGGGCACCAACGCGGGTCAGTTCTCCGCTGCTACGACCGGGACTTGCACGGCGACTGCAACCGGTGGAGCTTCGTTCGCAAGTGCGCTCACATTCACTCCGGGCGGCGTAGGCACCATAACGGCCACGCTTAACTCGATCGATACGAACAGCGGCACTGGGACGGCAACCGTTTCCGGAAATGGATCGGGGACGGTTGCCACGCCGGTTCTGTCGCTTGCAAGCGGCACCTACACGGGAACGCAGTCGCTGACGATTACCGACGCCACGATAGGCGCATCGATCTACTACACGACCGACGGCAACCCGCCTTCTACGTCTTCGACTCTGTATAGCGGAGCGATTTCGGTAGCAGCTTCGGAGACGATCAATGCTATCGCTGCGTACACCGGCGATACCAGTAGCGCGGTCGCAACTGCTACTTACATCATCAATCAGCCTCCGCCAGCGGCTACGCCGTCTTTCTCACTTGCTGCGGGTACGTACACATCGGCGCAGGCTGTGTCTATCTATGACGCCACCGCGGGCGCGGCGATCTACTACACCACGGACGGTTCGACGCCTACTATCAGCTCCACCCTTTACACGGGTTCGATCGCTGTAACATCGTCGGAAAATTTACAGGCGATCGCCGTTGCCAGTGGACTCAGCAACAGCGTGGTTGCCTCCGTCACCTACACCATTAACCTGCCGGCGTCGGCGGTCCAAAACGTTGTGATGAGCCAGGCGATCGCGATGGGGGCGCTGCCCTCGAGCGGCGGAGCGCAATCCGGCGGAGAACCCGCTGGCGACACCATGGCGGTAAATACTGCTGGCAACCTGATCGCGAGCAACACCTATGGCAACGGCATCGTGATGTTTACTCCGGGAAGCACGACACCGACGGTACTCGGCTCGATTAGCAATCCCAACGGTGTTGCCGTAGATAGCCAGAACAACCTCTACATCGGTCTCTCGTATAGCTCCCAGGTCGTGAAGATTCCGTATGTGAACGGGACCTATGCTGCCATCGCCGGGACCTCAGGGACGACACCGAACTGCACTGGCCATGACACGGTGGAGTGCGTGATGAGCAACGTCACCATCTCCGGCGGGTCCGGTGTGGTGTCTCTGGTGTTCGATTCGAAGGGTGACCTGTTCTTCGGCACAACCAACCAGAACCAGGGTGGCAGCAACATCAGCTCCATCTACGAGTGCACTGCCGCCTGTCTGTACACCGGCACTCCGGCTGCGACAAAGATCTTCCAGGAGCCCACAGCGGCTGCGCCCAATACCACCGGCCAACTCAGCATTGGTGGCATGGCAATCGATGCGGTTGGCAACCTGTTCTTTACAGATTCGGCGATCGGTTCGACGAACAACCAGGAAAGCTTTGTATCGAACGTCAACGAGTTGGTTTACACGTCGGGGACGGGCTACGCTGCGACGCCGACGGTAATTTATACCTTCACCCCCGGCACTCCCAGCAACTACGACGCTGAGATTGACGGCGTAGCTGTCACGCCAAACGGCACCGTGTATGCGTTGCTGCAGAACACGACCGGCATCCTTGCGTTTCCGAAGTCGGCTACAAGCACGTACAGCAGTTCGACGATGTATCTGGTCTCGACCGTCAGCGGCAAACTGCTGACCAGCGACCGTCTCGGCAATCTCTACGAGGCAGATAACGGTAACAATATCGTTCAGATCGCGCTGAACAATCTCACCGCGACGGCGACGCCATCGGGAACGCCATCGACCGCGACGAATATCACGACACTTCTTAACGATGGCGGATGCAGCCCCGCTCCGACAGTGACGTTTGCCTTTACTGGATCGTCGGCAGCGCAGTTCTCCGCTGCAACGACGGGAACATGCTCAGCCACCGCGACTGGCGGCGCCCTCGCAACCACGCTCACTTTCTCCCCAACCGCTGTGGGTGCAAGCACTGCGACGATAACGGCGACCGACTCCCTGACCAATACCGCGGCGGCCGCCGTTCTCGGCAATGGCACAGGCATGGTCGCGACGCCGACCTTCTCGGTTGCTGCCGGTACCTATACCGCGACACAGACTGTGTCGCTTCTGGATGCCACGGCAGGTGCGACGATTTACTACACGCTCGACGGCAACCCACCAACGAGCAGCTCTCTTCTGTATACCGGTCCAATTACTGTGTCGTCGTCGGAGACGATCAACGCTATTGCTGTGGATGCGGGTGACACCAGCAGTGCGGTGGCCAGCGCCTCTTACCTCATCAACCTGCCGGGCGGCGCGGCGACTCCGACCTTCTTTCCGGGCAGCGGCACATACAGCGGCGCACAAGCGGTCACTATAGCCGATACAACTGCCGGCGCCACGATCCACTACACCACGGACGGCTCGAACCCGAATGCCACTTCGCCTGTCTACTTCGGGCCCGTTGCGGTTTCGGCATCGCAGACGCTTAAGGCGATTGCCTTTGCCAGCGGTTTCAGCAGCAGCGCGATTGGCTCGGCGCTCTACACGATCAACCTGCCTGCGTCCGCGTTCCAGAACGTCGTGATGAGCCAGTCGACGGCGATGGGCGCGTTGCCTTCGAGCGGCGGCGCACAGTCGGGTGGAGAGCCCGCGGGCGACACGATGGCGGTGAATGCCTCCGGCAATCTGATTGCCACCAATACATACGGCAACGGTGTGGTGATGTTTACGCCGGGAAGCACAACGCCGACGGTGCTGGGTTCGATCAGCAATCCGAATGGCGTCGCAGTCGACAGCAAGAACAACCTCTACATCGGACTCTCCTATAACTCTCAGGTTGTAAAACTTCCGTTCGTAAACGGAGCGTATCCCACACTTGCGGGGACCACGGGCTCTACTCCAAACTGCACCGGCAACGATACGGTGGAGTGCGTGATGAGCAATGTGACCATCTCCGGTGGGTCTGGCGTCGTGTCGCTGGTATTCGATACGCAGGGCAACCTGTTCTTCGGAACGACCAACCAGAACCAGGGCGGAAACAACGTCAGCTCCATCTACGAGTGCACGGCAGCCTGCCTGTACACGGGTACTCCAGCGGCAACCAAGCTCTTCCAGGAGCCAACGGCTGCTGCTCCCAATACGACTGGGCAACTCAGCATCGGCGGTATGGCAGTCGATGCGTCGGGCAACCTGTTTTTCACGGATTCGGCGATCGGTTCGTCGAACAACCAGGAAAGTTTTGTATCGAACGTCAACGAATTGCCCTATACGTCGGGGACGGGCTACGCCGCGTCGCCGACGGTGATTTATACCTTTACCCCCGCCACTCCCGGCAACTATGACGCTGAGATCGACGGTGTAGCGGTAACGCCAAACGGCACGGTGTACGCTCTGCTCCAGAACACAACCGGCATCCTTGCGTTCCCGAAGTCGGCTGGTGGGACTTACAGCAGTTCGACGATGTATCTGGTTTCCACCCAGAGCGGCAAGCTGCTCACCAGCGATGCAGTGGGCAATCTCTATGAAGCCGACAACGGCGGCAATATCTATGAGATTGCCGTGGGCAACCTGACGGCTCCCACGGCGCCGCAAGGCAATCCCGCGACGGCCAGCAATATCACCACCTTCCTGAACGATGGCGGATGCACGGCGACGCCGCCGACAGTGACGTTTGCCGCTACCGGAACTTCCGCGGCGGCGTTCTCTGCCGCCACAACCGGAGCTTGCACCACGACCTCGACTGGCGCATCGTTCGCAACCAGCGTTACCTTCACTCCCACCTCTGTGGGTCTCAACAGCGCCACGCTGACGGCTACGGATTCGCTGACCCACACCGGAACGGCAACGGTTTCCGGAACGGGAACACCGGCGCCGTTCGCGGCTACGCCGACGTTCTCGGTTGCGGCTGGCACCTACACCACGGTGCAGACGGTCACGATCTCTGACACGGTTGCCACTGCGACGATCCACTACACCACGGACGGATCGACGCCGACGAGCACCTCCACTCTCTACAGCGGCCCGATCACGGTGAGCGCCTCAGAGACGATTAACGCAATCGCTGTAGCGGCCGGTTATCAGAACAGCCCGGCGGGCACGGTAGCCTATGTCATCAACCTGCCGGCCGCGGCAACGCCGACGTTCTCGGTTGCGGCAGGCACGTACACCACGCCTCAGACGGTCGCGATCAGCGATACCAACGCGGGTGTCGCGATCTACTACACCACGGATGGAAGCACACCGACCATCCATTCCACTCTCTACACGGCACCAATTGCGCTCTTCCAGACGACGACCATTACGGCGATCGCCTTCCCCAGCGCCACGGCGCCTAGTTTTGTTCCGAGTGCGGCGGCTTCGGCGGTCTACACCATCAACCTGCCGGTCGTAGCGACTCCTGCATTCTCTGTTGCGGCGGGCACGTATACGACCGTGCAAACGGTGAGCCTCAGCACGGCTACCGCGGGCGCGAAAATTTACTACACCGTAAATGGCACCACGCCTACATCGGCATCGCCTCTGTATACCGCCGCGATCCTGGTTCCGGTGTCGATGACGATCAAGGCAATCGCCATCAACTCTCCTAACTACAACAACAGCCCCGTTGCGACTGCGGCTTACGTAATCAACCTGCCGCCGCCGGGTGTTACGGTCACTGCTTCGAACACGACCATCACCATCGCGAATGGGACGGGAACAAGCACGCTGACGGTCACGGCGAACGCCGCGATGAACGGCGCGCTGGCCTTCACCTGCTCCGGTTTCCTGCCCATCGGCGCTACCTGCGCGTTCTCCCCGACAAGTGTCACCACGTTGGCCGGGGCGACGGGAACAACAACCCTCACCGTGACCGTACCTAAGACAACCTCGAGTCTGCGCCACGATTCCGGGCCGATGCTGCCCGGAACCGTGCTGGCAGCCTTGCTGGGCTTCTTCGGTTTGAGAAAGCGCCGCCGTCTGCAGGTACTGCTCTTGCTGGTGGTCAGTCTCGTCGGGCTGAACGCGCTTACAGGTTGCGCGACAACGGCGCCCAATACAGTCAGTTCATCGCAGTTCGTCGTCAACGTGACGGGAGCCAGTTGCCCAGTCACCGCTTTGACCTGCGCTCAGCCAAATCCACCGGCCGGTAGTCCGATACCCACTCCCGTATCGGCCAGCCTGCAGATGGTGCTTACGGTTCCATAGCGAGGTTGCATTCGACTCGCCCGCCATTGGGGCCTCTCTGCCAGGAGAGGCCTCAACGCGACTTTTGCATTTCCCGCAATTGCAGCGTGGTCGATGAAGCCATCCATACTTTGCACCATCCTCTGGTCCGAGCTTTAGGACGTAACAGAACGGCGTATCGAGGCCCCTTTGAAGACCGGATTTCCAGCAGCGAGCCCCCGCAACACAGGCCTTTTCTTCCTCTCTACTCTGGCCTTGATCTGGATTGCGGGATGTTCTGGTGGTACTTCCACTCCAACTCCCACGCCTCCGGTCGCAGCAGCTCCCACGTTTACCCCCGCTGCGGGGACGTATACGTCCCCGCAAAGCGTGGCTCTGGCCGACTCTACTCCGGGCGCGACAATCTACTACACCACCGACGGCTCGACGCCGACGACGGCATCCAAAATATACTCGTCGGCGATTTCTGTTGGATCCACGACGACCATTGAGGCGATTGCGACGGCCAGCGGCTACTCAACCAGCGCGACAAGCTCGGCTGTGTATACGATCAACCTTCCCGCTGCGGCGCCTACCTTTACACCAGCCGCCGGGACTTACACATCGGCACAAAGTGTCACCCTGGCGGACTCTACTCCAGGCGCAACGATCTATTACACAACGGATGGATCGACGCCGACGACTTCTTCCAGGGTCTACGCAACAGCTATCTCTGTAGCGGCCACTACGACCATCAACGCGATCGCCACGGCGAGCGGCTACTCCACCAGCGCGATAAGCTCGGCTGCGTACACGATCAACCTTCCTGCCGCGGCGCCCATCTTCACGCCGGCCGCCGGAACCTACACATCGGCACAGAGTGTGACGCTGGCTGACTCGACTGCCGGCGCGACGATCTACTACACCACCGACGGTTCGACTCCGACAACCTCGTCCAGAGTCTATTCCGCAGCCATCCCTGTAGCAGCTACAACGACGATCAATGCCATCGCTACCGCCAGCGGATTTACGACAAGCGCGGTAAGCTCGGCGCTCTATACGATCAACCTTCCTGCCGCAGCACCCACCTTTACGCCCGCTGCCGGAACGTACACATCGGCGCAGAGCGTGACGCTGGCGGACTCGACCGCCGGTGCGACGATCTACTACACCACCGACGGTTCGACTCCGACAACCTCTTCTCGAATCTATTCGGCAGCTATCCCTGTAGCAGCTACAACTACGATCAATGCCATCGCAACGGCCAGCGGTTACTCGTCGAGCGCTGTCAGTTCGGCGCTGTACACGATTAATGTTCCGGCTGCTGCACCTGCGTTTACTCCTGCTCCCGGAATATATAAATCGGCGCAATCCGTCACTCTCGCCGACTCTACTTCTGGTGCGACGATCTACTACACCACCGATGGTTCAACTCCGACGGCGTCGTCCAAAGTTTATTCCGCAGCCATTCCCGTAACAGCTACGACGACCATCAACGCCATCGCAACGGCCAGTGGTTACACCACGAGCGCAGTGAGCACGGGCGTTTATACCATTCAACTCCCCGCGGCGCCGACACCAACCGTTTCGCCCGCAGGTGGAACTTTCACCACGGCCCAGACGGTGACCCTGAGCGACAGCGCTTCGGGCGCGACGATCTACTACACGACCAACGGGTCCACTCCAACAACCTCGTCGACCAAATACACTGCACCCTTCACCGTAAGCGCGCCGGGCACTACGATCGTCAATGCGATTGCCGTTGTGGCGGGAGCGCCCAACAGCAATGTGGCGATGGTTACGTTCAATCTGCCGGCAGCGTCTTCGCCGAGCTACACCTACACCAATGTGCAGATTGTCGGCGGCGGCTTCGTCGATGGCCTCTACTTTCATCCCACCGCGCAGGGCCTGATGTATGCGCGTACCGATGTTGGCGGCGCATACCGCTGGAATAACGTTGCCGGCGGCGACGCGCAGTGGGTACCGTTGCAGGACTTCGTCGGCCGTTTCGATTCGGGTTTCAATCTCGGTGTGGAAAGCCTGGCGCTTGATCCGAACGATCCTTCACGCCTCTATCTCGCGGTCGGCGAATACACCGAGAGCTTTGGAACAAACGGATACATTCTGGCGTCGAGCGACATGGGACATACCTTCACGGCGGTTGCGCTTCCGTTCAAAAACGGATCGAACGACAACGGGCGTTTTGCCGGGGAGCGGTTGTCGGTCGATCCGGCAAATGGCCGCCACATCTACTTCGGCACGCGCCTGAATGGGCTGTATGAATCGAACGACCAGGCGGTGAGCTTCAACAAGGTTGCAGCGTTTCCTGTGACCGGCTCGACGGG
>Ga0134125_10002322_pt1 | contig 22620 bp, 23 predicted proteins | sample KB31751_FD_96464 | JGI IMG/M metagenome (GOLD analysis project Ga0134125, IMG submission 96464) | Terrestrial soil microbial communities with excess Nitrogen fertilizer from Kellogg Biological Station, Michigan, USA - KB3-175-1 | ecosystem: Environmental > Terrestrial > Soil > Unclassified ... | reverse complement strand
GGCACCGACCACCAGCAGGTCAGCGCGCATCGCCGCACCAGAGAATGAGGCCGAGGCGATAGGGAAACATGCGGATCAGGGTGTGCGGGCGAGCGCCCGCCAGACATTCCAGTTCGGGGGCGGTGTAAGCCTGGCGGACGCTGACCGGGCCGTCGTAGCGCACCAGACGGCTAAAGCGGGGAGAGAGGAGTTTCATCACCAGCCACGGCACCCAGCCGCGTTCCAGGTCATTGATGACCACGGCGCGACGGGCGACACGCGCCATTTCATCGAGCAGCCGCTGCGCCGTGTCGCCGTGGAAGTGGTGCAGGAAAAGATTGCAGGTGACCAGGTCGAAGCTGCCATCCGCGAACGGCAGGCGCAGCGCGTTGCCGCTGACCCGCGTGCCGGAGGCGGCCATGTGGCTGGGCATGCGGTCGAGCATGACCAGGCGCGCGCCCAACCGGGCGGCCACCGAGGCGGCCATGTCGCCATGGCCGGAGCCGACATCGAGCATGGTGGCGGCGGGCGGGAGGCGCGGGGTCAGCTTGCGCCAACTGGAATCGCCGCCGAGGCGGCGGTTGATCCACCAAAGTTCCTCGAGGCTGCGGGCGATCTCGGCGGGGGTGCCGGCGTCCTCGTCCAGCAGCTCGGGCTGGGGGGATTGGCGCATCACGCATCCGCCGCCAGCACCAGGGCGGAGTTCTTGGACCCGAAGGCGATGCAGTTGCATAGCGCGTGGCGGATGGCGGCGCGGCGGCCAGGCTGCGGGATGTAGTCGAGGTCGCAGTCGGGGTCGGGCGCTTCGAGATTGGCGGTGGGCGGGAGCACGCCGTCGCGCATGGCCAGCAGGGTGGCCGCCACCCCCGCCGCTCCGCAGGCGCCCTGGGGATGGCCGATGAGCGATTTCAGCGACGACATGGGAACGCGGTAGGCGTGGTCGCCGAAGGCGCGCTTGATGGCGCGGGTCTCGATGCGGTCGTTAAGGACGGTGGCGGTGCCATGGAGGTTGATGTAGTCCATCTCGGCGGCTTCACGTCCGGCGTCACGCAGCGCCATCTGCATGGCGCGGGCCGGTTCCTCGGCATTCTCATCGAGGCGGACGCGGTGGAAGGCCTCGCAGGTCGAGCCGTAGCCGGCGATTTCGCCGTAGATGCGCGCCCCGCGGGCCCGCGCCCGGTCGCGCTCCTCGACCACGAACATCCATGCCCCTTCGCCCAGCACGAAGCCATCGCGGTCGCGGGAGAAGGGGCGCGAGGCGCGTTCCGGGGCGTCGTTCCAGCGGGTGGTGAGGATCTTCATCAGGTGGAATGCCTTGACGATCAGGGGCGACAAGGGGGCATCGGCGCCGCCGCAGATCACGGTGTCAATGGTTCCGGTCTGTATCTGCTGGCGGGCATAGCCGAGGGCGTCGGTGGAGGAGGTGCAGCCGGTGGAAATGAGGTGGCTGAAGCCGCGCAGACCGAAGCGCATGGAGATCTCGCTGGCCAGGGTGCCGTGGGTGGCCGAGGGGATGGTGTAGACGCTGCAGCGGCGGTCGCGGCCGGAGTAGTACAGGGAGAACTGCCGTTCGACGAACTCCAGCGCTCCGCCACCGGACCCGACGAGCACACCGATGCCGCGCCGCTCCTCGAGGCTCAGCCGCTGGGCATCGAGAGCGGCATCGGCGAGCGCCTCGCCCGCCGCCGCCACCAGCAGCGGCGCCACCCGGCTGACGTGGCGCAGTTCCTGCTCGTCGAAGTAGAGGCCGGGGTCGAAGCCGGCCGCCTGGCCGCCGATTTCGACGGCACAGCCGGCCGAGGCAAACTCCTCGATGCGGCGCACTCCGCTGGCGCCCGCCTGGGTGGCCTGCCAGAAGGCCTCGCGGCCGACGCCGTTGGGGCTGACCACGCCGATTCCGGTGATGACCGCGCGTCGCATCCCCTCTAGGATGCGCCCGGCGGCAAACCGTTCCGCTATTTACGACTTTCAGCTATGCTCTCGCCATGAGGAGAGCCTCGCTGCTTTTGTCGCTTCTTGCCTTGCCTGCCCTGGTGGCGGCACAAACCCCGGCCAACCTGCTGCGTGATTATCATTTTCGTGAGCTGGGCCCGGCGGCGGCGGGAGGGCGCATTGTGGACATACGCGGGCTGGACAGCGACCCGCGCTTCGCGCTGGTGGCGGCGGCCTCGGGCGGGGTGTGGAAGACGGAGAACATGGGTACCACCTGGAGGCCGATTTTTGAGCGTTACGGCACCTCTTCCATTGGCGGGGTGGCGATTTTTCAGCCCAACCCGCAGATTCTTTGGGTGGGGACGGGCGAGCCCAACAACCGCAACAGCGTCTCCTGGGGCGACGGCATTTACAAATCCACTGACGGCGGCAAGACGTTCCAGAACGTCGGATTGCGGGATACCTATCAAATCGCGCGGGTGGTGACGCACCCCAGCGATCCCAACACAGTGTATGTCGCCGCCATCGGCGATTTGTGGGGAGCGAGCGGCGAGCGGGGGGTGTTCAAGACCACGGACGGCGGGGCGACGTGGCAGCACCTCACCAACGGTCTGCCCAATGACGGCAAGACGGGCGCGACCGACCTGGTGATGGACCCCGGCAACCCCGAGGTGCTGTACGCGGCCATGTACCAGCGGCTGCGGCGTCCGTGGCGCTTCGACAGCGGCGGTCCCGAGGGCGGCATTTTCAAGACCAGCGACGGAGGAGCGCACTGGACCAAGCTGACCGACGGGCTGCCGGGCGGCCCGACGGGGCGCATCGGGCTTGACGTGTCGCGCAGCCATCCGCAGACGGTGATGGCGGTTGTGGAGGCGAGCTTCGGTTGGCAGTGCGATGGGCGCGACGCCGCCAGCAACCCGGACTGCGCCGGCCTGAGCAAGCTGGGTTCGGGAATTTACCGCAGCGACGATGGCGGCGCGCACTGGAAGTTTCTCAACCGCTACAACAACCGGCCGTTCTATTACAGCCAGATCCGCATTGACCCGGAGAACCCGCAGACCGTCTACATGCTGAGCACCAGCGCGCGCAAGTCCACCGACGGCGGCCATACCTTTGCCCAGCAGCACGCGCCGTTCGGGCCCAACTACGACTACCACGCGATGTGGATCGCGCCGCATCAGGAGGATACGTTTTACCTGGGAGGCGACAAGGGCGTGTTCCTGACCCGCGATCAGGGGCGGAGCATGCGCTTTCTCGACAACCTGCCGGTGGAGCAGTTCTACAAGGTGGCGACCGACACGCGCCTGCCGTACGCGGTATACGGCGGCCTGCAGGACAACGGCACCTACTCCACCATGAGCTTCACCCGCGATGTGCTGGGGGTGCGCAACGACGCCAGCTGGAAGGTGCATTGGGATGACGGCCAGTACGTGGCCGTGGACCCGGCCAACTGGCGGGTGGTGTATTCCGAGGGGACGCAGGGGACGTTCCGCGTGGTGGACCCCATCGGGCATACCGACACCGAGCGCCGGGCCACGCCCAAGACGATCACCAACTTCCAGGCAGCCACCGGCGTGGCGCCAGACTCGCCGCGGGCGGCGGAAGCGATCCGCTTCAACTGGACGACGCCGTTCATACTGTCGCCGCACAACCCGCAGCGGATTTATTACGGCGCCAATTACCTGATGACCTCGACCGACGAGGGACGGCACTGGACGATCATCAGTCCCGACCTGAGCAAGCACGACCCGACGAAGAATCAGATCGGGACCGGGGGGCTGACGCCCGACACCACGGGCGCCGAGGGATACGCGACCATCTACTCGATCTCCGAGTCGCCGCTGCAGGCGGGTCTGATCTGGGTGGGCACCGACGACGGCAACGTGTGGGTGACGCACGACGCGGGCGCGCACTGGACCGAGGTGGACGCCAACATTCCGGATGTCCCGAAGGACCTTTGGGTGAGCCGGATTGTGGCCTCGGCGGCCAGCCCCGACACCGCCTACATTTCCTACGACGGGCACCGCGGCGACAACTACGACACCTGGCTGTTCAAGACCAACGACGGCGGGCGGCACTGGACCAACCTCTCGGCCGGATTGACGCCGCACGATCCCATTTACGTGATCGCCGAAGATCCGGTGAACCCCAATTTGCTGTTCGCGGGATGCCACACCGGCCTGCAGGTTTCATTGGACGCCGGCCATAGCTGGACGACGGTGCACAATGGCCTGCCGACGGTGACGGTGCGCGACGTGATCGTGCAGCCGCAGCGCCATGACCTGCTGCTGGCCACCCACGGGCGGGGCATCTATGTGCTGGACGATATTTCGGCGCTGGAGCAGTGGCGTCCGGCGCTGGCGCAGGATACGGCGCATCTGTTCGCGCAGCGTCCGGCGACGCTGTGGGTGGATATGAGCCGCGACGGGCAGACCGGCAGCAACGTTTGGGCGGGCGGGAACCCGCCCGATGTGGCGCCGGCGGTGCTCGATCGCCGCGATCGCCAGCATATTCAGGACACACCGCTGATTACCTTCTCGCTGGGCGCCGATGCCGCGGGCACGGCCACGCTGGCCATCACCAGTCCGGGCGGCGAGACGCGCCGCATCGAGATGCCGGCGCGGCCGGGTATCACCCGCTACGCCTGGGACGGGCGCATGGCCGCGCCGCAACGCGGCGGGGGCCGAGGCGCGGGTTTCGCACCGCCGGCGCCGCTGGCGCCGGGCGTCTATAAACTCACGCTCACGGCCGCGGGCCACACTTCCACGGGCACGTTGGAGATCCGTCCCGATCCACTGGCGGCGGTCAGCGGTCGTTAAGCCTGCCTACGCAGCCAATGCAATCCCATGGTTGAGAAGAGTGCTACGTACCAGTACGGGAGAGACCTCAAAATGTTTTGCGGCTGCGTCGATATCATCCGCGTCGGGATTTTCCTCCGGCAGGTATGACCGCAGTCGGTCGATAGGGCAGAGGAGGGCTGCCCCGAATGCTCGTTGGAATTTTTGACGCGAAGTAGTCGAGTCGGCAATGGGTCCCAGTAGCGTGGTGCCCGGGTGGCTACCCATGAGTAGCGAATCGCCAAGCGCGCGGGCGAATTGGAATCGTCTCCCGCCGCGCCAGCGTGATCTGACGACAACCCGATCCACTCCCTGGTCAGTGACGCGGAGGCCATATTGTGGCTTGGCGGTGTGAACCTCGGCGAATGCCGCGGGCTGGGTGCCGCACAGATTTGCGAGCACTCTGTCGTTCAGGCTGTCGGTACCGCCCAGTTGGCTTCGTACCGCGGCAGCCACGTCCTCGGCAGCTTGCCACGGTGCACTCGAGGGCGAGTGCACCGTCTGCATGTGGATTCCCTGACTGAAATGGCATTCCCATGCGTCATCAGTCTGGGCACGCCCGATGAGAGATTCCAGGGTGCTTGGTGCCGCGTCTCCCGGCGCGGCGCATGCCGCCTCCTCGATGTTGACGGAACCATAGAGCGAGGCGAGCTTTGCCATCTCCGTCATTACCGTGGCGGGCGCCGCATCCGGGTCGAACCCAAGCTTGGCCTCTACCCGGCGCCATGCGGCGTAATCCGCGTTCAACCGTTCCGAGCGCAGTGCTGCGATCTCGCTCCCCAGTACTTCCTGGCCTGCAAAGGTGTTCAGGAAGCGGTCAACACCAGACTCGAACTCAGTCGCGGGAACCGAGATCCCGCGGGCTGAGGCGAGAAACTGGACGGGTGCGGTGATGCCAACCGGATCGGATTCGGCCGTCGCAAAGACAAGATCGTCCCCCCCCCAGACGATGGCTGACGGCCAGCGATATCCGCCTTCAACTGAGCGGAAATCGTGAGCGAGTCGCCACGAGGCTGGGAGTGCGTCGATGGCAAGATCTTCGGACGGAACCGGTTCGTGGCGCAGCCTCCACCAATTGTGAACCAGCCAGAACGCGAGGTCTTGCGGAGGCGCGTCGAGGTATTCGTCTTCTGATGCCTGGGAAGGCCGAACTAATCGCGTGAGAGCGTCCTGGCCGAATTGAATGCGAATTCCGCCGCCCGGTTTGGTTTTAATCTCGAAGTTCATGGCCGTAATCCGTAGCGATCCGCGCACGTCTTAAGATCGTTTTGGTGCCGCGCCTTCGGGTGCTGTTCAACCCACCGCTTGAACCGATCATAGATCAATTGCGCACCGGGTGACCCGGGGAGCAAGGGGTAACCGTGGTACACGCGTTCGGGCTCTTCGCTGGTGGCGCGGCCGGTGAATATCCACCCAGTGTCGGCAACAGCCCAAATGGTCCTCAGGTCACCTGCCACCAAGCCTGCTCTGATACCGCGCGCCATCCAATTCCTCACGTACTTGGCGTGTTCGGGGAGGAACCCCGCATCGCCATCGCAGGTGGTGGCGTCGCCGCGGTGCCCGGTGAACTGCTGCTGGCCGAACCGGAGCGGCTCACGTTTGTGCTTTGAACTCCCCACGAATTTCGCGGCCCTGGCGAGGGCAGCCAGGTCGCTCTCGCTGAGCGTCGGATCCGCCAGTCGTACCGGCTTAACCGAACCGCATTGGAGGGCGCTGCATCGTGACATCATAGGCGAAGTCATTCAGAGGAGGAAGCCAGTCGGCCTAAACAGGCCATGGAACTTAGGTACTCAATCGAGTAAGAAACCCAGCGCGGCGGCATTGGCGCGGACGCGGCGGTCGCGGGTGAGCAGCAGCACCTCGCCCGGCGGTGCGCCCAGCCTCTGCGCGGTGATCAGGTGGATGGCGTCGAGGGTGCGGATGGGTTCGACCGGGAATATCAGGCCGACTTGTGCCAGTACAACACGTGAAATGCTGATCACCCGGCAACGGCGGGCAAACGTCCGCAGATCGCGGTGCACGGTGGCCAGTTTCTCGCCGCCGAGAACTCCGGCAGCGCGGCGGCGCGCCACCACACGCGCGGCTTCGGCCAGCGTAAGCGCCGAGGCCACCACGTTGAAGCCGCCGCGCAGGGCTCGCAGCGCGGATGATTCACCTTCGAGCAGGGCGGCCAAAAGGGCGCTGGTCTCGACGTAGAGAGTGCGAGGGCGAATCGCCGATTCACTCACCGCGGTCTTCATCCACCCAAGCCGCAGCCGTGCCGGGAGGGAAATCGAGTACGGCCCAGCCTTCGGTTGGATCACCTTCTTCCAGCGGCGGGCGCACCTGTTCGCTCATCGGCACCAACTGGGCGACGGGGCGGCCCTGGACAGTAATGGTGATCATCTCGCCGGATTCGGCGCGGCGCACATAGGCGCTGAGCGCGTTCTTGAGCTCTCCCATGCCGACAGTGGCCATGGCCTATTATGGCCCAATTAGGCCCAATTGGACAGGCTGGGCAGTGCGGTGCAACGCTGCTAGGCTGGCGGCATGCGTTCTTTGGTTCGCTCCGTTCATTGGCTGGCGCTGCCGGCCCTTTTTGTTGCCACGGCACTTGCCCAGACGGCGCCGCCGGCGGCGCGGCCGCTGCCGGGGCGCACGCAGGCGCGCTCGATGGTGATCAGCCGGCTGGGGATTGTGGCCACCAGCCAGACGCTGGCCTCGCAGGCGGGGGCGCAGATATTGGCCGAGGGCGGGTCGGCGGCCGACGCCGCCATTGCCGCCAACGCGGCGCTGGGGGTGGTCGAGCCGATGATGAACGGCATGGGCGGCGACCTGTTCGCCATCGAGTACGATGCCAAGTCGGGCAACATTCAGGGCCTCAACTCCAGCGGCTGGTCGCCGGAGAAGCTCACCCCGGGACTGCTCAAGTCGAAGGGTTATACGCGCATGGCGAACACCGGCATCTATGCGGTGACGGTTCCGGGCGCGGTGCGGGGCTGGCAGGCGCTGCACGAAAAGTACGGCAAGCTGCCGTGGAAGGACCTTTTCCAGCCGGCGATCTACTATGCCGAGCACGGCTATCCGGTGACGGAGTGGATCTCGGAGAAGTGGGAGCTGCAGAAGCGCAAGCTGGCACGCGATGTCAACGGGCGGCAGGTGTTTCTGATAAACGGCGGGACGCCGCAGGTGGGGCAGGTGTTTCACAATCCCGAATATGCCGCGGCGCTGCGGCTGGTGGCCGAGCAGGGGCCGGATGCCTTCTACAAGGGACCGATCGCGCAGGCGATTCTGGCCACCTCGAACCGCCTGGGCGGGGTGATGACCGCCGAGGACCTGGCCGACTACAAGCCGGAGTGGGTGACGCCCATCTCGACCCACTACCACGGCTGGAACGTCTATGAGCTGCCGCCGAACACGCAGGGCTTCGGGGCGCTGGAGATGCTCAACATCTTCGCCCAGTATCCCCTGGGGGAGTGGGGATTTGCCGATCCACGGAGCTTCTACATCGAAACCGAAGCGCAGAAGCTGGCTTACGCGGACCTGCGCAAGTTTGACGGCGACCCGAAGTTTTCGAAGATCCCGGTAAGCGGGCTGATCTCGGTCGGCTACGCCAAAGAGCGGGCGCAGAGCATTCAGATGGACCACGCCGGGTGCGATGATCCGGCGGGCGATCCGGCGCGCTTCCAGGCAGACACCATCTATATGAGCGCGGTGGATAGCGACGGCAACATCGTTTCCCTCATCCAGAGCCTGTACGACGAGTTCGGCTCGGGGGTGGTGGTGGACCACTACGGGATCATGCTGCAGGACCGGGGGGCGCTGTTTGTGCTCACGCCGGGGCATCCGGACGAGTTGGCGGGGCACAAGCGGCCTTTCCATACGCTGATTCCCGGCTTCATGGAGAAAGGCGACCTGCACATCGGCTTCGGCATCATGGGCGGGCTGAATCAGGCGCAGGCGCACGCGCAGTATGTAAGCGACATCGTGGACCACGGGATGAACATTCAGGCGGCGATGGAAGCGCCGCGGTTCACCAACCGCAGCTTCGGCGGCTGCACCTTCCAGATGGAGAACCGCATTCCCGAGGCGGTGCAGGCGGCGCTGGCGGCCAAGGGCGACAAGATTGTGCTGACCAACGCCTACAGCGATGTGATGGGCGGCGGCCAGGCGGTGGAGTACAACGCGGCGACGGGGGTGAAGTTTGCCGCCAGCGATCCGCGCAAGGACGGGGAGGCGGTGCCGCAGCCGGCGCCTTCCGGACACTGAGGCCAGGGGTCAGGATTTAGGGGTTAGGGGGCGGGCTCAGGGCTGTCGATCTTGGGAAATGGGGAGGCGGACGATACAATATGGTGGGTCGTGACAAGTAGCACTTGTCCCTGGCAATGAGGACCACACGGACCATTTCGATTTCGCTTCCACCGGCGCAACTGCGCCAGGCGGAGCGGATTGCGCGCCGGGAAAGCCGGACCATGAGCGAGTTGGTTCGCGAAGCGTTGCGGCGCTATGAACTGGGGACTGTCTCGGCGGAGCGGGAGCGGAGCGCACTTGGGCTGGCTCTGGAGGCCCTGCGCAAGGAGGCACGACGCCAGGGAACGGACCGCCTCACTGACCGTCAGGTCCAAGCCGAGGTTACCGGAGCGCGCCGGCGCCGCCGCGCGGCCGGGACGCGGTGATCCGGCTCGTTCTGGATACCAACATCCTCGTTTCTGCGGTTCTACGCAGCGAAGGCAATGAAGCGGCAGTGCTCGATTTGGTGGTCGAGGGACAGGTCAGGCCGTGCGTGTCGCCGGCGATATTGGCCGAGTATGAGAGCGTACTGAAGCGGCCTCGCCTGCGGCTGGAGCCTCGCGCGGTGCGCCGGATGCTGAAGGCCGTGATTTCGGTCGCGTTGATTGTCGAACCGGAGATGGCGGTTCACGCCTCGCCTGATGATGCGGACAACCGCTTTCTTGAATGTGCCGAGGCGGCGGGGGCGGATTTTCTGGTGACCGGCAATCGCCGCCATTTCCCGAGCCATTGAAAAGCGACACAAGTGGTAAGCGGCCGCGAGATGATGGAATTGCTGCGGAGAGTCTGAAGGCGGAGGTGGCCGCTGGGGCGGATAGAATAGGGCGGTGGGATACGGGGCCATATTGTTAGTGTCGTTTGGGGGGCCGGAGGGGCCGGAGGACGTGGAGCCGTTCCTCAGCAATGTGCTGCGGGGGCGGAATGTGCCGGCGGAGCGGCGGCGCGAGGTGGCGCAACACTACTACGAGCTGGGCGGGGCGAGCCCGATTGGGGCGGCGACGCGGGCCATGGCGGCGGCGCTGCAGACCCGGCTGGACGCGGCGGGACCGCGGCTGCCGGTGTATATCGGGAACCGGAACTGGCATCCGCTGTTGCCGGACACGCTGCGGCGGATGGCGGCGGAGGGGGTGACCAGCGCGCTGGCGGTGGTGACCTCGGCGTTCGGGTCGTATTCGGGGTGCCGGCAGTACCTGGAAGACATGGAGCGGGCGCGGACGGCGGTGGGCGAGAGCGCGCCGCGGCTGGACAAAGTGCGGCTGTTCTATAACCATCCGGAGTTTCTGGCCATTTGGACGGAGCGCGTGGGGGCGGCGCTGGAGACGGCGCCGGCGGGCAGCGGGCTGATCTTTACCGCGCACAGCATCCCGCTGGAGATGGCGCGCAGCGGGCCGTATGAAGAGCAGTTGCGCGAGGCCTGCCGGATGGTGGCGGCGGCCTGCGGGCGGACCCAGTGGACGCTGGCCTACCAGAGCCGCAGCGGGCCGCCGACCCAGCCATGGCTGGAGCCGTCGCTGGAATCGGCGATGGCGGAGGCGGCGGCGCGGCAGGCGCCGGGGGTGGTGGTGGCGCCGATCGGGTTTCTCTCCGACCACATGGAAGTGGTGTACGACCTGGATCACGAGGCGCGGCAACAGGCGGGGGCGTTGCAACTTGCGTTCACGCGGGTGAAGACGCCGGGGGATCATCCGCGTTTCGCCGGGCTTCTGCAGGAGCTGATTCGCGAGCGGTGCGACCCGGGGCGGGCGCGGCAGGCGGTGGGGCAGTGTGAGGCATGGCCGGACGTTTGCCCGGCGGATTGCTGTCTTAGCCCGCGGTGACGCGGTCGGCGGCGGCGGCATGGGACGCGAGGGGTTCGTGTTCCCAACGAGCCACGACGGCGGCGGCGAGGCAGTTGCCGATCACGTTGACGGCGGTGCGACCCATATCGAGAAACTGATCCACCCCCAGCAACAGGGCCACGCCGGAGAGCGGCAGGCCGAAGGTGGCTGCGGTGGCGGCGAGCACCACAATGGCGGCGCGAGAGACGCCGGCCACGCCTTTGCTGGTAAGCATGAGGGTGAGCAGCATGAAGATCTGCTGGCCGAGGCCCATGTGCATTTGCGCCGCCTGGGCGATGAACATGGCCGCCAGGCTGAGGTAGAGGGTGCTGCCGGTGAGGTTGAAGCTGTAGCCGGTGGGGATGACGAAGCCCACGATGCGGCGCGATACGCCCATGGCCTCCATGTTTTCGAGGGCGCTGGGGAGGGCTGCCTCCGAACTCGAAGTGGAGAAGGCGATCAGGGTGGGTTCCTTGACCGCTGCCCAGAAGCGTCCGAGGGGGATGCGGAAGAGCAAAATGGCCGCGCCGAAGATCACCACCACGAAGATGACCAACGCGCCGTAGAGGGTGGCGACCAGCTTGGCGAGCGGCAACAGCACACCCAGGCCCTCGTGGCCGATGCTGGCCGCCACCGCGCCCAGCACGCCGAAGGGAGCGGTCCACATGACGATCTCGGTGAGCTTGAACATGATCTGCATCAAGCCTTCGCAAAAGCGCAGCACGGTGTGCGCCGGGCGGCCTTCGCCGGTGCCGGCCAGCACCAGGGCTATGGCGAACAGCACGCTGAACACCACCACCTGCAGGACTTCGCCGTTGGCCAGCGCCTGAGCGAAACTTTGCGGGAAGGTGTGCAGGATGAGGCTCTGCATCAGGCTCTGGTGGGCGGGGGTGGAGGCCAGATCGGCGCCCGCCTGCGCGGCGGCGCCCAGGGTTGCACCAGCGCCGGGGCGCACCCAGTTGACCGCCACCAGGCCCAGGATCAGGGCGAAGGTGGTGACCACCTCGAAGAATACGATGGCCTTCACGGCCACGCGGCCGAGACCCTTGAGGTCGCCGTGGCCGGCGATGCCCACCACCAGGGTGGCGAAGATCAGCGGGCCGACGATCATCTTGATCAGGCGGAGAAAGATGACCTCGAGTGGATTGAGCGCGACGCCGAAATGCGGCCACATAGCGCCGATGACAACGCCCGCCACCAGGGCGATGAAGATCCACGAGGTCAGGGAGATGCGGCGCAGCATAGGGCGATACTACAGGAACTTGGTGGCGTTGCGGTATGCTGGCGAATGTGAACTTCGTCACCACACTGCAATGCACCTTATGCGGTAAAGAAGCCGCCGCTGACCGTCTGCAAACCGTTTGCCCCGCCTGCCAGGGCTCGCTCTTCGTTCGCTATGACCTGAAGGCGGCGGCCAAGGCGGTGAACCCCAAGGTACTGTCGGCGCGCACCCAGGCCGACCGCTCCATGTGGAAGTACCGCGAGGTGATGCCGGCGGAGACGCCGGTGACGCTGGGCGAGGGGCAGACGCCACTGCTGCCGGCGCGCCGGCTGGGGGCGGCGATGGGGGCGGAGAAGCTCTACGTCAAGGACGAGGGGCTGAACCCGACAGGAAGCTTCAAGGCACGCGGGCTGGGGTGCGCGGTGACCATGTTGAAGCAGTTTGGGGTGAAGAAAGTGGCCATCCCGACGGCCGGCAACGCGGGCAGCGCGCTGGCGGCGTATGCCGCCGAGGCGGGCATTGAGGCGCACATCTTTGCGCCCGCCGATGTGCCCAAGGGGAATCTGGCGGAGTACAACTTTTACGGCGCCAAAGTGACGCTGGTGGACGGACTGATCAGCGACTGCGCCAAGCTGGTGCAGCAGGGGCGCGAACGCGAGGGGTGGTACGACGTCAGCACCATGAAGGAGCCGTATCGGGTCGAGGGGAAGAAGACCATGGGCTACGAAGTGGTGGAGCAGTTGGGGTGGAAGGTTCCCGACGTGATTTTTTATCCCACCGGCGGCGGCGTGGGGCTGATCGGCATGTGGAAGGCGTTTGACGAGATGCAGGAGATGGGCTGGATCGGCGCCGAGCGGCCGCGCATGGTGGCGGTGCAGGCGGCCGGGTGCCCGCCGGTGGTGGAGGCGTTCAACGCCCACGCGGAGCGGATGGTGGCCTGCACCAACGCCACCACCATGGCGGCGGGATTGCGGGTGCCCAAGCCATACGCGGACAAGATCATCCTCGATATTTTGCGCAGCAGCCGCGGCACGGCCCTGGCGGTGAGCGACGCTGCAATCAAGGCGGCGGTGCGGGAGCTGGCTTCGAGTGAGGGCATCTTCGCCGCACCGGAGGGGGCGGCGACGGTGGTGGCCGCGCGGCAGTTATACCAGTCGGGCTGGATGCGGCCGGACGAGACCGTGGTGCTGTACAACACCGGCGGCGGGCTGAAGTACCTGGACGTACTGCAGTAAGAAAACAAAAAGGGCGGCTTCAAAATGAAGCCGCCCTTTTGCTTGCCTGGATTCGCTTACCAGCGGTTTTCGCGCCGGCCGCCGCCGCCGCCGCCGCCGAAGCCACGGCCGCCACGCGGGCCGCCGCCGTTGCCGCTGCGCTCGGGGCGCGGGCGGGCCACGTTAACGTTGAGTGCGCGTCCGTCCACTTCGCTGCCGTTCAGGGCATTGATGGCGGCATCGCCCTGGGCGTCGTCTTCCATCTCCACGAACCCGAAGCCGCGCGAACGGCCAGTGTCACGATCGGTCATGATGCTAATCCGGCTCACCGCGCCGTAGGGCTCAAACGCAGTACGCAGGTCCGCTTCCGTCGTGTGAAACGACAGGTTGCCAACAAAAATATTCTTCAAGGGATCAGTCCTCAAACAAAGAGCTATTTGGCTTAGCTGGTCTAACGCGAATAGGCAGGACGGAACAGGTTCGTACCGGCGGTCTACAGGCATGGAGCAGAAGACAAACGCACTATCAATATATCACAAACCGTCTGCGAAAGCTACCCGCCATCGGCTATCAGCAATGAGCCCCGGCGGCGGGGGGTCCCCACCCCCACGCCGCACGGGATTTGCCAAGCAGGAGTAGCAGGACTCAGGATTCGGCGCCGGCGCTGGCGGCCATGGGGTGGTTGAGGGTACCGCGCAGCTCGGGGCTGACCACAAATAGTACCGAGGTGCAGGGGGCAATATGGATGCGCCCGCCAGTGCGGGGGTCACGGCCCGTGCGCGCTTTACGCGATACGGGACGAAAAGTGCCAAAGCCGGCGAGGGTCACTCGCCGCCCCTGGGACAATTCGGTGGCCACCGCAGACAGGGCCGCATTCAAGGCTCGCTCCGCTGCGAGCCGTGGAATGCCACTGGCGTTTGCCATGGCAGTACTCAAATCACTTCGATTCATGACGCCCTCCAAGGGGAATCTGAAGCGGTTTATAGCAGAATATAAAGGATCATGCAATCTCCATCATCAACCGAGCCACCCGCCCCGACGGCTGCGCGGCGACGCCCCTCCTGGCCAGCGGCGCTGGGACGGGCGCTGCTGGTGGTGGTGACCATCGAGGTGGGGCTGTTCCTTTTGGTGCTGCCGTGGACCGCGGTGTGGGAACACGCCTTCTGGACAGCGGTGAATGAGCAGAGCGGGGCTTGGCTGCAATGGCTGCATGGAACCTATGGCCGCGGCGTGGTGAGCGGGCTGGGAGTGCTGAATTTATGGGCGGCGGCCGGCGAGATCACCCACTTTCGCGTTTAGCCCTCCCCTGGCGCTACGCCATCAGCCCGGGCAGCGGGCGGGCAGGGTTGCCGGCGCTGGCGGCGGCGGCGAAAGCGGGCGTGCCCCTGCTGCAGGTGCGGGAGAAGCAGCTCAGCACGCGAGGGCTGTTGGATTATTGTCGCGAGTTGCGGGCCGCCACGGCGGGAACCGGGGCGCGCATTCTGCTCAATGAACGTTGGGATGTGGCGCTGGCGGCGGGGCTCGACGGGGTGCACTTGGCGGCCCACGCGGTAACGGCGGAGCGGGTCCGCGGGCAGGTGCCGGAAGGCTTTCTCATTGCCGTAAGCTGCCACCATGTGACCGAGGTGGAGGCGGCAACGGGGGCTGATTTCGTAGTCTTCGGCCCGGTTTTTGCCACGCCGTCCAAGCTGGCCTATGGACCGCCACCCGGCCTCGAGGCCCTGCGGGAAGCGGCGCGGTGCCCGATACCGGTGCTGGCACTGGGCGGCGTCACTGCTGACAACGCCGCTGAATGCCTGGCGGCGGGGGCGGCGGGCGTAGCCGGCATTCGCCTGTTTGCGGGTGGCGGAACCGGAGCGGGAGAATGTGCGTAAGATAAGCCCGGAGGGGAACTATGGGCTCTCCCTATATACCGCCGCCGCAACCACCGCCGCCACAGCGCACCAACACACTTTTGGCCGTGGTGATCGGCATTCTTGTGGTGCTGGTGCTGATGGTGGGCTTTGGACTGTTCGTGGCCGCCCACTTTTTGCACGACACCACCATCGTCACCCGCGGCGAGGGCGGCGACAAGACGGTGGACATCCACTCGCCCCTGGGCGATCTGCACGTCAAAGGACAAGGCGACAACGCCAAGGTGGACATCAGTTCGCCGTTCGGCAACCTGCACGTGGACCCCACACCGGAGCTGTCGCGGCTGGACATGGGCATGTACCCGGGCTCGGTGCCGGTGGCGAAGGACGATCGCAACTCGCCCTTTTTCCGCTCGGAGGATGATCGGATTGACGCCGCGGATGGTTTGGACGCCAAAGACCTGGACGGCGTGGCGCTGGAGCACAGTTCGGGGGCCGAGGTGCGGCTGAGCGCGAATGGGCATGCGCTGCTGATCACGGTAGCGGAGTTCAGGACTCCGGACAGCCCGGACAAGGTGCTGGACTTTTACCGCCGGCAATTGGGACGGTTCGGGCCGGTAGTCAACGATGACACCGCGCGCGGGCGCGGCCTGAAGGTCAAGCTGTCCGACACCGACCAGCGGGAGGCGGTGGTGCGCGCGCGCAATGGGCAGACGTATTTTGTGCTGGTGCGGGCCGAGGGGGATGAGGCCGCACGTTAGGCGGGGAATTTCTCCGCCAGGGCACGGTCCACGATGATGTCCACGTGGCGGAGGTGGCGGGCGAGGTCAAAAGCGGCGGCGATGGTTTCCGGCTTGACCTGGGCGCGAATCTCGGGGTCGGCCTCGATGAGGCGGCGGAAATCCTGACCGCTGCGCCAGGTTTCCATGGCGTGGCGCTGCACCCAGCGGTAGGCCAGCTCGCGGCTGACGCCGCTCTCCACCAGATCCAGCAATAACTGGCCGCTGAAGACCAGGCCGTGGGTAAGGTCGAGGTTGCGCTGCATCTGCTCGGGGTAGACCAGCAGTTTGTCGAGCAGATCGGTGGTTTTGGCCAGCAAATAGTCGGCGAGGATGCAGGAATCGGGGAGGATGACGCGCTCGACCGAGCTGTGGCTGATGTCGCGCTCGTGCCAGAGGGCGACGTTCTCCAGCGCGGCCTGGGAGTTGGAGCGGAGCAGCCGCGCCAGACCGGAGATCTGCTCGCAGGTGACGGGGTTGCGCTTGTGAGGCATGGCCGAGGAACCCTTCTGCTTTTCGGAGAAGAACTCCTCGGCCTCGCGCACCTCGGTGCGCTGCAGGTGGCGGATTTCGAGGGCGATCTTGTCGAGCGAGGAGCCGATGACCGCCAGGGTGCAGAGGAAGGCGGCGTGGCGGTCGCGCTGGATCACCTGGGAGGAAATGGGGGCCGGGTCGAGGCCCAGGCGGCGGCAGATGCGGGTTTCGACCTCGGGGCTGAGATGGGCGAAGGTGCCCACCGCGCCGCTGATTTTGCCCACCCGCAGGTCCTCGGCGGCGGCGGCGAAGCGGCGCTGATTGCGGACATTTTCGGTGTACCAGTTGGCGAACTTGAGGCCGAAGGTGATGGGTTCGGCGTGGACGCCGTGGGTGCGGCCGACCGCCGGGGTATGGGCGAACTCGCGGGCGCGGCGGGCGAGGACCACGCCCAGGGCGGTGAGGCCCTGGGCGATGAGCTGGGAGGCCTGGCGGATCTGCAGCGCCTGGGCGGTATCAATGGTGTCGTTGGAGGTGAGTCCGTAGTGAAAGTAGCGGGCCGCCGGGCCGACGTGCTCGGCCACATTGGTGGTGAAGGCGATGAGGTCGTGCTTGACCTCGGCCTCGATGGCGGCAATGCGGGCCGGTTCGCAGGCGGCCCTGGCGAGGATCTCCGCCGCCGCCTCGGCGGGGATGATGCCCATCTCGGCTTCCACCGCCGCCGCCGCTTTTTCGACCTCCAGCCATTGTGCGAAGCGGTTCTCGTCGCTCCAGATACGGCCCATGGCCGGGCGTGTATAGCGTGCAATCATTGCCTGTCCCCTGTTCGCTGACCCCTGTCCCCTGCTAGAATAACCTCGCTATGGGCGAAACCGCGGCGCCGCTGCAGGAGAAAGCGCAGCTCATGTCGGCCTCCGAGATCGAGCGCACGCTGGTGCGGCTGGCGCACGAGATCGTGGAGAAGAACAACGGGGTGGAGGGGCTGGCGCTGGTGGGCATCCGCCGGCGGGGCGAGCCGCTGGCGCGGCGTCTGGCGACGCTGACGGGGCGGATCGAGAACAAGCCGGTGCCGGTGGGCACGCTGGACATCGCCCTGTACCGCGACGATCTGTCGCCGCTGGGCGCCAAGCCGGTGGTCAAGCCGGCGCAGATTGACTTCGACATCAACGGGCTGAGTGTAATCCTGGTGGACGACGTGCTCTACACCGGGAGAACCATCCGCGCCGCGCTGGACGCGCTGTTTGACCACGGGCGGCCGCGGCGGGTGCAGTTGTGCGCGCTGATTGACCGCGGCCACCGCGAGCTGCCGATCGAGGCGGGGTTTGTGGGCAAGTATGTGCAGACCACCAGCCGGGAGATGGTCGAGGTGCGGCTGAAGGAAGTGGACGGCAGCGAAAAAGTCCTGCTGGTGGAACCAGCCTGAAGCGATGAGCGAAACCGGGCACCCGCGGCACCTTCTGGGAATCGAAGGGCTGAGTTCTTCCCGGCTGGAACATCTTTTCTCCCTGGCGACGCGATTTCAAGCCGCGCCCCCGCCGCGCAGTCTGGCGGGGAAGCGGCTGCTGGTGCTGTTCTACGAAGCCTCGACCCGCACCCGCACCTCCTTCGAGGTGGCGGCGCGGCGGCTGGGAGCGGAGACGGTTTCGGTCACCGCCAGCGCCAGCAGCATCGAGAAGGGCGAGTCGCTGCTCGATACCGTGTATACGCTGCGGGCGATGGTGATTGACGGGATCGTGATGCGCCACCACTCGAGCGGCGCCCCGCGGCTGGTGGCCGACCACGTGGACGTGCCGGTGGTGAACGCCGGCGACGGGATGCACGAGCACCCCACCCAGGCGCTGCTCGACGGGTTCACCATCCTGCGCCACCGGCAGCGGATCGCCGGGCTGAAGGTGGCGATCATCGGCGATATTCTGCACAGCCGGGTGGCGCGGTCCAATATTCTGCTGCTGTCGCGTCTGGGGGCGGAGGTGCACCTGTGCGGGCCGCGCACGCTGCTGCCGCCGGAGTTTGCGGCCTACGGAGCGGGCGTGCACCTGACCACCGAGGTGGAGGCGGCGCTGACGGACGCGGACGTGGTGATGGTGCTGCGCATCCAGATGGAGCGCATGCGGGAGAGCTTCTTCCCCAGCGAGGCGGAGTATGTGGAGCGGTTCTCGGTGACGCGGGAGCGGCTGCGCGCCGCCAAGGCGGGGGCGCTGGTGATGCACCCGGGGCCCATGATCCGCGGGGTGGAGATCGCGGCCGAGGTGGCCGACTCGCCGCAGTCGGTGATCCGCGAGCAGGTGGAGAACGGGGTGCTGATCCGCATGGCGGTACTGCACGAGGCGCTGGGCGGGGAACTATGAACCTGATCCTCAAAAACGGGCGGCTGTTCGATCCCTCACGCCAGCTGGACCAGGTGGGCGACCTGATCGTACAGGACGATCGCATCCGCGACTGTGGCCCGGAGCTGGGGGCGGGCGGGCCGGGGGTGCTGGACTGCAGCGGGTGCGTCATCGCTCCCGGCTTCATTGATCTGCACGTGCACTTGCGGGAGCCGGGGTTTGCCTACAAGGAGACCATTGCCACCGGCACGCGCGCCGCCGCGGCGGGCGGCTTCACGGCGGTCTGCGCCATGCCCAACACCAACCCGGTGAACGACAGCGCCGGGGCGACCGCCTATCTGATCCAGCGGTCGCGGGAGCTGGGGCACGCGCGGGTGTATCCCATTGGCGCCATCACCGCCGGCAGCCAGGGGGAGCGTCTGGCGGCGCTGGGGGCGATGCAGGAAGCGGGCGCGGTGGGATTCAGCGACGACGGGCGGCCGGTGATGAACGCGCAGATGCTGCGCCGGGCGCTGGAGTACGCCAGCATGCTGGGGGTGCCGGTGATCGAGCACGCCGAGGACCTGCACCTGTCGGCGGGAGGATCGATGCACGCCGGGGCGGTGGCGCTGCGGCTGGGGCTGCGCGGCATCAGCGGCGCCAGCGAGGCGGCGATGGTGGCGCGCGACCTGCTGCTGGCGGAAGAGAGCGGCGCGCATATCCACATCGCCCACCTCTCCACCGCCGCTTCCGTGCGCCTGCTGCGCGATGCCCGGGCGCGCGGGGTGCGGGCCACGGCCGAAGTCACGCCCCACCATCTGGTGCTGGCGGATGAGGACATGGCGCCCTACGACACCAACTTCAAGATGAACCCGCCGCTGCGCTCGGCCGCCGACCGGGCGGCGGTGCTGGAAGCCCTGGCCGACGGCACGATTGACGCCATCGCCACCGATCACGCCCCACATGCGCCGCACGAGAAGCAGCAGGAGTTCGACCGCGCGCCGTTCGGCATCATCGGGCTGGAGACGGCCCTGCCGCTGGGTCTGCGGCTGGTGCGGGAAGGGAAGCTGACGCTGACCCGGCTGGTGGAGGCGTTCAGTTGCGCGCCGGCGGGCATTTTTCACCTGCCGGGCGGCAGCCTGGCGCCGGGAAGCCTGGCGGATATCACCGTGTTCGATCCGGCCGAAACCTGGACGTATGAGGCGGCGAGGGGCGAATCCCTGAGCCGCAACTCGCCGTTTGACGGCTGGAAGATGCAGGGGCGCGCTGTTTACACCATTGTCGGCGGGCGGGTGGCGTACTCGCGGCGCGGCTGACGTATCGCCCAGGGCGGCCGCCTTTCAGCGCGTTTCTCTGAGAACTGCCGCCGGATCCGCGCGTGTGGCCGTGCGGGCGGGGTACATCAAGGCCAGAATTGCCACCCCGACGAACAGCATGGCATAACCCAGCACGATGACGGGATTGCCGGCTCCCACGCCGAACAGCAGCGATCTCGAGAGCCGGCCGAGCGCCAGCGCGGCCACGATTCCGGCCGCCAGCCCGCCGGCGACCGGCAGCAAGCCGGCCCCCAATACGGAGACAAACAAGCGCCGGCGAGTGGCGCCGAGCGCCATGCGAATGCCCAGTTCCCGCCAGCGCTGGCGGACAGCATAGGCAGCGGCGGCGTAGATGCCGATGCACGCCAACAACGTGGCCAGGGCCGACAGCAATGACAGAAGGATGGCGCCCATGCGCTCCGCCCAAAGCGAGCCGGCAATCGCGGTGGTCGCGGTTCGCGCCTGCCAGGTGGCGAGCTCGGGGTTGACTTCGGCGACCGCCCGCGTGAGTTCCGGCAGCAGCGCCGCCGGCGATCCCGAGCTGCGCACCGCCAGCCCGAGCGCGGTTACGGGCTCCTGCGCCAGCGGTAGATAGGCGAAGGTGACCGGACCCTCGGTCAAGGAATCGTAAATGCTGTCGTGGACGACGCCGACGACCGTGGTGGGTGCGTCCTCGTCGTGAAAGATGATGCGCTTCCCGATCGCATCCTGGCCAGGCCAGAGCGTGTGGGCCATGGTTTGATTGATGATCATGACCCGAGGCGCGCTGGCGTTATCGGTGGGCAAAAAATCGCGCCCTGAGAGCAAGGGGATGCCCATCGTACGAAAGAAGGAACCGGGCCAAATGGACTCAAGATTGACGATGCGCCAGCCTTGATCGGGGGACCCAGTCTGTTCAAACAGACGAAAGCCGCGACGCCCGGAGGTGGCGGCCATGGGCGCGCCGGCGGCCACAGTGACGGAGACGACGCCGGGGAGTTGGCTCACGCGCTGCACCAGGGCGCGATCCAGGTTGAGCAAGTTGGTCTGCGCGTCCGCCGAGGTTAAGGAAAATCCGGCGCCGGAGGCGTCGAACTGCACGCCGGCAAGGCGGGGGGCGTCGAAGCCGGGCCCGGTGGCGCGCAGATGGCGCAGACTGGCGACGAACAGGCCCGCAAGAATCAGCGCCGTGATGGAAAAAGCCGTTTCACCGGCGAGCAACCAGGCGCGCAGGCGGGCGTGATGTCCGCCATCGCCCGAGGGCATCCGCAAGACCGGCGCCGGGTGGGAACGCGCGGCCAGCAGTGCGGGCGCCAAGCCGGACAGCAGGGTGGTGAACAAGACGAGGCCGGCGGCAAACCAGGTTACCGGGCCGCCCAAACCAGCCTGAATCGCCGCGCGTTCGACCGCAGCCGGACGATAGGCCCACAGTGCACGTTGCGCCAGGACGGCCAGGGCCAGACCGGTGGCGCCGGCGGCCAGACCCAACAGCAGCGATTCGGCGAGGTGCTGGCGCAGCAGCCGGCCGGGCGTGGCGCCCAGCGCCATGCGGACCGCGATCTCGTGCCGGCGGCCGTGCACCCGGGCCAGCAGAAGGCCGGACACATTGGTGCAGGCGATGAGCAGCACCAGTCCCACCACGCTCAACAGGACGGCAAAAGCAAGCGTGTACAGTTGCCGCTGGTTGGGATCAATGCCGGTCTGCGGCAGCGGCAGCGTGGTGGCGGTGAGGAGGCGGTCGGTCTTGGGGTATTCGCGCGCCAGCCGCTCGCCCATCAGGCGGACGGCCACCCGCGCCTGCTCCTGGGTGGCTCTGGGCCGCAGGCGCGCCACCACGCTGAAGAACTGTGCGTTGCGCGCCATGTAATAGGAGTCGACAGGGCCGCGAAGCAGCGCGGCATGCATGCTCATCGGCGCCCAAAGGTCGGGCGCTTGCAGCGCGCCGGTGCCGGCAAAACCGGCGGGTGCCACGCCGATCACCGTGAAGGTGGAGCCGTTCAAGAGGATGGGCGTACCGAGCACGGCCGGATTCCCACCGAACTGCCGCTCGAAAAAATCCTGGCTGAGCACGGCCAGTGCGCCGGCGCCGTCCACACCCGTCTGGGCGGCATGAAAAACTGCGCCGCGGGCGGCCCGAACTCCCAGGATGTCGAAATAGCTGCCGCTGACGACGTCGGCGATCACCCGCACCGACCGGCCAGGGAGGCCGAGCGCGACCGGGTTCTGGAACAGGGCGTAGGCGCCGCTGAAAACCTGCTTTTCGTCGGCGTAATCGAGGAAGTCGAGGTGGGACACGCGCATGTAGCCCGTGCCCGGCACGGTCGGCGCCAGGTTGTAGACGGCAACCAGGCGGTCCGGCTGCCGCACCGGCATCTGGTACCGCATCACCGCATGCCAGACTCCGAAGACGGCGGTGGCGCCGCCCATGGCAAGCCCCAGCGACAGTATCGCGGCCAAGCTCAGCCACGGGCGCTGCAACAGCACCCGCCACGCCTGGACCAGATCGGCGATTGCGGACCGCATGCCGCTCAGTCTACCCCTTCCCGCCGGAGCTGCGGCCCGCCGCCGGGGCTACGTCACCGGAATTTTCAAGTCCAGGCGGACGTCGGGGGCGTTGGAGTATTGCGAGGCGGTGCGGGCGGG
>Ga0134125_10002321_pt1 | contig 22628 bp, 15 predicted proteins | sample KB31751_FD_96464 | JGI IMG/M metagenome (GOLD analysis project Ga0134125, IMG submission 96464) | Terrestrial soil microbial communities with excess Nitrogen fertilizer from Kellogg Biological Station, Michigan, USA - KB3-175-1 | ecosystem: Environmental > Terrestrial > Soil > Unclassified ... | reverse complement strand
GGACCGTGCACCCTCCGTCGAAGCGGGTTCCGAGGCGCTGACGCCCCCGCCGGCTCCGGTCAGGCGCTCCCGCAACGCATGGCGGAGGCCGCTTAAGGCTGCTTCCTTCCGGACCTGACCTGGTTCACGGGTCGCCATCGCGCGGGACCTGGCCATCGACGCCGACGAGCGACGGGCTGACCCTCGGAGCCGGCGCCCCTCGGGAGGGGATTCGGCCCCGCTAGAGCGGATTGCGGGTACAGGGCACCGCTACCTCCCCGCCTAGCACGGTCCGCGGGGGAGCATAGCGGCGGGCGGTCCCGCGGGCGGCGCGGTCACGCGTCGCGCAGGCCCGCCGCCTGCGCGATCACCGCCGCCATCTCGGCGCGGAAGCGCGCACGGCCGAAGCCGCGGGCGTTCTCGCGCGCCGCCTGCGGGTCGAACGCCAGCGTTTCGAAACGCGCGATGGCGGCGGCCACCACCTCCGGCGTCTGCGCGTCGAACAGCACGCCGGTGACGCCGTCGCGCACGGTCTCGCGCGCGCCGCCGACGCCGTAGGCGATCACCGGCAGGCCTGCCGCCTGCGCCTCGACCGGCACGATCCCGAAGTCCTCCTCGCCGGGGAACAGCAGCGCGCGGGCGCCCGCGAGCAGCGCGTCCCGCTCCGCGTCGGGGACGCGGCCGAGCAGCTCGGCGCCCGGTCCGGCGGCTGCGCGCACGGCCTCCAGCGCGCGTCCGTCGCCGGCGACCTTCACGCGGCGACCGGCGAGCGCCGCGCCGGCGAGCGCCAGGTCGACGCGCTTGTACGGCACGACGCGACCGAACACGAGATAGAAGGGCTCGTCCGCCGGCCGGCGCTCGATCCCGAGGTAGTGCCCGACGTCGACCGGCGGGTGGACGACGACCGCCTCGCGCCCGTAGAAGCGTCTGATGCGCGCGGCGACGTGCTGCGAGTTGGCGACGAACACCTCCGGCCGCTGCGCGCCCACGCGGTCCTTGCGTCGCAGCCAGCCGAGCAGCGGAGGGAGCATCAGGCGCGTCGCGCGGCCGATCTCCTCGCCGGCGAGGAAGTCGGGCTCCCACGCGTAGCGCATCGGCGTGTGGCAGTAGCAGACGTGCGGCGTGCCGGCCGGCGTGTGGACGTTCTTCGCGTTCGCGTGGTTGCTGGAGAGGACGAGGTCGAAGCCGCTCAGGTCGAAGGACTCGAACGCGCGGTTCATCAGCGGCAGCAGCTTCGGGTAGTTGCGCGTCGCGGTCGGGATGCGGTTGAGGAACGAGGCGTGCACGCGGCGCTCGGTGATGATCGGCGGCCACGGTCTCGGGTCGTAGACGGTCGTGAACAGCTCCGCCTGGGGGAACAGCTCCAGCAGCTCGATCACGACGTCCTCGGAGCCCCCCGGGATCGTCAGCCAGTCGTGCACGACCGCGACGCGGGGGAAGCGGGCGCGGAGCTGCTCGATCAGCGCGGTCGCGTCGGTCGTGCTCACCTGCTCCGCTCCACGGCCGCCTCGAAGTCCTGCCAGCGCACCGCATACGGCGCGATCCGCGCGCACAGCGCCTCCAGCTCGCGCCAGCCGGCGTCGGCCTCCCAGCCCCAGTGCAGCACGATCGGCGTCCACAGGCCGGTCCGCGCGGCGATCGCTCGCTCGGCGGCGGGAAGCACGTCGCGCGCGTGACCGTAGAAGGGCGCGTAGGCGGGCAGGTAGACGGCCTCGCCGCGCCACTGCGGGGCCCGCTGGAAGCCGACGTGGCGGATCCCCTCCGGGCCCCCGCCGACGACCGCGAAGCGCTGCGCGAGCAGCGGCCATTGCGCGGCGTCGAAGCGGTTGTACGGCGCGACGAACGCGCGCGGGCGCGCGCCCGCGCGGCGCTCCAGCTCGTCGAGCGCGTCGTCGAGCAGCGCCGCCGTCGCGTCCGCGTCGAGCCCGCACAGCTCGGAGTGGCGCCGCGGGTCCGCGAAGCGCGTGCGATGGTCGCGCCCGTGCAGCGCGAGCGCGACGTCATCGTGCGCGGCGACCTCGCGCAGGAGCGCGACCTCCTCCTCGGTCAGCTCGCGCGACTCGGCGCCCGCGGGGTCGAGCGGCGCTCTGCTCACGCGCGGCAGCACGGCGACGAGGTAGGGCACGCCGGCGCCGGTCAGGATCTCATGGAAGCGGCGGAAGCCGTCGGAGCCGAAGCGCGCCGGCTCGTCCCACGCCTGATAGTGCGGGAACTCGTCGACGCGCACGATGAAGCGCGGCGGGCCAGCCGCCCGATTGGCGAGCACCGCCCGCCGCGCGGCGACGAGCGGTCTGTCGTGGTCGAGCCGGCCGAGCTTGCGCTGGACGTCCTGCATGAGCCGCAGCGGCGCCGGGGGGACCGGCCGCGGCCGGACGGCATCGAGGACGGCGTCGGTCAGGACCGCGTCGGCATCGACTGCGCCAGCCGCCAGCTCCGCGTCGAACAGCAGGCGCGCGACGCGCCGCGCATCGAGGTCGGTCTGCACCGCCGCGAGGCTACAAAAAGGAGCGGCCGGCCCGAACTCTGGTCATCTGTACCGGATATACGGGCATAGATGACCAGAGTTCGGGGGGTGGGCTTGGAATGATGCGTGCGTGCTCCGCGGTCGCGACATCGTCTGCGTCGGCTTCGCCGACTGGGACGCGGAGCTGTGGACGAACCAGCATCACCTGATGTCGCGCCTCGCGCGCGAGAACCGCGTGCTGTTCGTCGAGTCGCTCGGCCTGCGTCAGCCGCAACTCGCCGGCAAGGACCTTGCGCGGATCGCGCGGCGCGTGCGCCGCGGGCTCGCACCGCCGCGCGCAGTCGACGGCCTGCACGTGCTCTCGCCGCTCGTCGTCCCGTTGCACCGCTTCCGGCTCATACGCGAGTGCAACCGGCGGCTGCTGCCGCTGCTCGTGCGCCGCGCGACGCGCGGGCTCGGCTTCGGGCGGCCGATCCTGTGGGCGTACGTGCCACAGGCGGAGGCGTTGCTGGACGCGCTGAAGCCCGCGACGGTCGTCTACCACTGCGTCGACGACATCGCCGCGCAGCCGGGGATCGACAGCGCCTCGTTCCGCGCGGCCGAGGAGCGCTTCGCGCGGCGCGCCGATCTCGTGCTCGCGAGCGCGCCGTCGCTCGCGGCGCGCATGCGCGCCTTCAACGACAACGTGCTCGACGCGCCGAACGTCGCCGATACCGCGCTGTTCGCGCAGGCGCGCGAGCCCGGTCCGGTCGACGCGGCGCTCGACGCGCTGCCGCGCCCGCGCGTCGTCTTCACCGGCGCGGTCGTCGCCACGAAGCTCGACGTCCCGCTGCTCGTCGAGCTGGCGCGCGCGCGGCCCGACGCCTCGTTCGCGCTCGTCGGACCCGTCGGCCCGGGCGACCCGCGCACCGACGTCTCCGCGCTCGCCGCCGAGCCGAACGTGCACCTGCTCGGCGCGCGGGAGTACGGCGAGCTGCCGGCGGTCCTGCGCGGGGCCGACGTCGGGCTGATCCCGTACGCGCGCAACGAGCTGACCGACTCGATCTTTCCGATGAAGGTCTACGAGTACCTCGCCGCCGGCCTGCCGGTGGTCGCGACGCAGCTCCCGTCGATCGTCAACGTGCCGGAGGTCGCGACGGCCGGCGACGCGGCCGCGCTCGCGGCGCTGATCGACCGCGCGCTCACGCACGACGACCCGGCGCGGCGCGCCGCACGCTCGCATGCGGCCGAAGGGCGCTCGTGGGACGCGCGCCTCGCCGAGATCGCGGCGGCCGTCGCGGCGCTGGAGCGCGAGAGCGCGTCGTGAGTGCCGCCGGCCACGACGTCCTCGTCTCCGTCCACGCGCCGATCCTGCGTTCCGGCCGCGCGGTCCGCACCTACGGCGTCGCGCGGGCGCTCGCCGCGGCCGGCGGGCGCCTCACGTTCGTCTACGTGCGCTTCGGCGGCGACGGGCCCGACGCGGCGCACCGTGCGATCCCCGCGGCTGCGTTCGAGCCGGTCGAGCCCTCGCGCGGCCTGCGGCGGGCGCTCGCCTACGGCGCGGCCCGCCTGCGCGGCGTGCCGGACGACTTCGCGCGCGGCGTCGCGCCGGAGCTGGCGGCGACGGTCGCGCGGCTGGCGGCGGACGAGAGGACGCGCGTGATCGCCGACGGGCCGATCGAGGCCGCCGCGCTCGCCGGCCTCGCGCGCCGCCGGCCGGTGATCTACAACGCGCACAACCTCGAATCGGCCTACCGCCATGAGCTGGCCGCGAGCGCCGGCCTCGGCTCGCCGGAGCGGCTGCGCCGCTTCGAGCGCGGGGTGCTCGCCCGCGCCGCGGAGGCGTGGATGGTGAGCGAGGCGGACATCGCGGCGGCGCGCGAGCTGTGTCCGGGCGCGCGCGTACGGCTCGTTCCGAACGTCGTCGACGTCGCCGCGATCGCGCCGGTCGAGCCCGACCTCACCGCGCGGCGCGCCGTCTTCGTCGGCGACTTCTCCTACGAGCCCAACCGCAACGCGCTGCGCTTCCTGCTCGAGGAGGCGATGCCGGGAGTGTGGGAGCGGCTGCCGGACGCGCGCCTGCGGCTCGTCGGCGCCGGACTCGACGCGCCGCCCTCGGCCGATCCGCGCGTCGAGGCGCTCGGCTTCGTGGAGGACCTCGCCGACGCCTACGCGAACGTCTCGGCGGCGGTCGTGCCGCTGCTGCAGGGCGGCGGCACGCCGCTGAAGTTCGTCGAGGCGCTCGCGTACGCGCTGCCGATCGTCGCGACGCCGCGCGCCGCCGCCGGGCTGGCGGTCGAGGACGGCGTGCACTGCCTGCTGGCCGACGGCGCGGAGGCGTTCGCCGACGCGCTGGCCCGCGTGCTGCGCGACGGCGCCCCCGGCCTCGGCGAGCGCGGCCGCGCGCTCGCCTCCGAGCGCTACTCGATCGAGGCGCTCACCGCGCTGTTGGCGCGCCGCTGACGGTCGCGAGGGTGCGCCGCAGCCCTTCGGCGAGCTCCACCTGCGGCTCCCAGCCGAGCAGCTCGCGCGCGCGCGCGGCGTCGAGGCAGCTCCGCAGCACCTCGCCCTGGCGCGCCGGCGCGTGGACCGGCTCGAAGCGCTCGCCGCCCTCGAGCGTGCGGAACGCCTCGACGAGCGCCAGCACGGAGGTCTCGACGCCGGTGCCGATGTTGATCGAGCCGCCGACGTCCAGCTCCGCGGCGCGCAGGTTCGCCGCCACGATGTCGCCGACGTAGGTGTAGTCGCGCGTCTGCTCGCCGTCGCCGTAGATCGTCGGCGTGCGGCTCTCGGCCAAGCAGCCGCAGAAGATCGCGATCACGCCGCCCTCGCCGAGCGGATCCTGGCGGGGGCCGTACACGTTCGCGTAGCGCAGCGCGACCGTCGAGAGGCCATGCAGGCGCGTGAACAGCGCGCAGTAGCCCTCGCCCGACAGCTTGCCCATGCCGTACGGCGCGAGCGGCTGCGCGGGCGCGTCCTCGGGCGTCGGCACCTGCTCGGCCTCGCCGTAGACGGCGCCGCCCGTCGCCGAGTAGACGACGCGCCGGGCGCCCGCCGCCTGCGCGGCGGCGAGCACGTTGATCGTGCCCTCGACGTTCACGCGCGCGTCGGCGGCCGGATCGGACACCGAGCGGCGCACGTCGATCTGCGCGGCGAGGTGGAAGACGCGCTCCGGTCGCACCTGCTCGAACAGCTCGCGCAGCGCCGGGGCGTCGCAGACGTCCAGCTCGTGGAGCGTCGCGCCCTGCGCGAGCGCACCGTCGAGGTTCGCGCGCCGGCCGGTCGAGAGGTCGTCGACGACGACGACGTCCTCGCCCCGCTCGATCAGCGCGTCGACGAGGTTCGAGCCGATGAATCCCGCTCCCCCTGTGACGATGGCGGTCATGCGCGGCACAGACTAACGCGTGCGCAGGGGCGCGCCGCACGTTCGCGCGGCGCGGCGCCCTGTCCGGACATCCGTCCAACGATTCCGGCCGCGCTCCTGCTTCGACCGCAGGCCGCCGAACTTGAGCGTGGGCACGGCAATTGCCGGGCTCGCTTCCCCGACAACGGCACCCCCATCGCGAGGTGGGTCCGCAAAGCCAGGGGTCTCTCGGAGACAGCCCGGCCACCGAAGGAGACTCGATGCTCGCGTTCCCCGTGCGCCGGCCGCTGCGCATGCTCATCGCCACCCTGCTGCTCGCCGGCAGCTTCGTCGCACTGCTGGCGGCTTCCGGCACGGCGAACGCCGCCTCCCGTCATCGCGCGCCGAAGGCCAGCGCCGCGCGCGTCGCCGTCGCGCGGCTCCAGCGCGCCTCGCACGCCGCCCGTGTCGCCGACCACCGCTTCGTCGCGCTCGCGCGCGCGCTCAAGCGCTGCCAGCGCCGCCACGCCGGCTCGTGCCACGCGCCGCGCCACGCGCTCCAGCTCGCCGGTCGCAGACTGCGGCGGGCGCAGCGCACGCTCAACCGCCTCGCGCGCAAGGACGCGAAGGGGCGGGCGACCGCGACGCTGCCGGCGCCGACGATCTCGGTGAACGGCCAGAAGCTGTCCTGGAACGCCGTCAGCAACGTCAGCCGCTATGTGTTCGTCCGCAAGGTCCCGGGTCAGGCGGATCAGTACTCGGTCATCTCCGGCACGTCGATCACGCCGCCGGCCGTGCCGGGCGCGACCGTCTCCTACAGCGTGCGCGCGGACGCGACCGGCAGCGCGTGGGCGCGCGAGGTCTCGATCAGCTACCCGGCGATCCAGCCGGGCTCCACGCCGGCGCCGTCCTCGCCGGCTCCCGCGCCGTCCACGAGCGCCGCGCAGCTCGCGGCGCCGTCGCTGACGGTGAGCGGCACGACGCTCGCGTGGAACGCCGTCGGCGGCATCGGCACGTACGTGCTCGACACCAAGGTGGCGGGTGCGGCCGACGTGTACTCGGCCGTCAGCGGCACGTCGACCACGCCGCCGGCGGTTGCGGGCCAGACGGTCCACTACAGCGTGCGCACCGCCGTCGACGGCAGCGCCTGGTCGCCGGAGGTCTCGATCTCCTACCCGTCGGCGCCTGCGCCCGCGCCGGCGCCGGCCCCCGCGCCGACGCCCGTCACGGGCAGCTTCCAGATGGGCCTCGTCGCCGGCAGTGCGCTGAACTACGAGGAGAGCTTCATCCACGGCATGGGCGCGCACACGGCTCGCCTCAACACGAGCATCGACACGACCGTCGCGCAGCTCGCGTCGACGATGGACCTGTACGCGAGAGCGGGCATCCGCCCCGTCCTGATGGCGGAGTTCTACGGCCGCGTCCCGACGACGGCCGAGGCGCAGAGCCTCGCGGGCTGGGCGGCCGCCTACGGGCCCGGCGGCACGTTCTGGCAGGGCAAGAGCTATCCGGCCGGCACGGCCGTGGCCGACATCGAGTTCGGCAACGAGACGAGCTACAGCTACCAGTTCTCCGACAACTCGCTGTCGACCTACGCCGCGCGCGCGCAGTCCTACGCGCAGATGGCGAAGACGGCCGCGGTCGCGATCCACGCCGCCAACCCGAACGTCGGCCTGCTGATCCAGGGCGACAACGCGGTCAACCAGGACGCATGGGTCGTGAACATGTTCCGGGCGGTCCCGAACCTGGGCGACTACGCCGCCGGCTGGACGATCCACCCCTATGGCCCCAACTGGGCGACGCGGATCGACTCGACCGTCAACTCCACGCGGGCTGCCGGCTCGCGCGACCTGCCGATCTGGATCACCGAGTGGGGGCTCTCGACCGACAACGGCCGCTGCCTCTCGGACAACTACGGCTTCGACAAGTGCATGTCCTACGACGAGGCCGCGACGACGCTGCACAGCGCGCTCGCCGGGATGCAGAGCCGCTACGGCAGCCGCCTGGGCGCGTTCTTCCTCTACCAGGCGCACGACCAGTACGCGAGCGGCACGCAGAGCGGCCGTGAGGCGTACTTCGGCTCGCTGCAGAGCAACGGCGCGGCGAAGGGCGCCTACACCGCCGAGGTCAAGGCGGACCTGTCGGCCAACTGATCCGGCGCGGCGCGCGCCGGCGAGCCCGCGCTCAGCGCCGCCAGCAGCCCGAGCTGCGCGCCGAGCGCGACGGTGAAGCGCGCGTCGACGCCGCTGAAGCTGGCGGTCGTCTCGATCGCGATCAACCCGGCGAAGCCGACGAGCGAGGCGAGCCCGAAGGAGCGGAAGATCGGCTCGCGGCTGCGTCTCCACGTGCGCCACGCGAGCACGAAGCCGCCGATCAGCAGCGCGGCGAACGCGGCCGCGCCGAGGATCCCGAGCTTCAGCCACCACCACAGCAGCGCGAAATGCACGTACAGGCGCCCGTCGACGTGCTCGACGGGCAGCGAGCGCACGCTCGCCACCCAGCCTCTCTCCAGCCCGATCCCCGCGATCGGGTGATGCTTGATCTCGGCGATCACGTTCGCCCGCTCGTCGAGCCGGTAGCGGTCCTCGGCGTTGCTCTCCAGGTTGGTGGGCGAGAGCGACTGCACGCGGTTGGCGAGCGGCGTCTGCGCCTGGAAGCCGACGGAGCCGAGCACCCAGATCGCGGCCGCCACGAGCACGACCACGGGAATCAGCGCGCGCCGGCCGCGCGGCGAGGTGCCGAGCAGCAGGACGAGCAGCAGCCCGAGCACGGCTGCGATCCAGAACGAGCGGCGGTAGGACAGCACCAGCGAGGCGGTCAGCAGCGGCACGGCGAGCGCCATCCAGCGTTCGCGCGCCAGGCCGCCGACGAGCGCCGCGATCGTCGCCAGCAGCGCCATCATGATCAGCCAGTTCGCGGTCGGCTCGTAGTAGGTGAGGTGCGTGCCGCCGTTCAGCTCGACGCTGCCGCCGCCGGCCAGCACGATCAGCCCCATGATCGCCTTCAGCACGGCGAGCGCGATCGCGCCCTTCAGCAGCAGCGCGAGCCGGTCGCGGTCGAGGTCGAGGTTGACGATCGCGGGCGGGATCACGAGCAGGTAGAAGAGCACGTGCATCGCGAACAGCGTGTCTCTGAAGTTGGCGCCGCCCGCGCGCGTGACGGCGAACCCGGCCGCCATCGCGAGCGCCACCAGCAGCAGCGGAAGCGCGAGCGCGCCCGGCAGGTGCGGCTGTCGCCGCCGGCGCACGAGGTCTGCGCCGACCGCGACGCCGGCGAGCACGACGAGCACGTCGAGCGCGGTGAGCTGCTTGTAGACGCGGTCGTAGAGGTGCGTCATCACCGGGATGCCGAAGGTCGACCCCTCGCAGACGATCGGCGCGACGACGGCGATCGCGACCGCCACGAGCGGGCGCCGCAGCAGCACGACGACCCCGACGAGGATCAGCGGGACGAACAGGCCCACGCCGCCGAGTCGCCGCTCGGCGAAGACGGCGATTGCGAGCGTCGCGACCGCGGCGAGCAGCGCCGCGACCAGCGACTCCGCCCAGTAGCCGCGCAGTCGCTGACGAAGCGCGATCATCGCCGCCACGCGGCTAGCGCTGGGCGCGCCGGCGGCCTGTGAGCGGCGGCAGGGCTTCGGCCTCGTCGGCGAACGTCGGCTCGGTCGGGCCGTAGGCCTCGTAGCCGTAGCGGCTGCCGCCACGCATGCCCGTCACGACCAGCCCAACCGGCTGGAGCATGTGACGGTCGAGGATCGAGCGTGCTCTCTGGACCTGGTCGCGCGTGGTGTGGGCGAGCCGCGCGACGATCAGCGCGGCGTGGATCGCCGGATTGTTGAGCAGGACCTGGGCGTCGGCGACCGGGTTGAGCGGCGGCGCGTCGATGATGACCATCGCCTCGTCGTTCGCGAGATCCGCGAGCAGCGCGGAGACGGCGGGCGAGCTGAGCAGCTCCGAGGGGTTCGGCGGCAGCTCGCCGGCCGGCAGCAGCGAGAAGCTCGGCAGCGCCGCGATGGGCTGCACGAGCGCGTCGCCGAGGTCGACCTGGCCGGTCAGCACGGTCGTCACGCCACGCCGCGGGTCGAGCGCGAAGTGGTGCGAGAAGCTCGGCTGGCGCAGGTCGAGCTCGACGACGACGACGCGGCGGCCGGCGAGCGCGATCGCCTGTCCGAGGTCGATCGACACCGTCGACTTGCCCTCGCTCGCGACGGCGCTCGTCATCAGCAGCGTGTCGAGCTGGCGCGTGACCGCGATGAAGTCGAGCGCGCTGCGCAGGATGCGATACGGCTCGAGCGAGTGGCCGCGTTCGCCGGGGCGGTCGCGCTTGAACGCGCTCGGCGGGATCGTCGCGAGCACCGGCAGGCGGTAGCCCCGCTCGAATCCGTCGATCGCGTTCACGCGCCGGTCGAGCGACTCGAGCAGGAACACGAGCGCGGCGGACAGCGCCAGCCCGACGAGCAGGCCGAGGATGACCGTCGTCTTGAGGCTCGTGCCGCTGGGGCTGCCGGGCGGGCTCGCGCGCGAGATGATCTGCAGGCCGCCGCTCGCGATCGCGCGCAGCTCGTCGAGCCGCTGGCTCGACTGTTCGAGCGCCAGGCGGTTCGCCGAGTTCGGCGGCGTCGCGTCGATCTGTCTCTGCAGGTCCGCCTGGGCGGCGTCGATCGAGGCGAGCTGCGACTGTTCCTCGGTCGCCAGGTACTGGTCCGCGAAGGCGTTCGCGAGGCGTGCCGAGAAGATCGGGCTGTCCGTCCCGGCGGTGATGTTGATGACGTCCGCGTTCGGGGCCGTCTCGACGCTCACCGCGCTCTGGAGTGTCTCCGGCGAGGCCGGCGATCTCAGCTCTTGTCTGACCGCTTGCGCGACGCTGCGCGAGGAGGCGATCAGCACGTTCGTGGCCGCGTCGCGCGCCGGGTCGCCGCTGCCCTGCTGGACCTGGAGCGCGGACTGCGTGAGCGTGGTGTTGTTGAAGGCGACGCTCGCGGTCGCGTCGTAGCTGCGCGTCGAGGTCTCGTAGCGCGCGACCGCCGCGGCGATGCATGCGAGCACGATCCCGCCGACGAGCAGCCAGCGGCGCCGCATGACGTCGAGGAACGACGACAGCGACTCGCGCTCGGCGGGCTCCTCAGCCGAGATGACGGGGCTCAGGCCGCCGGCCATCGCAGCGTGCAGTCCTCGGCGAGCATCACGCGTGGATGTTACTCACGCGTGACGTCGGCCTCGATGCGGCTGGACGCTCGTCCAGCGATCTGGCGCAAGGCGGTCACACCGCTTTATCCTGCGCTTCACACCTGCATGAGTCCCGTCTCCCCCAGCGCCGGGGCGCCGGTCGTGGTGATCGGCGCCGGGCCGCACGGCCTCGCGGCCGTCGCGCACCTGCGCGCGGCCGGCATTCCGACGCGCGCGTTCGGGGCGCCGCTCGGCTTCTGGCGCGAGACGATGCCCGCCGGGATGCTGCTGCGCTCCTCGGACGACGCGTCGAACATCGACGACCCGGCGCGCGAGCTGACGCTCAAGGCGTGGGCCGCGGCGACCGGCCGGCGGGTCGTCAAGCCGGTCCCGATCGGCGACTTCATCGACTACGGGCTGTGGTTCCAGCAGCGCGTCGTCCCCGACCTCGACGAGCGCATGGTGGCGACGGTCTCGCGGCGCGGGCGCGAGCTGACCGTGACGCTGGAGGACGGCGAGCAGCTCGCGGCGGCGCGCGTCGTCGTCGCGGCGGGGCTCGCGCCGTTCGCGCGCGTGCCAGAGCTGTTTCGCGGCCTTCCGCAGGCGCTGCGCCCGCACACGTCGGAGACGCCCGACCCGTCGCGCTTCGCCGGCAGATCGGTGGTCGTGATCGGCGGCGGCCAGAGCGCGCTCGAGGGCGCCGCGCTGCTGAACGAAGCGGGCGCCCAGGTCGAGCTCGTCGCCCGCGCCGGGCGCATCTTCTGGCTTGGCCCGGGAGGCCCGGCGGGCCACAGATGGGGCACCGTCGTGCCCCCGACTGCGCCCCTGCCCATCGTGGCCGCGGCCAACGGCGCGTCGCGTTCGCGCCCAGGCGTGCGCGAACGCTACGGCCTCTACTGGCGCGCGTCGCCGACGGAGGTCGGCGGCCGCGTCACGGGCTGGATCGGGGCGGCGCCCGACGTCTGCCACGTGCTCCCGCGCGACCTGCGAATCCGGCTCGCCGACGATGCGGCGAAGGCCGCAGCAGCCTACTGGCTGCGCGACCGCCTGCGCGCGATCCCGCTCGTCCTCGGTCGCAGCGTCGTCGAGGCGCGCGAGCAGCACGGACGCGTGCGCCTGCGCCTGGACGACCGCGGCGAGCGCGTAGTCGACCACGTCGTGCTGGGGACCGGCTACGCGATGGACGCGCGCCGCTACCCGTTCCTCGCGCCGGAGCTGGCAGCCGAGCTGAAGGTCGCTCGCGGCTATCCCGTGCTGCGCCGCGGGCTCGAGTCCTCGGTGCCCGGCCTGCATTTCCTCGGCGCGCCCGCCTACGGCAGCTTCGGTCCGGTGATGCGCTTCGTGATCGGCACCGCCTACGACGCGCCCGCGCTGGCGCAGGGCATCCAGGGGCAGCGCCGTCCCCTGTTCCGCTGGGCGTTCTGAGCGCCCGCGCCCGCCGTCAGGCGGGCCGGCGCTGGCGGAGCACGTCGTCGTACAGCGCGACGGTGCGTTGCGCGATCGCGTCCCATGCGTAGCGCTCGTCGGCGAGCGCCCGCGCCGCGGCTCCGCGCGCGCGGCAGGCGTCGCGGCCGGCGGCGACGACCGCGCGCAGCTTCTGCGCGAGCGCGTCGGGGTCGGCGCGCTCGCAGACCCAGCCGGTCTCGCCGTCGACGACGTACTCCGGCAGCCCCCCGACGGGGTAGACGACGGCGGGTCGGCTGTAGCCGTAGGCGAGCAGCAGCACGCCGCTCGCGCTCGCCTGGCGGTAGGGGAGCGCGGCGACGTCGGCGGCCGCGAACAGCCGACCGGCCTCGTCCGCCGGGACGAACCGCTCGCGCACGACCAGCCGGCCGGCGAGCCGCGCGTCGGCGCGCAGGTCGGCGACCTCGGCGAGCGCGCCCTTGTCCTCGCCCGCCAGCACGACGCGCACGGCGGGGACCTCCGCCGCCGCGAGCAGCAGGTCGCGCACGCCCTTGTCGGGGCGCAGCTGGCCGAACAGCAGTACGACCAGCTCGTCGTCCGCCGCCCCCAGCTCGGCGCGCGCGGCGTCCGGGTCGGCGTCGGGCGCGCCGCGGCGTGCGAGCCCGCCGTACTCGCCGTGCGGGATCGCCACGGCCTTCGCGGCCGTCGCGGGCGGCAGCGCGGCGCGGTCGTGCTCGGCGTGGATCACGAGGCGCGCGGCGCAGCGGTCGGTCAGCGCGCGCGAGCGCGCGTACGCGCGCTCGCCGCGCTCGAACGTGTTGTGCGGCGTCCACACGAACGGCCGGCCGACGGCGCGCAGCGCCAGCGCCTGCGCCGCGCCGAGCGGCGGCCACTCGCCGCCCTGCACGTGCACGACGTCGGCCGCGCGCGCGAGCGCCAGCAGCGGCGCGTTCGCGGCGAGGTGCGTGACGCCGTTGACGGCCTTCGAGGCGCGCGCGCGGCGGATCGCGCGCCCGAGCGCGGTGCGCCCGCGCACGTAGGGGAAGAGCGCGTGCAGCGCGACGCCGGGCGCGGGCGGATAGCGGTGGTCGCGCGCCGTCGCGACGTCGACCGTGCAGCCCGTGCGCGCCAGCGCCGCCGCCAGCTCGGCGGTGTAGTCCGCGACGCCGCCGACGCCGCCTTCCTCGACCAGCAGGACGCGCATGCGCGCGCAGGCTATCGCGCGGCCGGTCGGCCGCTGCGCGCGGTCGGCGATGCGCCCGGCGTCAGCCGGTCGTGCCGGCTCTGTAGTGCGCCGCGACCTGCGCCGCGCTGAGCACGGCGTTGTAGACGGCGGGCTCGTCGATCGTGCCGGCGAAGAACTCGCTGCCGCCGTCCCACGAGCCGATGAACAGCGTGTTCGCCGTTCTCGTGGCGGAGCCCGACAGCGCCGCCGAGGCGACCTGCACGCCGTTGACGTAGAGGCGCTGCGTCGAGCCGTCGAACGTGCCGACGACGTGGTAGGTGCCGCCTGCGACGAGCGCGCCCGAGGGGGCCTGCAGGCGGCGGCGCGTGCCGCTCTGGATGACGGTGAACTCCATCCGCGGCCCGTTGAACTGGAGCGAGTAGGACTCGGCCTTCGTCAGCACCGAGCGGAAGGCGCCGGACGCGGGCAGGCTCGTCGGCTTGATCCACGCCTCCAGCGAGAAGGCGTTGGTGAACTGGAGCGCCGTGGAGGACGGCACCGACACGCGGCCCGAGCTGCCGTTGAACGCCACGGCGCGGTTGACCATGTCGGTCGCGAGCAGCGACGGCTGGTTGAGCGTCGCGCCGCCCGCGTAGGTGCCGGCGCTGCCGCCGGCCATGTTCGCGGCGCTCGTGCCCGACGTCTCGCCGAGCCGCCACCAGCCGACGGGCGCGTCGGCCGCGACGACGCTCGCGTACGAGGCCGGCGGCGCCCCCGCCTGCGTCGTGGCGGAGGCGACCGGCGACCAGGCCGAGCCGTTGCTGCTCGCGTCGACGGCTCTCACGCGGTACCAGTACTGCGTACCGGCAGCGAGGCCCGTGTCGGACCAGGACGTGACGTTCGCGCCGAGCGCGATCGACGTCGGCGCGCTGAACGCCGCGTCGGTGCTGCGCTGGAGCACCTGCCCGGCCTCGGCGCCCGCGTTGTCGCTCCACGAGAGGTCGATGCGCGAGGAGGAGACGGTGGTCGCGGAGAGGTTGCTCGGCGCGCCGAGCGGCTGCTGCGCGGCCGCGTAGTGGGCGGCGACCTGCGCGGCGCTCAGCGCGCTCGCGTAGACCGAGATGTCGTCGAGCGTGCCGGCGAAGAACTGCTGCGTGCCGTCCCACGAGCCGATTCGCACGCCGCTCATCGTGAGGTCGGTGCTGCCCGTGAGCGCAGCGGAGGCGACCTGGACGCCGTTGACGTAGAGCCGCTCGGTTGCGCCGTCGTAGGTGCCGGCGACGTCGTAGACACGGCCGGCGACGATCGTCCCGGCGGGCGCCTGGAGGCGGCGCGAGACGCCGAGCTGCACGACCGACATCTCCAGCGTCGGCCCGTTCAGCTCCAGCGAGTAGGAGCCCGTCTTCGCGACGATCGTGCGGATCATGCCGGCCGGCGGCAGGCTCGACGGCTGGATGAACGCCTCGAGCGTGATGCCGGTCGTGAGGTCGAGCGACCCCGACTGCCCGATGCGCGCGTCGGCGCCGGCGCCGCCGAAGCCGACGGCGGTGCCGGTCGCGTCGGTCGCGACGAGGCCGGCGAGCCCAAGCGTCGGCGCGCCCTCGTACGTGCCCGGGTTGGCGACGGTCGCGTCGCCGGCGATCGTCCCGCTCGTCTCGTTGAGCTTCCAGTAGGAGACCGGCCGATCCGCGATCACCGTCGCCGCGTAGGAGGCGGTGGCCGGCGTCGAGATCTGCACCGGGCTCGACCACGCGGACGCGTTGCCGCCCGCGACCGCCTTGACGCGGTACCAGTACGTCGTCCCCGCCGTCAGGCCGGTGTCCGAGTAGGACTGCTGATTGGCGCTGACGGCGATGTCCGTCGGCGACGAGAACGACGAGCTGGTGCTGCGCTCGACCACCTGGCCGGTCTCGCCGGTCGAGTTGTCGAGCCAGCCGAGGTCGACCTGCGTGGTCGACCGCGCCGCCGCGCTGAGGTTGCTCGGCGCGGCGAGCGTCGCGGCGCTCGCGGCGTTGTAATGGCTGAGGACCTGCGCCCCGCTCAGCACGGTGCCGTAGACGGCCGGCTCGTCGATCGTGCCGGCGAAGTACTCCGTCGTGCCGTCCCACGAGCCGACGACGATCGCGTTCGTCGTGACCGTCGCGCCCCCGGCGAGCGCGGCCGAGGCGACGAGCGCGCCGTTGACGTAGAGGCGCTGCGTCGTGCCGTCGTAGGTGCCGACGACGTGGTACGTGCTGCCGGCGACGATCGCTCCGGCCGGCGCCTGCAGGCGCCGGCGCGTGTTGTTCTGGATGACGGTGAACTCCAGCCGCGGGCCGTTGAACTGGAGCGAGTACGACTCGGGCTTCGTGAGGATCGTGCGGAAGCTGCCGGTCGCCGGCAGGCTCGTCGGCTTGATCCAGGCCTCGAGCGAGAAGCTGTTCGTGAAGTTGAAGGCGACGGCCGGGGGGATCGTGACGAAGCCCGTGGAGCCGTTGAACGCGGCGGCGGTGTTCGCGTCCTGCGACAGCAGCGAGGTCTGACCGAGCGTGACGGCTCTGTACGTCCCGTTGTTGAGCCCCTCCTGATCGACGGCGGTCGTCCCCGACGCGTCGCCGAGGCGCCACCAGCCGACCGGGCTGTCCGCCGCGATCGCTCTGCCGTACGCGCTCGTCGGCGGGGGCGGAGGCGCCGGCGGCTCGTAGTCGATCGTGTCCGTCGCGGTCGAGCCCCATTTCCCGGTGTTGTCCTGGAAGACGACGGAGACGGTGCGGATCCCGGTTCTGTTCGACCCGCCCGTCGACGGGTCGGTGAGGTCCCACGAGAGGCTCTGCGGGATCGAGTCGTACGACGTGTTCGCGTACTGCTTCCACGTGCTGCCGTCGTTCGAGACTCTGAACGCTCTCACGCCGCTGACGTCGTCGCGGCCGAGGATCGAGAGGCTGACCGCGCCGGTGGACGTCGTTCTGTCGACGTGGTTGATCGCGACCGTGCCGCTCGGCGCGTCGCCGTCGGCGATCTGCCCGCCGGAGACGGTGAAGACGGTGATCGCCGAGTTGTCGGGCCCGTTCTCGCGCGAGCCGTCGGCCTTGCCCGCGCTCTCGTAGACGAGGTTGTCGGGGTCGGCGACGGAGCGCAGCACGTACGTCCCGTCGGCGAGCGTGCTCTGCCCGAGGTCGATCCACTGCTCGAAGCGGTAGTAGTCGTACGTGTCGCCCCACCCCGGCGAGAGGCCCTCGCGGATGATGTTGCTCGCATCGGGCAGGCAGTTCGCGGGCGGGTATCTCGGCGGCCAGATCGCCGCGAGCACGGAGGTGACGAACTCCTCGTCCTCGACGCAGCTCGTCGTCTTGGCGCCGATGACGTCCGGCTGGCCCGTCGTCTGGCCGCTCGCGATCCAGGCGTCGTACGCCGCTCTCGTCCACAGCTGGTACCCGCCCCAGTGGTCGAAGTGGTAATGCTGATGGACCGCGTGGTAGTAGAGCGTGCTGCCCGGGATCGCGATGTCGACGAAGCCGCCCTGGTCGTCGTAGATGCGCTGATAGGCCTGGCCCGCCGGCGGGTTGAGCGTCGGGTCGATTCTCGCCCAGATCTCGACCGGCCCCTCGCCGGCGTTGTAGACCGTGTTAGAGAAGCGCAGGACGTTGTGCAGGTCGCCCGCGCCGTTGGCGCTGACGTCGGTGCGGTCGAAGCGCAGCAGGCGCGGCGGCAGCGTCTTGAGGTTCGGGTACAGCGGCGTCGCGGCATGCGCCGCGGCGGGGCTCGCGAGCAGCAGCAGCGCGAGCATGAGCGTTGTCAACAAACGTGGACGCATGTGCGAGGCGGGGCACGATGTCTTACCGCCGGACGGCTTGTCAAGAAGGTCTGGACGCACTGGACGCAAATGGCCGCTCCGCACCGGTCGGCGCTCAGCGTCCAGTCCGCATCCTGACGGCCGCGAGCCGCTTCAGTCTGCGCGCGGCGACGGTGCGCGCCCACGCGAGCAGCGGGCCGGGATCGCGCGGGTCGAGCAGGCCGAGCTCGCGCGCCTTCAGGTACGGCCGCAGCAGCGCCAGCAGCCGCGCCGGTCGCCTGATGGCCGGCGTCTCCTGGAGCTCCTCGCGGATCACGAGCGCGTCGAGCAGCGGCACGACGATCCCGACGCCCGCGCGCGGCGTCGGCGGGGGGGACAGCTCACGGCCGGCGAGCGCCGCGACGAGGCGCCGGCTCGCGTCCGCGCCGCACGCGTCGCCGAGGCCCCATTGCGCCGGCACGCGCACGTTGACCTCGATGAACCAGCGCTCGTCGGTGTCCGGATGGCGCTTGGTCTCCACGCCGGCGACGCCGACGAAGCCCGCCTCGTCCAGCACGGCTCTCGCGAGCGCGGTCGTCTCCGGCAGCGGATCGGAGAAGCCGACGGCGGTCGCGCCGAAGCCGCGCGGCGCCTGGCGCAGCTTGCGACAGCCGAAGCAGACGGGGTAGCTGCCGTCGGCGAGCCGCACGACGATCGCCTCCTCGACGTCGGCGTCGCCGCCCGGGACGTACTGGCACAGCAGCATGCCGACGCCGTCGCGCAGCGGCCGCTCCACCCGGGCCGCGGCCTCCGTCGCGTCGTTCACCACGAAGACGCGCTCCTCGCCGTAGCGCCCGCGCCAGTCGTGCGAGAAGATCGGCTTGACGACGCACGGCCATGGCGCCGCGGCGGCCAGCTCGTCCAGCTCTGCGACGCTGTGCACGACGGCGGTCCACGGCACGTTGACGCCCGCGCGGCGCGCGACTCCGTCCGCCGTCTCCTTGTCCATCAGCTCCAGGTGGCTGGCGCTCGCGACTTCGAACGCGCGCACGTTGGCGGGGACGCGGTCGGGATGCCTCGCGAGCAGCTCGCTGCCGCGGTCGGTCATCGGGAAGACGGCCAGCTCCTCGCCGGGCGCCGCGAGCCGCTCGATCGCGGCAAGCCACGGCTCGCCGTCGCCCTCGAACGGCGCGATCACCCGCTCGACGCGGCGGCTGCGCGTCTCCCAGTCATGCCCCGGCGCGACGACGTTCGTCACGCGTGCGCCGGCGCGCACCATCGCGCGGGAGAGGGCGAGGCCGGAGCTGTGCGGCTCGAGCACGACGACGTGGGGCCAGGCGCTCACCGAGCCGCGCATCATACGCCGCGTCCGAGCAGCCGCCGGAGCTGCGCCTGGCGCTGCTGCGGCAGGCGGCGGGCGAGTCTGCGGGCGGCGAAGCGCAGGTGCTTCGGCGCCAGCCGCAGCCGGATCGGCGGGTAGCGGCGGCCGAGCGGGAAGACCGTGCGCCAGGCGAGCGGGCGGTTCTCGTCGGACAGGCGCCACTTGTAGTCGTGCGCGCCGCCGCCGAGGTCGGCGCTGCGCGCGCCGCGCGCGGCGCCCGCCTCGAGCGCGAGCAGCATCGTCTGCGTGCCGGGCGCGTGCTTCGCCCAGGCGGGGTCGAAGCCGCCGCCCCAGAAGCCGAGCGCGTCGCCGGCGCGCAGCACCAGGTCGGCGGCGACCGGGCCGTCCGGGCCTTCGAGCAGGGCGACTGCGAGGCGCTCGTCGTCGTCGAACGCGCGCGCCGCCGCGCCGATCACGCGCTGCGCCGCGTCGCCGACGTTCGAGCCGCCGCGGTCGTCCCAGCGCGCGTGGTGCAGGTGCAGCAATGCTGCGACGGCGGCCTCGTCGGTCGCCAGGCGGCCGCGCACGCCCTCCTCCTCCAGCCGGCGTGCGACGCGGCGCGCCTCCTTGCGGAACTTGCGTTCGCGGCGCGCCATCCACGCTTCGTAGTCGGCGTCGAGCGCGATCGCCGGGCTGTCCATCGTCACGTCGGTGCGCACGCGCGGGCGCAGGCGGCCCGGCCAGCAGCTCGCGACCAGCTCGGGCCACGGGTCGGCGGCGTCGATCCCCTCGAACACGACGCTCGCGGGCGGCGGGTCGGCGGCGGCGAGCCCGGCCGCGAGCGCAGCCGCGACCTCGCGCTCGCGTCCGCTGCGCGCGAGCGGACCGATCCGGTGGGTGAAGCCGGCGCCGAGCAGGCGGTACTCGGCGAGGCCGTAGGCGACCTGCGCGAAGAACGGCCCGACGCCGACGAGCTGGTCGTCTGCGTCGAGCGCGAGCACGACGCGCAGGCGCGCGTCGCCGCTGCGCCCTTCCCGCCACCACGCGAGCATCCACCCGGGGGTGCAGAACGGCCGCCCGGCAGCCTGCGCGAGCGCGTCCCATGCGTCGAGGTACGGCGCCAGCTCGTCAGCTTGTGCGACGACAAGCGGCGCCAACGCGGTGACGTCGCCCGCAGCTCGTCGCTCGCGATGAGTGGAGGGCGAAAGCCGTGGGCGCACCGGCGGATAGTATGCGCCGCCCGTGGGTCGCGACCGCATCGTCTCCATCCAGACCACGAACGAGCGCGGCGGGGCCGAGTACGCGAACGTCGACCTGCTCGACGCGCTGCGCCAGCGCGGGCACGAGGTGCTGCTCGTCACGAACGTGCCCGACATCGCGGCGAAGACCGGGGTGCCCGTCGAGGCGATCGATCTCGGTCCGAAGCTCAACAGAAGCAGCGTCGCGCGAACGGCGCTGGCGGCGCCGCGGACGCTGTGGCGGCTCGCGCGCGCGCTGCGCGCCGCGCGGCCGGTCGGCGTGACGTTCCTGCACTTCAAGAAGGAGCAGCTGCTGTGCGCGCTGCTGCCGCCGCGGCTCACCGGCCGGATCGTGTGGGCCGAGTGGGGGCCGGTGCCGCCGAGCCTGCGCGGCGGTCTGCCGCGTCTGCTGTACGCGCTCGCCGCCCGCCGCGCGGCCGCGATCATGGCCGTCTCGGAGGGGACGAAGCGGACCGTCGTGGACGCCGGCGCGTCCGCCGGGAAGGTGCTCGTCGTGCCCAACCTCGTGGACGTCGACGACGTCTCGTTCGACGCGGCGGCGCGCGAGCGGCTGCGCGCCGAGTGGGGCGCCGGGCCGGACACGCTCGTCGCCGGCTGCATCTCGCGCTTCCAGCGGCGCAAGCGCAACGACGTCGTGATCGACGCGATGGGCCACGTCGACGGCGACGTGCTGATGGTGCTGGCGGGCGAGGGCGAGGAGGAGGAGGCGTTGCGCGGGCGCGCCGCGCCGCACGGCGAGCGCGTGCGCTTCGCGCCGAACGTGCGCGGCCACGTCGAGGCGTTCCTGTCCGCCTGCGACGTGCTCGTGTTCGCGCCCAGCCCGACCGAGGGCGCGCCGCGCGTGATCGTGATGGCGCAGCTCGTCGGCGTGCCGGTGATCGCGACCGACCCGGAGGGCGCCGCCGAGCTGGTGCCGCCGGGGACCGGGACGATCTGCGCGCCCTCGCACGATCCGCGCGCGCTCGGCGCCGCGCTCGCCGCCTACCGCGACGATCCGGAGCGGCGTCGGCGCGAGGGCGCGGCCGGGCGGGAGGCGACGCTCGTGCACCACGACCCCGAGCGCACGCTGCAGACGGTCGAGCGCGCGCTCGGCCGACGCGCGTAGCGCTCAGCCGCGCCCGACGAGGCGCGCGCGCAGCGCCCGCACGCGCTCCAGCCGCTCCGGCGGCAGCGCGCGCTTGAGCGCCTCGCGGCCCTCGACGCGGGCGACCATCGGCGCGACGCGCGCCAAGGTCAGCGGCATGCGCGGACGCGGCACGAGCAGCAGCGTCCAGCAGACCGGGTCGTTGCCGTCGGCGAAGCGGCGCTTGAACAGCTGGTCGCCCGGACCCCAGTCGAGCCGGCGGTCGCCGCGCGCGAACGCGTCCTCGATCGCGTGCAGCATGCAGGCGTTGGAGACGCCGATTCTCGCGTGCGCCTCGTCCCAGCCTCCGTTGATCGAGGAGACCTCACCACCGGCGGCGGCCAGCAGCTCGGCGGCGACCGGCTCGCCGTCCAGCTCCACCAGATACAAGCGGAACCGGCCCGCGGCGAGGTGCTCGGCCGCGACCTCCTCGTAGACGGCCGTCAGCTGGCGCTCGCGCACCACGATCGCCGACTCGCCGCGGCCCTCCCAGCGCGCGGCGTGCAGCCGCATGAAGGCCGCGACGTCGGCTTGCAGCGTCTGCGCCGTGCTGCTGCGCCAGCTGCCGCCGGCGGCCTCCACGTCGCGGCGCACCTTGCGCATGCGCTTGCGAAAGTGCGAGCCCTTGCCCGCCATCCACTCGTCGAACGAGCCGGCCGCCAGCGAGACGACGTGCGAGTCCTGCACGTAGTAGCGCCGCAGCGGCGGGCGGACGGCGCCCGGCCAGCGGTCCGCGAGCGCGCGCGGCCAGTGCGAGGCGACCGGCCCCGACTCGAGCGCAATGACATCCGCGCGCGGGCGCGCGCGTGCGAGGGCGCCGGCGACCGCCTCCGCCGCCTCCCACTCGCGGCCCGGCAGCGCGAGCGGGCCGGTGCGCGGCATCGCGCCGCCGAGCAGCCGCAGGTCGGTGCGGCCCGCGCCCTTGGGCTCGGCGACGAACGGCGCGATTCCGACCAGCTCGTCGCCCTCGTGGACGGCGACGACGCTCAGGCGCGCGCCGGGCGCCGGCAGATGGCGCCACCACGCGAGCATCCACGCCGGCGCGGACAGCGGCCGCCCGCATGCGACCGCGAGCGCATCCCACGCGGGCGCCAGCTCGGCAAGGCGATCGGGATCGGCGACGAGCTCTGCGTCGAGCGGGGAGGCCATCGCGGGCGGAGTTTATGCCGCGCTGCCGCGGAGCCGGCGCTGGAGTCCGCGCAGCTGTGCGACGCGCGCGGCCGGCAGCCCGCGCAGCGCCGCGTCGCGCGCGCGGGAGCGCACGAGCGCGCGCGAGGAGCGCGCCGCGCTGAGCGGCAGGCGCGCGCCCGGCACGAGCAGCATCGCCCACTCGAGCGGCGCGTCGCCGTCGGCGAAGCGCAGCTTGTAGGCCTGCTCGCCGACGCCGAGGTCGAGCCGTCTGCGGCCGCGCGCGAACGCGCCCTCGACTGCGTCGAGCAGGCACAGCAGCGACGGCTTCATCGCGGCGTGGCGCTCGTCCCAGCCGCCGTTGACGAACAGCTCGGTCCCGCCCGCCTCGATGAAGAGCTGGGCGCAGATCGACTCGCCGTCGAGGTCCAGCATCCGCAGCGTGAGGCGCCCGTCGTCGAGCAGGCGCTCGCCGGCGTCGACGATCATCGCCGCGAAGCGCTCGCCGAGGTCGACGAGGTTCGAGTGGCCTCTGCCGTCCCAGCGC
>Ga0134125_10002320_pt1 | contig 22633 bp, 17 predicted proteins | sample KB31751_FD_96464 | JGI IMG/M metagenome (GOLD analysis project Ga0134125, IMG submission 96464) | Terrestrial soil microbial communities with excess Nitrogen fertilizer from Kellogg Biological Station, Michigan, USA - KB3-175-1 | ecosystem: Environmental > Terrestrial > Soil > Unclassified ... | reverse complement strand
GTCGAGCATCCCGGTGCGGGTGAGGCGCATGATCGCCGGCATCACCGAGGTGCCGAGCGTGATTGTCGGCATAATGAAATTCGAGAAATGATCGGTGCCGGAGATCGGCAGCCAGCGCAGGGTGACGCCGAAGACGATGATCAGGATGAGGCCGAACCAGAAATTCGGCATGCCCTGGCCGAGGACGGCGAGGCCGAGGGACATCCGGTCGATCCAGCTATTCGGCCGCGTTGCCGCGACCACCCCGAGCGGGATCGCGATCAAGAGGGCAAAGATCAGCGCCATGACCGAAAGCTGCGCCGTCACCCCGATGCGCTGGCCGATCAGGAAGGTTACAGGCTCGTTAGTAAAGAGCGAGCGGCCGAGATCGCCATGCAGCGCTTTCCACACCCAATCGAAGTATTGGATATAGAGCGGCCGGTCGAGGCCATAGAGATGAGCGGTCTGGGCAATCTGCTCCTGGGTCGCGGTATCGCCCGCGAGCGCCGAGGCAAGGTCACCCGACAGCCGCAACAGAGTGAAGCCGATAATCGAAACGGTGACCGCGACGAGCAGCGCGATCAAGGCACGATGGATCAGAAACCGCGACATGGCAGGCGTTTCTCGCGTCAGAACTCCCTGTCTACCCGCCGCCGCGCTATCGAGATTTTCTTAGGCGCGCGACGACAGTCGAAGCCTAGCACTGGCCCCGGCGCTTTGAAACGGGCTTGTTTGTCGACCATCCCACCGCCGTCGCAGTGGGCGGCGGCCCGCGGTCTCAGCCTTTCAGCCTTAAGGACGGCGCTCGGCCGTCCGTCCCACGCCAATGCGCTTGCGGTTATGCGCATTCCGGCAGAAACTCTGTGCCAAAGATCGGGCCCAAATATTCGACAAGGGGAGGCGATTGGTGCGCAAGCTCTTGGCGACGATTTTCGCGGCGGCGGCGCTTCTTGCGCTCGGCACCGCGCCCGCTTCGGCCGGCAAGGCCGACGATACGCTCCGCATTGCGGTGGTCGATTGGTGGAGCACGCTCGACCCTTATCAATTCCCGCTGGACGAGGCGGGCGTGTTTTATCGGGGCGTCTATGAGACGCTCATCCGCTACGACGAGCGCACGCACAAGATCGTGCCGCGTCTTGCCAAGGCTTGGCGCCAGGTCGATGACAAGACGGTCGAATTCGATCTGCGGGACGATGTGAAGTTCCACAACGGCGATCATTTCGATGCCGATGACGTCGTGGAAACCATTCGCTTTCTGCTCGATCCGAAAACGCAACTTCGGTTCAAGGACGTCTATACCTGGATCGACAAAGTCGAGAAGGTCGATCAATACAAGGTACGGATTACCGCCAAAGAGGCTTTCGCCACCGAGCTCACCGGCTTCGGCTATCGCTTCTACATCTATGATTCGAAGGTGCTGAACAAGCTCGAGAACAAGGCCGATTACGGCCGCTTGGGTGCGATCGCGACCGGGCCGTACAAGGTCGTGTCGCTCGACCAGCAGAAAATGGTGCTGACGCGTTTCGACGATTATTACGACAAGAGCCGGCTGGCGCCGGTCAAGAACATCATCGTCAGGCCGATCCCCGACCGTCAGACGCAGATCGCGCAGTTCATGACCGGCAATATCGATCTCATCCGCAATCCGACAGCGGATCTCGCGCGCGAGCTGGCGAAGGATCCGAATAGCCGCGTGACGCCCATGCATAACGGCTTGCTGATGTATGTGACCCTCGACGCCGCCGGGCGCTCCGACAACAAGGTGATGACGGATCAGCGCGTTCGCAAGGCGTTCATGGAAGCGATCGACCGCCATGAGTTGACGAAGACCGTCATTCCCGGTGGCCAGATCGCGCAGCTCCTCGACGGCATCTGCATCCCCGCCAATGTTGGTTGCGTCTCGTCAACTAAACCGCCGGATTACAATCCCGCGAACGCGAAGAAGCTGCTGGCCGAGGCAGGCTATCCCGATGGCTTGGACCTCGAGCTCGATGTCCACCAGCCGCTGGCCGATATCGGCGAGGGGATCGCCGGCATGCTGCGCAAGGTCGGCATCCGGGCAACGGTGCGTCCGCTGCCGCTGACGCTTTATGTGCGGATGCGTGGCGAGGGCAAGTTCACGGCGTTCCTGGGCTTCTATCCAACCACCGCGCAGCCGGATATGGACAACATCATGGACTTCTTCTTCGACGGCAACCGCGACTATTGGGGCGCCGATCCGGTGATCAAGGAAGCGCAAAAGCTCGGCGCGGTCGAGAAAGACATCGAGAAGCGCGGCGATATCTATAAGAAGGCCATCGACCACGTGAATAACAAAAATTACATCTTGCCGGTGGCCGATTTGCCGATGGTCTTCATCCATACCAAGGATGTGGTCGTCAAAGAGAACCCCCTCACGCCGATCAACACTCAGGTCGACGACTTCTACTGGGCGCGATAGCTGCCGCGCTCATCCGGTAGGCGTGGGACACCGCGCTCCAGGTTTCTGAAGCAAGGGGCGGAAATTGGAGGGTGATCGTGGGAGCGCGCCTCGGCTTTCCCACTTAAAGTTGCTTGCGGTCTTTTGGGTTCTGTCAGAAACTCCCGGCAAAGTTTCGTGAACGGGAGGCTATCGGTGCGTAAGATTTTGGCGGGCATTCTTGGCCTGGCAGCATTGCTATCAATCGGCGCAACGCCGGCGAGGGCGAACAAGGCGAATGATACACTTACGGTCGGCGTCCACGATTGGTGGAGCACGCTCGATCCGTATCAATTTCCGCTCGACGAGGCGAATGTCTTCTACACCATCGTCTATGAGACGCTGATCGGCTACGACGAGCGCGAGCATAAAATCGTGCCGCGGCTCGCCAAGGCCTGGCGCCAGGTCGACGAAAAGACGGTCGAGTTCGATCTTCGCGACGATGTGAAATTCCACAACGGCGACAAATTCGATGCCGATGATGTCGTCGGAACGATCAACTATCTGCTCGATCCCAAGGTCCCGCTGCGCTTCAAGAGCGTTTATGACTGGGTCGAGAAGGTCGAGAAGATCGGCCCTTACAGCGTGCGGATCACCGCCAAGCAGCCGCTCGCCAGCGAGCTGCTCACCTTCGCCTATCGCTTTTATATCTACGACACGAAGGTGCTGAACAAGCTCCAGAACAAGGCCGATTACGGCCGCATGGGCGCGATCGCGACCGGACCTTACAAGGTCGTCTCGCTCGACCAGCAAAAGATGGTGCTGGTGCGCAACGACGATTACTACGCGAAGGATGGGCCCTACAGCGCGCATATCAAGAATATCGTCGTCCGGCCGATCCCCGATCCGCAAACGCAGATCGCGGAATTCATGACCGGCAATATCGATCTCATCCGCAACCCGTCGGCCGACACGGCGCGCCAGCTCGCTCAAGCGCCGAACACGGTCGTGACGCCGATGCATAACGGCTTGCTGATGTATATCACCCTCGATGCGGCAGGCCGCTCGGACAACAAGGTGATGAAGGACGAGCGCGTGCGGAAAGCCTTCATGGAGGCTATCAATCGCAAGGAGCTCGCCAAGACCGTCATCCCCGGCGGCGAGATCGCGGAGTTGCTCAACGGCATCTGCATCCCGAGCAATATCGGCTGCGTCTCCTCGACCAAGCCGCCCGATTACAACCCGGAGGATGCCAAGAAGCTCTTGGCCGAAGCCGGCTACAAGGACGGCTTCGATCTCGAGTTCGATGTCCATGAGCCGCTGAGCGAGATCGGTCAGGCGATCGCGGGCCAGCTACGCAAGGTCGGCATCCGCGCCAGCGTGCGGCCGCTGCCGCTGACGCTCTATGTCCGCCTGCGCGGCGAGGGCAAGCTGACGGCGTTCCTCGGCTTCTACCCGACGAGCGCGCAGCCCGATATGGACAACCTCCTCGACTTCTTTTTCAGCGGCAATCGCGACTATGTGGGTAACGACCCGGTTATTCGCGACGCGGAGGCGAAAGGCGCGGTCGAGTTCGACCAGAAGAAGCGCGATGCGATCTACGAGAAGGCGATCGACCATATCAACAACCATCATTTCATCCTGCCGGTCGCCGACCTGCCGATGGTGTTCGTTCACACTAAGGAAGTTGCGGTGAAAGAGAACCGCATCTCGCCGATCCAAACCGTGGTGACGGATTTCTACTGGGCGCAGTAGGACTTCATCCGTCATTGCGAGCGTCCCTCGACAAGCTCGGGATGAGGGCGAAGCAATTCAGGGCGGCAGACGCCGCTCTGGATTGCTTCGCCGGGCTAACGCCCTCCGCAGTGACGTAAGGTTTATCGATCAGCGCTCGCGCGCTCAGAAATCGATATTTCCCTTCTCGTGCTGATCGTAGAGATACCCGCCGAGCAGGCCGGCGCCTGCGCCAACGAGGGCGCCCAGCCCGGCATTCCCGCCGATAGCGCCTAAAGCGGCACCGCCGGCGGCACCGATCCCGCCGCCGCTCAGGGTGCGCGACCCAGTAGTTTGACCGCAGGCCGTCAGTGTCAAAGCGATGGCGGCAGCCGCGATCGATACGCTGATTTTTTTCATCGCAAACCTCGCTTTGCCAAGCTCATTTACACGGCCATTTGGCCGCAAGCGCGCGCACGGCGCCATACACCGCCGGATCGCCCATGAATTTCTGGTTCCCCTGATTGGCGCTCGCCCAGGTGATGAACGCCTGTATTCCTTGATCGCGGGTTGCCGTCGACGGATAGCAGATCAACCTTTTCAAATGCCGCCGGTCCGAGATGGCGTCGTGATAACTCACGGCTCCAGCTAGAAATCCCTCGCACAAAGCGAGTTCTTCGGGCGCTTGCGCATCGCTCGGTGCAGGCGTGCATACCCGATAGAGATCTTGCGTGCTTCTGAGCGCCAAGACCGCGGGATCGGCGGCTTGGGCGAAGCTCGGTAGGCAGACGACGGCGACAAGCGTGAGCCAGGGAGCGATGCGCATTTGCAAATTCTCCAAGCGAACGGGATACGGCAATCCTCGGCCGTTCACTTTGGGCAGGCCATCAGGTCGATTGAGTAGATGACCCGTTCCAATGGCGAAGGAATCTCTACGCACCTTCGGTATTGGGCCCACGCGATTGCGGGTCGACAGAGGACTGTCCTAGGTCGAACCCCGGAATGAAATAAGGGTTTTCCCGATTCACTTGCGCGCCAGTCCCTATATCCCGCGACACGCGGAGAGGGTTACGACGCGCCCCTGACCTTATCGATAAGGGCGAGTGCGTCGGCCGGCGGCGCATCGGCGCGCCAGGCGACATGGCCATCGGGCCGCACCAGCACGAGGCGGCGCTCGTAAAGCGCGACGATCTTCTCGTCGGCGAGATCGACAATCGTGAGCGGCATATGCCGCGTCTCGGCCGCGGCGGCAATGTCGGCGACTAACGGTGGCGCTGCGCCGAGGCGCAGCAGCACAAATCCCTTGCCGAAGAGGTCGAGGATCGAGCGACCGTTCTCCTCTGGGTCGGGTGGGAGCCAGGCATGCGGTGCGCGCGTGCCGGGCCGCGCCGAGGGCACGAACTGTTTCGTCTCGACCGAGATCGCCGGGCTGCCGTCGCTGATCACGATCGGCGACGGGTCGTAGCAAAAGCCGAGGCGCAGATTCTCGGTGAACATCGGCATGTTGGCGTGGTTCGTGGCGTAGAAAACCTCGGCCCAGCGCTTACGCAGCGCGTCGCCCTCGGGCGTGTCCTTGTCGATCTCGGGTCCGCAGGGCAGGGAAGAGAGCAGCTCGAACTCGCCGGTGCAGGCGCGGACATTGTTGAGCGCGACCGGTTTGCGCTCGATCTCGTAGCTTTCGAGCAGCTTCTCGCCGCCCCAGCCTTGCAGCATGGCGGTGAGCTTCCAGCCGATATCGAGCGCATCCTGCAGCCCGGTATGGAGGCCGAGCCCGCCGGTCGGCGAATTCTGATGCGCGGCATCGCCGGCGATGAAGACGCGCTTGCCGTCGCGATAGCGGGTCGCGACGCGCTCGCGCCGCTCCCAATGCATGACCGAGATCACTTCGTAGCTGAAATCGCGGCCGGCGAGGCGGCGCATGTAATCCGGCGTGTCGTGGCCTTCGAGCGCCTTCAGTACCGAGAGCCGCCAAGTCTCGTTGCCGTCGATGCCGATGATCTCGCCCCAGGTGCCGTCTGTATCGGTGAAGCGGAAGAAGCGCGCCCAGCCCTTGTCGTGCAGCTCCATCAACTCGCGCGAGCGGAAATAGATATTGGTGCTCTTGGCGAAGACGCCGACGCCCTCGTAATCGAGCGTGAGCTGGCTCGCGACCGCGCCGTCGGCGCCGTCGCAGCCGACGAGGTATTCGGCTTCGATGATTTCGCTCTGGCCGGTTTTGCGGTCGGTAACGGTGGCGCGCACGCCGTCCGCATCCTGCTCGAAGGCATCGAGGCTCGTCATATGGCGCAGCGTGACCGATGGCAGGCTGCGCACGCGTTCCAAGAGGATCGGGTCGTAGAAGATCTGGGCGCAGCCGCAATCGGGCTCGGGCGTGAAAGGCGGATGCTTGTCGACATAGGGCGGAATACGCACGCGGGTCAGCGACGGCCCGATCATGCTGGTGCAGTAGACGAAGTCATTGGGCCGGGTCTGCGGCCAGCCGTTGCGCTTCACCTTCTCGGAAATGCCCCAGCGGCGATTCAATTCCATGCTTCGCACGGAAAGGCCGCTCATCTTCGGCACGCTCAGCGAGCCGTCGCGGCGCTCGAACAAGGTGCAGGGGATGCCGGAAAGACCGAGCTCGACGGCGAGCGCCAGCCCGACCGGGCCGCCGCCAGCGATCAGCACCGGAATTTTCGCCATCGTCGGCTCTCGCTATTGCAGATAGCTGCGCAGCAGCGCGACGACGTGCTGCTCGTAGGGCTCGAGCTCTTCCGCCTGGGTGCAGGTGTATTGGCTCATCAATTTCGCATCGACGGCCTCGCCGGGATCGCCTTTGGGCACGTCGACGCGCTGGCTGTTGAGCTTCACCGCCTGCATCAGCACGGTCTGCGTATCTTTCGACAGCAGCCAATTGACGAAGAGCTTCGCGGCGTTGGGATGCGGCGCCTTCACCATGTATTCGATGGCGCCGACGCCGGGGCTCCAAAGATGCAGGCCCTGCACCTTGACGAAATTGTCGAGCGAGGCGCCGCGCGCCGCGTAATCGACGAAAGTCGCATTCGGCAGGCCGAAAGCGATCGGATAGCGGCCGGAAGCGAGCCAATCCATCATCTGCCGCGGCTCGCCGGTAATGACCGGTTTTTGCGCCATCAGCTTCTTGATCGGCTCGTCGCCGAAGAGCTTGTTGATCACGGTGAGGGTGTTGAGCGCGGCGCCGCCGCGCGGATCGGCCATCGAGATCTTGCCGGTCCATTGCGGCGCATCGAGCGTCTGCATGGTCGGCGGTGCGTGGCCGTTCAGCTTCGCCTTGTTGTAATAGACGCTCTGGCTTTCATAGGCGACGAAAGCCGGGAAGAACTTCTTCTCCTTGTCGAGGAAAAGCCCGTCGAAGCCGGCGCCCCAATTCTTCTCATCGGTGATCTCGGGCAGGATGAAGAGCGGCTTGACCGGCGCGAGCTCGCCCTTGTTCTTCATGTTGTAGGACGGCGAATCGATGCCGCCGATGCGCAGATCCCAGAGATACTGCCCGGCCTCATGTTCCTTGACGATGCGCGGCCAGAAATCGCGGCTCGCGACCGGCGTCATCTCGGTCTTGATGTCGGGATAGGCCTCCTGGAATTTCGCCAGCGCGTCGCGCCAGGCACGGCCCGACGGCACCGAAAGCACGAGCGAGCCTTCCTTCTTTGCCGCTGCAACGGTCGCGTCCCAATCGGCTTTCCAATCGGCGCGGGCGGGCGTGGCATTGACGACGAACAGAGTCGTCATTGCGAGGAGCGCAGCGACGAAGCAATCCAGGAATCTCATGCGCGGCCCTGGATTGCTTCGCTTCGCTCGCAATGACGTGGAAATAATCTGAGTCATCATCACTCCGCCGCTGCGGGCTTGATCTGCCGCTGTTTCCAGACATCGTGGTAATCGACATTGTGCGGCACGATCTCGGAGACGACGACAATATGCGACATGTCGTTCTCCGCCGGCGAGGTCACGACATGGCCGGGTTTGCGGCCGGCGCTCACGTCCTCGATCGCGTTCAGCAATTGCCGCCGCGCCACGACGATGCAGGTGTCGGAGACGCCAAGATGCTCGTTCTCGCGCTTATGGATGGTGCCCGGCGTTTCGGTCGCGAAAGCGTCGTGCACCGGGAAATAGGTGCCCATGCCGGTGTAGTTCTCGGTCTTCTGCTTTTCGCGGTCCTGCAGGTACCGGTTCGCCTTGTTGCGGACATAGCGATGATCGCGGATCTCGTGTGCGATCTCCGCCTCGTAGCGTTCGCGCGCCACGCTGCGCACGCGGTTGAAGATGAAATCGAAGCGGTAATGCGTCTCGTCGTCGATCGGCACATGCCAATGCACCGAATAGCCTTCGCCGACGCGGCCTTCATTGCCGATGATCGCCGCCTTGTTGGGCAGGATAAAATTGGTGATGCGGACGTATTTGCCTTGCTCGCCCGAATTGCGCACGGAGTAGATGCGCACGCCGTAATCGGTGCGCTCGGCCTCGAGCTTCGGCCGGCCGTCCTCGCGATAATACTGGTCGGCGGATTTTTGGCTGCCCGGCACGTTGCGGCTGTCGATGCGCTTGATCGGCTTGTGCAGATAGGAGAGATGCGACGGATCGATATCGCCCTCGAGTGATTGCAGATAATTGCAATCGAGAATGGTCTTCTGCAGGAAGATGTGTTCGCCGGTCGCCCGCAGGAATTCGTAGTCCGGCAACAGCGGCGGCTCGCCTTTTCCCATATAGGCGAAGATCATGCCGGCGCGCTCGACCACCGGATAGGAGAGGTGGCGGATCTCGTCCTTGTATTTGCTTTCGGGCGGCTCGGCCGGCTGTTCGAGGCAGCGGCCTGCGACATCGAAGAGCCAGCCGTGGTAGAGGCAGCGCAGCCCGCCATCCTCGACGCGGCCGTAAGAGAGATCGGCGCAGCGATGCGAGCAGAGGATGCCAAGCAGACCAGCGCAGCCCTTGTCGTCACGGAAAAGCACGAGGTCTTCGCTGAAAAGCCGAACTGGCTGCGGCGGACCGCCCGCCGGCAGTTCGGACGAGAGCGCGATCGGGTGCCAATAGCGGCGCATCAGCTCGCCGCCCGGCGTGCCCGGACCGGTCTGCGTCAACAGAACGTTTTCCTCGCGTGTCGTCATCGTTGTCTCCCACCCATGCCAAGCCCCCAAGAACAAGCCGCAATGGGCGATTTCGCTTTGCTTGACAGTATCTTGCCGTGAATCGCAGGATGAAAGTCAAGACGCGAAAGCGCCCAACCGCGCGCAGCGCGGAATTAAGACAAGTGGCCGCGGGTGTTCGGGGGAAAGTTGTGAGCCAGAGCGGCGAGGGTGTTCTGATTGGCGCGCGGGGCCGGGCGAAAGCTTCCTTCGGCTGGATCGGGTCGGGCGGCGCGAGCCTCGTCCTCCTCGTTACCGGCTTCTTCGTCCTCTATCCGCTGGCGCTGCTGGTCTATGGCAGTTTCGTCATCACCCGCGCCGATGGCAGTACCGGCTATGGCTTCGCGACCTGGCTCTCGGCCGTCAATCAGCCGGGCATGTGGGCGTCGCTGCTCAACACGGCGACGCGGACGATCGCGACCGAAGTGATCTCGCTGCCGCTCGCCATCGGCGTGTCATGGCTCGTCGCGCGCAGCGATCTGCCGGGCAAGCGCCTCATCGATAATTTCATGTGGATCGCCTTCTTCCTGCCGGCGCTGCCGGTGCTGCTCGGCTGGATCCTGCTGTTCGATCCGGATTACGGAATGGTCAATCAGCTCTTGGCGAAGGGCTTCGGCATTACGCAGCCGGTATTCAACATCTATACCTTCACCGGCATCGTCTTCGCGCATCTCGCCTCGCGCTCGATCTCGGCGAAATACATCTTTCTGGTGCCGGCCTTCCGCAACATCGATTCCTCGCTGGAAGAGGCGGCGCGGGTCGTCGGCTCGGGTACACTCGCGACCATCGGTGCGATCCTCGTGCCGCTGCTGCTGCCGGCGATCCTTATCACAGCGGCGATTTCGCTGATCCATTCGCTCGAATCCTTCGAAATCGAGCTGATTCTCGGCCCGCCGATCAGCTTCTATGTCTTCAGCACCAAGATGTATCAGCTCATGCGCCTATCGCCGCCGCTCTTCGGCGAGGCGACGGTGCTGGGCTTCGCCGTGTTGATCGTCGTTTTGCCGCTGATCCTCTGGCAGCAGCGCCTGCTGGCGGCGAACCGTTTCGTCACCGTCACCGGCAAGGCGCGGATGCAGCTTTTCGCGCTCGGTCGTTGGCGCTGGCCAACTTTCTGGCTGCTGGCGCTTCTCGGCATCTTCACGACGGTCGTACCGGGCGTTTGCCTGATCCTCGGTACTTTCATGAATATCTTCGGCCGTTTCGATATGGCGCGTATCTGGACCGCCGATCATTGGTCGGAAGTGCTCAGCGATCCGCTGTTGCTGCGCGCGCTCTGGAACACGATCGTTATGGGCGGCGCGGCGGCGCTCTTCGGCATGCTGTGGTTCTCGCTCGTCGCCTATGTCTCGGTGCGGACGCGCTATCCGGGCCGCAAGCTCCTCGATTTCGTCACCTGGCTGCCGGCGAGCCTGCCCGGCGTGATCCTCAGCCTCGGGCTGCTCTGGATGTTCCTCACCGTGCCGGTGCTGCGGCCGCTTTACGGCACGATCGTCGTGCTGGTCGTCGCGGTGCTGATCAACGCGGTGACGACCAGCACGCAGATCATCAAGAGCAACATGGTGCAGATCGGCGCCGAGCTCGAGGAATCAGCCTATATCGCCGGCGCCGGCCGCGCCGCCACCTATCGCCGGATCGTGCTGCCGCTGCTGGCGCCGGTGCTGGTGACGGCGGCGCTTTATATTTTCAGTGCCGCGGCGCGCAACGTCGCGACCATCGTCATGATCGCGACCGGCGGCAACCGGCCGTTGGCGCTGTTGCAGATCGACTATATGATCGACGGACAATACGAAGCGGCATCGATTGTCGGCGTGTTCATCGTGATGCTGACCTGGGGTGTGGCGATGATCGCGCGCGGGATTGGCCGGCGCTTCGGCTTTCGGACATTGTAAAAAGGGGAAGGGCTCATGGCGCAGCTCATCGGCGGATTGGCGACGTCCCACGCGCCGCAGCTTTTGATGCCGGCGCTCCAATGGAGCGATTTGCCGACGCGCACCAAGGGCCCGTTCAACCCAAAGCCCGACATCGCGAAGGACCTCACCGACGAGGCGAAGCTCGCGAACCAGGCGCGCTGCAACAAAGCGATCGGCGCGCTCCGGGCGCAGCTCGAAGCGTGGGCGCCGGATGCGGTCATCGTCATGGGCGACGACCAGCATGAGAATATCCTCGACGACAACCAGCCGCCGTTCCTGCTCTATCTCGCGCCAGAGACCGACGCGACATTGCATTTCAATTATCTCGGCGTGAAATCGACCGACCAGATGACGCGCTACCCGGTGGCGAGTTCACTTGCGGCGCAGCTCTATGACGGGCTGACCGATGAAGGCTTCGATATCGCGTGGTCGCGCAAGAACCGCGAGGAATACGGCCTTGGCCACGCTTTCGGCCGCGCGCTCGATTTTCTCATGCCGGTGAAGAAATTCCCGATCGTGCCACTGATGGTGAACACCTATTACCCGCCGGCGCCGAGCGCGAAGCGCTGCCTCAATCTCGGCAAAGCGCTGCGCCGTGTGATCGAGGCGTTGCCCGGCAATGCGCGCATCGCGCTCGTGGCCTCAGGCGGCCTCAGCCATACGGTGATCGACGAAGCGCTCGATGCGGCCTTCATCAAGGCGCTCGAGACGCATGACGAGAGCTATTACGCCGCGATGCCGTCCGATGTGCTGGTCGAAGGCACGTCCGAGATCCGCAACTGGATCATCCTCGCCGGCGCGATGGGCCGCGGCGGCAAGGTGGTCGATTACGTGCCCTGCTATCGCCAGCCCAGCGGCGTCGGCTGCGCGATGGGGTTCGCGGTGTGGAAGTGAATTAAGATGTCATTGCGAGCGAAGCGAAGCAATCCAGTGGTTGAGGCACACTGGATTGCTTCGTCGCGCGAAGCGCTCCTCGCAATGACGGATCTCCACTAAGCCCCGAACATCTCCGCGGGGCGCACGCGTTTCACCTCATGCGCGTGGAGGGCGGGGAGCACATCCTGGCCGAAGCGGCGGATCTGCTCCATGAACATCTCATGCGGCATGGCGCCGAGATTGACGTTCAAGAGCACATTGTTGGCGCCGGCATGCTCGCCTTCCTCAATGAGGCGCTCGATCACTTCTTTGGGAGAGCCCCAGGCGGCGCGGTCAGCGACGCGCTTTTCGGCATCGGCCATGGTGAAGGCTGCGGTCTTCACACGCTCGTTCATCAAGGGCCCGCGATTTTCCGGCCGCACGTAATCGTATGAGGCCGGATTGCGCGCCGACCCCAAGCGGGCGAGAGCGACGCTGTTACCGTGCCCGAACAGCATGTTCTGGAAATAGACGTAGTATGGCCCGTATTCCTTGATCGCGGCGGCGCGGCTGTCGGCGACATAGGCATCGGCGAAGAGCGTGATCTGATCGGGGGTGACTTTGTTGCCCGCCTTAGCCACGGCTTTCGCGTAATAGCCGATGATGTCCTCGATCAGGCCTTTCGAGAATTCCGGCAGGGCGATCGGATAGTTGCGGCTGCCGGCCCAATCGAGAGTCTCTTTCGAGCCGGTGACCGGAATCCAGATCGGCGGATGCGGCTGCTGATAGGGTTTCGGCCAGAGCGAGATGTCCTTGTACTTCCAGAATTTTCCTTCGTGTGAGAACTGCTCCTGCGTCCAGGCCTTCATGATGATCTCGTAGCTTTCCTCGAAACGTGCGCGCGCTTCGCTGGCCGGCATCGAGAAGACGTGGTATTCGCGCGGCGCGCCGCGCGCCAGGCCGGCGATCACGCGCCCGCCCGAGATCTGATCCGCCATCGCGGTCTCTTCCGCGATCAGCAGCGGATCGTGCATCGGCAGAAGATAGCCCATCACCACGAATTTCAGCCGCTTCGTATGCTGTGCCGCGACAGCGATCAGCATGTTCGGCGAATTCATCAGAGAATGCGGCGTGGTGTGATGCTCGTTGAAGCCGACGCCGTCGAAGCCGAGTTCGTCCATGAGCTTCCAGGCTTGGATGTGCTGCTGATAGGTCTCGTGCGCGATCTTCGGATCGAAATATTTGCCGGGCAGCGGATAGGGCAGGTCGCTGAATTCGGTGAACTGATGTGCATAAGGCACGAGGTCGAACAAAAAGACTTTCATCGCAGCGTTTCTTTTTAGGATGAATTCGGGAGAACGAGATTATTCTTTTCGGTCATTGCCGGACTTGTTCCGGCAATCCATCGACCCGCGGGACGAGCCCGCGGGTGACGGATCATAAATGATCCGTCAATTCCGGAACGACGGATCGAGCCGATCGAGATTGCGCAGGATCGCGGCCCATTCGACCTCGCCGCCGGTTGCACGATTCTTGTCGAATTGCTTCGCCGTGTGCTCGCACACCTCGGGCTTGGGCTCGATGATCTCGGCACCAGCCGCCATCAGGCGAAGCTGTGCGTCGGCGACACGGATCAGCATCGCCATAGTGGTGACGGCACTGCTGATATTGGCGCCGGTCGTCAGCAGACCGTGATTACGCAAGATCACCGAATGATTGCTCGCGCCGAGATCGCGGGCGAGGCGGGCGCATTCGTCGCTGTCGGTCGCGATGCCTTCGAAATCGTGATAGCCGATGCGGTTGTAGAAATTCATCGCATCCTGGCAGAAATATTTGAGCCCGCCTTTCACCGCCGAAATCGCGATGCCGGGCTCGGTATGGACATGCATCACGGCGTTGATGTCGGGCCGCGCCATCAGCACCGCGGTATGGATCGTCGTTGCGGCAGGATTGATCGGCTTGTCCTCGCCGATCGGCCGGCCCTCCATGTCGAGCTTCAAGAGGCTCGACGCGGTCACTTCCTCGAACAGCAGCCCATGCGGCTTGATCAGGAAATGATCGGGCTCGCCCGGTACGCGCAGCGTGATGTGATTGAAGATCGAATCATTCCAGCCGGCATATTGCGCGTGGCGATAGGCGGCGGCGAGATCGACGCGCGCCTGCCACTCGGCCGGCGGAATGGAATTGCGGAGCGACGGCTCCTTATGCAGCGGCGTTGCTGTCACCATCGTCGATCTCCCCAGAAGGCATTTCCGAGCGCCAGTATAGGGTTTTCGCGGGATGGCTCAAACAACGTCATTGCGAGGGACAACCCGGCCAACCGCTCTTCGCGGTTGGCCCCTCCGGGTTCACGCGCGAAGAGCGCGTGAACGGGTTGTCGGCCGAAGCAATCCAATGTTACACCGCGTTGTTGCTCCTGGATTGCTTCGCCCTCCGGGCTCGCAATGACGCTATAAAGGGCTGGAGGAGAATAGGAATGAAAATCGTCGTCGTCGGACCCGCCGCCACCGAATACGCCTTCGTTCCGGTCGAGGAGGAATTGAAACGCCGCGGCCATGAAGTGATCCGCTATGTCGGCGCGGCGCCGTTCCTGGCTAAGCCCGATGCGCTCGCGAAGGCCGACATCCTTTACGGCAACGCCTACCCGTGCACGCGCGCGCTGCTCGAGAAGGCGCCGCAGCTTCGCGCCGTGGTCAATCCGTGGATCGGCATGGAAGGCTTCGACATCGCCGGCGCGACATCGCTCGGTATCGTCGTCGCCAACGGCCAGGTGCCGGAGAATTATCTGAGCGTCGCCGAGGCGACGATCATGCTGATCCTCGCTTGTCTCCATAACCTGCCCGAGAAGATCGCGGCGCTGCGCGCCAATCAGCCGGCGCCGTCGCGCATGAATGCGCGGACGCTGCGCGGCAAGACGGTCGGCATGATCGGCTTCGGCAATATGGCGCGCGCCATCGCGCATCGGCTCTCGACTTGGGATGTCACCCTTCAGGCCTATGCGCCGCGCGTGCATGAGCCGGTGCCGGCAAATGTCGCTTTTGTTGGCCTCGACGATCTGTTGCAGACCAGCGATGTCGTCTGTGTGCTCGCGACGCTCAATGCCGAGACGAAGTATCTGCTGAATGAGGCGAAGCTGCGGCTGATGAAGCCGAATGCGATCCTCGTCAACACCGCGCGCGGCGGCATTGCCGACGAGGCGGCGCTGGTGAAGATCGCGAAAGAGGGACGGCTGCATAAGATCGCGCTCGACGTGTTCGAGACCGAGCCACTGCCGCCTGACAGCGCCCTGCGCGATCTGCCGAACGCAATCCTGACGCCGCATTGCGTCGGCCATTCGCGCGAGGGCGCCGAAGCCGTACCGCGCACGGCGATCGCCAATATCGAGAGTGTGATTGCCGGCGAGCCGCCGGTCTATGTCGTCAATCCCGCCGTGCTGCCGGAATGGCAGAAGAAGTGGGGTAAGTAGCGCGTTGCAAAGCCATCCTACATCCTTCGACTACGCGCTTCGCGCTTCGCTCAGGACGAGGAAAGACTAAAACGGGCATCTACGAGAAGATGCCGTACTGGATTTACCTCGTCCTGAGCGAAGTCGAAGGACGCTAGATGGTCTTGCTACATTCTACCGCTTCACATCCTCGGCGAAGCGCTTGTCGATCACCTGGTCGAGGGTCACCTTGCCCTTGAGCATGTTCTGGCTCTCGAACCAGGCGAGCTGGCGCATCATGTCGGCGAAATCCATCCGCGCATCCGGATCGACGTAAGGGATCGCGAGCTTGAGCTGCTCTGGCGTCTGGCCGAGATATTTCGCCATGATGGCGAGTGCCTCATTCGCGCCGGGCCCGTCATGCCGCGTGCCATTGGCGGCGGTGAAGGCGTTGTGGAAATCGTGCAGGCCATGGCGCAAACCCGTGAGGAAGCGCTTCACCACATCGCCGCGCTCGTTGAGCGTCTTCGGCGAGGCGATGAGCGCGCTCGATTGCCAGGGCGCCTCGTCGCCGACCCAGGCGAGCAGCTTCAGATCGCCCTTCGCCAGCGACGGCGTCATCACCGTCGCCGGGACGACGCCCGTATCGGCGGTGCCGCCGGTCACGGCCGAGACGATGTTGCCGTTGGCTTGCAGCGCAAGGAAGCGCACCTGGTTGAGTGCCACGTGATGCTTCAGCGCGACTTGCGCCGCGGCGTAATGCACCGGCGAGCCGATCAGCGAGATCGCGATCGAATGACCGGCGAGTTTGTCGAGGCTGGTGAGCCCCGCGGCCGATGCGGCGTTCGAGAGGATGAAGGCGTTGACCTGGAAGGTCGCGTGCTCGCGCGCTTGCCCGGCGAAGATCTTCACCGCGCCCTGGGCGGCAAGGGCATAGAGCTGCGCCGAGACGCCGGTCGAGCCGATATCGGACGAGCCCGACACGATCGCCGGCGGCACGAGGCCCGGTGAATCGAAATTCGCGAACTCGATATCGATACCGGCGTCTTTGAAATAGCCCTTATCGAGCGCGACATAGACGGCGCCGAGCGCCGTCGATTTCACCGTTGCGATCTTCACCACATCGGCGGCCTGGGCAACGCCGCTGCCGATCAGTAACGCCGCGAAGCTACAAGCGATCTCCCGAATCAATTTTTTCACAAGGACCCCCGTTCTTCGATCAAAGCCAAGAACGCTAGTCCGATTGCGTGCGTGTCTCGGGCACGTAGCGGACCAACAAGAATGCTACCACCGCGGCGCATGACGAGGTGAACAAGAATGCCGAGCCGTAATCGACGGTATCGGCGAGCAGGGCGAAGATGATCGGGCCCAATGCGACGCCGCCTTGCCCCGTGAACCGCCAGATGCCGAGGAAGGTACCGCGCGCTTCCGCCGGCGCCACATCGGCGCCGACCGTCTGCACCGAGCCGCCGGTCAGGGCCTGGGTCGCAACGCCGAGGAGGAACATGCCGACATACCAGGCGAGCGAGAGATGTGCGTAGGCCGAGACGGCGAGGAGCGCCATGGCGATGGTGACGCCGCTAAAGCCTGGCACCATCGTCCGCTTGCGGCCGAAGCGGTCCATGATCCAGCCGCCGGTGAAGCCGATGGGCAAGGAGAGGCACGAGGCCGCGGTGGCGAGATAGCCGATCTGCTGCGGCCCGAGACCATAGGCGAAAGCGGCATAGAGATGGAGCAGATCGGCGTTGAGCGGGCCGCGCGTCATGCCGGCGAAGAGCGCGACGCCGAAATAGACGAGGCGCGGCATGATGACGTCGCGCAGCGACATGGTGCGCGCTGCTTTCTTATTGCCTTTGCTTTGCCGCGGCGTATCCGTGCCGAAGGTCGAAGTCGGGATGAGGGCGATCAACGCCATCGCCGCGAAGACCAGGAACGGCGCGCGCGGTCCCCAGGCGGCGGCGATGAAGCCGCCGATGATCGGACCGGCCAGCCGGCCGGTGCTGTCCATGCCGAACATCCAGCTCACCAGCCGGCCGCGTTGCGACGGCGCGGCGCCATAGGAGATCGCGGCCAGCCGCGCCATCTGCCACATCTGGGCGGCCATCCCCGTGAGGAAGCGCAGGATCAGCAGCTCGGTGAAATTATCCGAGAAGAAGATCGCGAAGCTGGTCGCCGACGTGATGAGCGGCGCCGAAATCAGCACGACGCGGTTGCCGAAGCGATCGATCAGCCAACCCGAGGGGATCGTGCCGACGACATTGCCGAGCACGAAGGCGGTGACGATGCCGCTCGCCATGCCGAAACTGACTGCATAGGTCTTGGCGAGGGTCGGGATCGCGGGCAACGCAATCCCGGTCCCGATCGCAAGGACGAGTGCTGGCAGATAGGTCGAGAGGAACGCGTCCCAGGAAACGGCCGCCTGGCCGCCCGATCTTATTGCTGCGGCGTCGTTCCCCGTATTTTCTCCCGAACCGGCCTCGCTCATCCCCGCAGTAATACAGCCTTTATTCGGCCGCGTCGCGGGGGCGGAGTGAGGGTGAGAGCAGCTCGAGCACCTTCCCCTTGGTCTCGATCGCGATGAAGATGACGGTAAGGCCGCCGATCAGGCCGAAACACCCATAGATGAGATAGGCATTGTTGAGACCGATATTCGGCCTTGCCCAGCCGAGGAAGATCGGGCCGACGATCGCCGCGAACCGCACAAAGGCGTTGCCGACGCCGACGCCGATGGCCCGCATCTCGGTCGGATAGAGCTCCGCCGTATAGGTGCTGAGCCCCAAGGCGAGGATCGAGTTGAAGGCCGACGCCAGCATGAACAAGGCCATGAGGAAGGCGATGCTCTGGCCGGGGAAGGCATAGGTGAAAAGCAGCAGCAGCGGGATGGCGCTGCAGAGCTGACCCAAGGCGAAGAGCGGCTTGCGACCGAATTTGTCGATCAGCAGGATGCCGGTGATGGTGAAGCAGAGGCCGACACCGCTGGAGAAGAAGCCGAAGCTGATCGCTTGCGGCAGGCTCGCATGGTACACCGTGCGCAGCAATGTCGGGACGGTCGTGTTGAGACCGTAGACGATGATGTAGGTGCAGAACCAGATCGTCCAGACCGAGAGGGTGCGGCGCCGATAGATGCCCTTCAAGAGATCGCTGATCTTTGCGGTCGAGGGCCGCGCCGGCGCGACGCCGGTTGGAACCGGCGGTAGCGGCTTGGCGCCATGCTGCGAAATCTGGTCCTCGATCTTGGTGAGGATGGCGTTCGCCTCCTCGTCGCGGCCCTTGTTGACCAGCCAGCGCGGCGATTCCGGCATCCATTGCCGCATCGGAATCAGAATGATCGCCGGTAGCGCGCCGATGATGAACATCCAGTGCCAGCCGAGATTCGGCACGACGAAATAGGAGATGCCGGACACGAAGATGAAGCTGATGGAGAACCAGAGCTGGAAGCCGAGCCCGTAACGGCCGCGATGCGAGGCCTTGGCAAATTCGCCGATATAGCTCGCCATGATCGGGATCTCGCCGCCAAGGCCGAGGCCTTGGATCGCGCGCATCCAGAAGAGTGAGTTGTAATCCCAGGCGAAGGCGCAGGCGACGCTCATCACCGTGTAGAGGATCAGCGTGTAGCGGAAGATCGGGACGCGCCCATAGCGCTCGCCGAGCCAGCCGAAGACGATCGAGCCGATGAGCTGACCGCCATACCCCGCCGCGATCAACTGGCCGAATTGCGGGAAGGAGAGATGCCACAGCGGCACCAGCACCGGCAGCACATAAGCGATGGCGAGCGCGTCGAAACCGTCGAAGAACCAGCCGGTCGAGACGATCGCGCCCATCTTCAGATGCCAGCGCGAGAAGGGCAGGCGCTCGATGCGCCCAGCGATTTGGTAGCGATCGGGCTGAGCCGTGATGTCCGCCATCTTTATTTCCCCCTGTTTGTGCCGATGACGCAGTGAACCAAGTTTTGTTGCTTGATGCTGTCTATAGGCGGCGCGCTGTCGAGCGGCAAGCAGAGATCACCCCTTGGCTCATGTGTCGGCCCGCGTTGACCGGCGGTGTGCGGCGGGCGGATAATTCCCGCAACGGGCGAAAAGCTCATCTTTGACGGGAGGATCATCATGGACGGAAGCATTCCGCGCCGCCGTTTTTTGCAAAACGCTGGCGTTGTCACCACTGCAGCTGCGGTCGCTCTGACGCCGCGCGGCAGCACTGCCAGCGAGCAACTCGCCGCCGATCCGCAACCGACGCAAGCGGCCGCGCCCGCTGCGGCAGGACAACCGAAAGACGAGACCTTCGATCCGGCGAAATTCGTCGTGATGCACCAGCTCGTGCAGGCGGGCCGCACGAAGATGAAGCCTATCGCCTGGAACTATCTCCTCGGCTGTGCCGATACCGAGACGACGATGCGACGCAATCGCCAGGCGCTCGATAGCATCGCCTTCAAGCCGCGTGCGCTGCGCGGCGTCGGCAAGGTCGATGCACGCGGCAAATTCCTCGGCAAGATGATGCGCCTGCCGGTGCTGATGTCGGGCATCGGCTCGGTCGGGCTGATCGATCCGGGCGGCGCGGCGACTATCGCCAAGGCGGCGGCGAAATTCGGCATCGCGATGGGCTACAGCTCGGTCGCCAAGCCCGGTCTCGAAGAGACTGCGGCTGCAGGCGATTGCCCGAAGATAGTGCAGCTTTATGTGCGCGGCGACGATGCCTGGATCGATGCCTATGCGGCACGCGCGATGAAGGCCGGCTACAACGCCTTCGCCTTCATCATCGACAGCGCGCATTTCAGCCGCCGCGAGCGCGACATCATCCATGCGGGCAACAACGCCAATCTCAGCGATGAGCCCGATCCGTATCTCTCGACGCTCGATTGGGACAAGATCAAGCGCTTCAAGGACCGGCACAAGGACATGGTCGTTGGCCTCAAAGGCGTCACCACCGGCGAGGACGCCGAGCTCGGGATAAAGGCCGGTGTCTCAGTGATCTGGGTCTCGACCCATGGCGGGCGCCAGGTCGATCACGCGCGCGGCGCTTACGAGATCCTGCCCGAGATCGTTCGCGTCGCGAAGGGCAAGGCGACGATCATCTTCGACAGCGGAGTCTATCGCGGCACCGATGTGGTGAAGGCGCTTGCGACTGGTGCCGATGTCGTCGGGATCGGCCGGCTCTACGCCTATGGTCTGGCGAACGGCGAAGCAGGCGTGGTCCGCGTGCTCGAAATCCTCGAGAAGGAGATCGTCGCCTGCATGTCCAATCTCGGCGCGAAGAATGTCGGGGCGCTGAACAAGTCGCTGATCACGGCCTCGACGCCGGTCAATCAGCCGAGCCTCTTCAGCGCCTTCCCGCTGATGGATGCGACCGGCTTCTCGGCGGTGTGACGCTCTTCTCTCAATTCGTCATTGCGAGAAGCGTAGCGACGAAGCAATCCAGTCTGTCTCGACCACTGGATTGCTTCGCTCCTGAGCTTGTCGAAGGGGCTCGCAATGACGGGAGAGGTTAAGGCGGCTTAACCCCAAACCGGTCCGCGACCTTGAGCAATTCGGTCCACGTCGCGGCAGGGATGGTGATGCCCGCCTTGCGGCGCTTCTCGAGTTCGCGCGCGCCTCGCTCGCCCGGCATGAGGATTTCCTCGAAGCCGGCCTGACGCGGCTGCGCCTTGAGGGCGTTGATCATTCGCGTGAGATCGCGCTCGAAGCCGGGCAGGTCGCGGAACTGGGCGATATCGATGGCAATGAGGAACGCGTTCTGGCGATGCGCCTTGCCGCCGGGCTTGCCTTCGATCGTGTCGGCGATGATCGCATTGGCGGTGATGAGGCTCGCCATCGCCTCGATCATCAGCGAGAGGCCAGAGCCTTTCGGTCCACCGAGCGCTAGCGGCAGCGTCGCTTTCTTCGGATCGGTGGTTGGGTTGCCGTCGTCGTCGAGCGCCCAGCCTTCGGGAATGCTTTTGCCGCTGCGTGCGGCGTGAACGATCTTCCCGAGCGCGGCCACCGCCGTCGCCATGTCGAGCACCAGCGGCTCACCCTTACCGTGCGGGATCGCGATCGAGAAGGGGTTGGACGCAACGCCGACTTCGCGCGCGCCGTGATAGACCATATTCGACCACGAGGCCGAGCCGGCGATCGCCGCCATGCCCTCAAGCGCGGCGAGCCGCGTGTAATAGCCGAGCGCGGCGGTATGCGTCGTGCGCCGCACCAGGGCAAGACCGATGCCCGCATTGCGCGCCTTGCGCGCAGCCTCCGCGGCGGCGAGACGCATCGAGACCTGGCCTGGCGCGCGATCGGCTTCGATCAGCACCGCCGCGGGTAATTCTTTCTCGACGCGGATTGTCGGCTGCGTGTTCATCTCGCCGTCGTCGATAATCTCGATATAGCGCGGGATGCGCTGCACGCCGTGGCTCGGCGCACCGCGCAAATCGGCCCAGACCAGCACTTCGGCGATCTTCGCCGCGTGATCTTCCGAGAAGCCGCGCGCGATGAAGATGTCGGCCGCGAATTGGGCAAGGTCTTCAGCGGAAAGAGTATCAGGCATGGTGTCGGTCAACTTGTCGCCAATGCACGCCCAGCGAGGGCAATGGCGGAGATGTAGCAGGATTTTCCGCAGCTTCCAGCCATGGCTGACCCGCCGCAGCAGTCGGTCCCGCACATGATCCATGTAATCCGGTCGCGATCTCCGGGCATTGCTGTATTTCGACCCAGTCGGCGCTTTGCGACGATTGCCCCTGTGAAGATCAATCGGCCTCTGTGTTCAACGCAACTCGTCGAAGATTTCGACGCGCGCTCGAGAGCAGAGCCTTTGTGAGCAGGAGCAGCGTTGTCCGGAGAGGTCTTCGGGCGATTCACCCAACCATCCATTAGCTTACCAGGGAGCGTCCACATGAACATCGGTCGTGCAAAGCGTACACTCATCGCGCTGCTTCCCGTAGCAGCGCTCGCCGCCTGCGTCTCGCAGAGCAAGTATGACGCGCTGCAGAGCCAATACGATCAACTGCAGGCGCAGGATCAAGCCAATCAGCAGAAGATCGCCGCCCTGACCGCGCAACAAGGCCGGCTGCAGAATTCGCTCCGTCTCGTCGTCAATAACGATCTCGCGTTCAAACCGGGATCGTGGGAATTGTCTGCGGCGGGCGAGCGCACCATGGCGTCGATCGCCAAGCAACTGGCGCCATACCAGCAGCGGCCGATCCTCATCAACGGCTATACCGATAATCAACCGATCGGTGCCGCCC
>Ga0134125_10002317_pt1 | contig 22655 bp, 17 predicted proteins | sample KB31751_FD_96464 | JGI IMG/M metagenome (GOLD analysis project Ga0134125, IMG submission 96464) | Terrestrial soil microbial communities with excess Nitrogen fertilizer from Kellogg Biological Station, Michigan, USA - KB3-175-1 | ecosystem: Environmental > Terrestrial > Soil > Unclassified ... | reverse complement strand
TCTTCCTCGACGAGCCGACGACGGGCCTCGACCCGCAGGCGCGGCGCAATTTCTGGGAGCTGGTCGAGTCGATCAAGGCGCGGCGCAAGACCATCATCCTCACGACCCACTACATGGAAGAGGCACAGCTCCTCTGCGACGAGATCGTCATCATGGACCGCGGGCGCATCATCGCGCAGGGCGCGCCGCAACGGCTCCTCGAGGAGCACTTTGCCGAGGTGCTGCTCGAGCTGCCGCGGCACGAGTTTCCCGACGTCGCACGCAACCTACCGCTCAAGCTCATAGACGCCAGCGACCGTGTGGAGATCAGCACGCACGATCTCGACAGCACGTTGCGGGCACTCATCGAGGCGCACGTGCCGCTGCGCAATCTGCGCATCCGGCCGGCGAACCTCGAGGACCTCTTCCTCGACCTGACGGGCAAGGAGCTGCGGGCATGATGAAGCGCCTCCTTGCCGTCTGGCACGCGCGCAACCTCGAGTTCCTGCGCGACCGCCCCACGTTGCTTTTCACGCTGCTGCTGCCCCTGGGCCTCGTGGTCAGCATGGGATTCATCTTTGGCGGTCCACCCCGCCCACTCTTCACGGTGGGCGTGCTCGGCAGCCGTGTCGACGCGCACGCCAACCCCTTCCTCCACGAGCGCTATGTGCGGTTCGTGCCCGTACACGATGAGACGGCGGGCCTCGACCGGGTGACTCACCAGCGCATCGACCTGCTTCTCGATCTCGCTGGCACGGTCCGCTACTGGGTCAACACCGACTCGCCCAAGGGCTACATCGTGGAGAAGCTCCTCATCGCCTCCGACCCCGGCGCGCGGCGCCAGCCCGTGACGGGCCAGGCGGTGCGCTATGTCGATTGGCTCTTTCCCGGCATCCTCGCCATGAACATGATGTTCAGCTGCCTCTTCGGGGTGGGCTACGTGGTGTTGCGCTACCGCAAGAGCGGCTTCCTGAAACGGCTGCACGCGACACCGCTCAGCGCATTCGAGTTCCTCACCGCCCAGGTGCTTTCACGCCTGAGCCTCATCGTTTTCGTGACCATCGTTCTCTACGTCCTGATTGCGGCGATCATCCACTTCCACAGCGCGGGAAGCATCGCTCTGCTCCTGCTGCTCGCGGTCATCGGCTCGCTCTCCATGATCGCGCTCGGCCTCACCATCGCCGCCCGCTTCGCCAGCGAAGAATTGGTCGGCGGGCTGCTGAACCTGCTCACCTGGCCGATGATGCTCCTCTCCGGCGTCTGGTTCTCGATCGAAGGCTCACCCCGCTGGGTGCAGTGGGTCGCGGCCATCTTCCCTCTTACTCAGGTGACCGATGCGGCGCGCGCCGTCATGCTCGACGGCGCGGGCATTCGACGCATCATCCCCAACCTAATCTATCTCGCGGTGACGACGCTCGTCTTCCTCGCCTTCGGCGCGTGGTCGTTCCGCTGGCGGGTCGATTGAAAGAACTCATGCGCTTCCTGAGCGACAACACGGCCTCGATCTGCCCGGAAATCCTGGAGGCGATCGCGGCAGCCAACCGCGGTCTCACGCACGCCTACGGCGACGACCCGTGGACCAGCCGTCTGGACGAGGTGCTCGGTGCCTTCTTCGGGACGGAGGTGCGCGCGTTCGCGGTCACCACGGGCACGGCAGCCAACGCTCTGGCGCTCGCGACGCTGTCACCGCCCTATGGCGCGATCTACTGCCACCCCGAAGCCCACATCGCGGTCGACGAGTGCTGCGCGCCGGGATTCTTCACCGGCGGCGCGCAGCTCGAGCGCATCGAAGGCCAGCACGGCAAGCTCACGGCGGAAACGCTGGCGGCAACGCTCGATGCGCAGCACGTTACGGTGCATACGGTTCAGCCCGCAGCGGTATCGATCAGTCAGGCGACCGAGCTCGGTACGGCATACCGCCCTGCCGAGATTGCGGCGCTTTGCCAGGTTGCGCACGCACAGGGCGTACGCGTGCACATGGATGGCTCGCGGTTCGCCAACGCGGTGACGTTCCTCGGCTGTCATCCGGGTGATATCACGTGGCAGGCCGGAATCGACGTTCTCTCCTTCGGAGCGACGAAGAACGGCGCGCTCAGCGCGGAGGCGGTCGTGTTCTTCGACCGGGGACTGGTGCGGGACTTCGAGCTGCGGCGCAAGCGCGCCGGCCACCTCCTGTCGAAGTCACGCTTCGTGGCCGCTCAGCTCTTGGCCTACGTCGAGTCCGGCGTCTGGCGCCGCAACGCGCAGCGCGCCAACACGCTCGCGCGCAGCGTGGGCGAGGCGGCCGGCGCCCGCCTGCTGCATCCGGTGGAAGCGAACGAGGTTTTCCTCGATCTCGACGCGGCCGGCAAGGCATCCTTGCGGGCGGCAGGCTTTGAATTCTACGATTGGGGGTCCGCCGCCTCGGGTGTGACACGGCTGGTCGTTTCCTGGGATCAGGACGAGCGTCACGTCGAGGCGCTGTGCGCCGCGCTGACCGCAATGTAAGAAGGAGGACCCGATGGCCGCACGAGAGTCCCGCATGCTGGCACTGGGTACGCCGGCGCCCGATTTCGCTCTCACCGATCCCGCCGGCAAGCGTTTCGCGCTGCGGGACTTCGCGGGATCGAAAGGCCTCGTCGTCGCCTTCATCTGCAACCACTGTCCGTTCGTCAAGCACCTGCTCGACGGCTTCGTGCAGTTCGCGCGCGAGTACGGCCCCAAGGGCATCGCGATCGTCGCCATCAACTCCAATGATGCCCTGGCGTACCCGGAAGACAATGCGCAGAGCATGGCGCGGGTCGCCGCCCAGAGGGGCTTCACCTTCCCTTACCTCATCGACGAGACCCAGGCGGTTGCGAAGGCGTACGAGGCGATCTGCACCCCGGATTTCTTCCTGTTCGATGCCGCCCGCAAACTTGCCTACCGCGGGCAGTTCGATGCCAGCAGGCCGGGCAACGCTCTGCCGGTGACGGGCAGCGACCTGCGGGCCGCCGCTGACGCGCTCCTCGCGGACAGGCTCCTCGGGAAGCAGATCCCGAGCATCGGCTGCAGCATCAAGTGGAAGTCAGGTCAGGCGCCGGAGTGGGCGTGAAGCATCCCGCGCGCTGACTCCTACAGCTCCCGCAAGCCGTCCGTCACGGGCATGCGCGCTGCCCGCAGCGCGGGGAAGAGTCCACCCACGAGGCCGATCGCGAGCGCCCACTTCAGGCCGCCGGCGAGGAGCGCCGGCGTGACCCGGAATTCGAACACCACCTGGCTGAAGTTCGCCCCGAGGGTCGAGGCCGTATAGTGATCGAAGAGCGCCCAGGCGATGACCGCGCCGATGACCCCGCCCGCTATCGCGAGCAACAGCGTCTCGATCAGCACCGACACCACCACCGGGCCGCCGCGGAAACCCATGGCTCTCAGGGTCGCGATCTCGCGGGTGCGTGAGGCAACCGCGGCGTACATGGTGTTGAGGGCGCCGAAGATGGCACCGATGGCCATGATGATCGCGACGGTCGTGCCGAGGATACGGATGGTCCGCGTCAGAAGGTCCGACTGGCGGCTGTAGTAATCGAGTGTCGTGCTGGCGTCCACCTTGAAGCGCGGATCGCTGGCGAGCGCCGCCTTGAAGGCATCCAGCTGTTGCGGGCTCTTCAGGCGGACCGTGACGGAGTTTCGCCCATCGCCGCGCCGATACGCCGACGCGACGACATCGGCATCGCCCCAGAGCTCCGAGTCGTGCTCATCGCCGGAGTCGAACACCCCGACGACGGTCCAGGGCTGTCCGCCGAGGTCGATCTTCGAGCCGAGCTCCGTGTGCTCGAACTCCTTCGCGGCCCGCGCGCCGACGATCAGCTCGCGCAGTCCCGGCGTGAAGCGCCGGCCGGACACCATCCGCACCCGGGTGCGCAGCGCCCAGGCGTCCTGACCGATGCCCCTCACTTCGACGTTGGCATCCGTGCTGCTGCCCTTCTTCGGCAGCGAGGCGACGACCACGAGCTCCGGCGAGGCGATCGGGCGCCCCTGCGCATCGTGCTGCACCTGCGGCTCATCGCCGATGACGACCGTCGCGGCGTGATCGAGCGCCGAGTTGATTTCGGTCTGCGAGCCCGAGCGCAGCACGATGGCGGTGTCGTTGCTGCCGGTCTCCTGCAGCGTCGCCTGAAATCCCTGGGCCATGGCGAGAAGCGCCACCAGCACGCCGACCACCCCGGCAATGCCGACCACCACCACCGAGGCGGCGCCGAGGCGTTGCCGCAGAGTCGAGATGCCGACCTGGGCGACCGACCGCACCTGGCCGTTGGCGCATGCGAGGAGGACCGCGGCCGTGAGGATCCAGGGCAACCAGCCGAGTACCTTCATGAGCATGATCGTATTCTCACCGCCCCGATAGCGCGTCGACGATGCGCAGCCGCATGCCGCGTCGCGCCGGCAACGCCCCGACCACGAGCCCGATGGCGATCATGAGCGCGACGCCCCGCAGCCACGCCTGCGTACCGACGGGCAGCATCGGAATCTGGGGACCGAGCTTCGCCCGTATCCCGCTCACCGCAACCGCAGCGATCGCGAGCCCCACCGCACCGCCGATCGCGAGCAGCAGCACCGACTCCGCGAGCACCAGCGAGAGCACGCTGCGGTTGGAGAAGCCGATGGTCTTCAGGATCGCGAGCTCGGGAATGCGCTCGCGGACCGCCTGCGCCATGGTGTTGCCGGTGAGGAGTATCAGGGTGAAGAACACCGCGCCCATGATCGAGCCCACGATGAGCCCTATGTCGGCGAACTGACTGACGAAGGCGGCCGTGAAGGCATCCTCACTCTGTGTCTTGGTCTCGTGATCGGAGTTGGCCGAGATCGCATCGATGGCCCGGGCGACGCGGTCGGCCTGCTTCGGCTGCGCCACACGCTCGATGTACCAGCCCGCGGTGCCACCGCCGAATTGCGTCGCCTGATCGAAATAGTCCCAGTTGAAGTAGAGCTGATTCTCCTCGGCCTTCAGGTTGGGATCACTGACGTGATAGATCCCGACGATATCGAACATCCACGTGTTGGAGCCGCCCTTCTGCGGGAAGATCGTCGCCTGGATGGGGATCTTGTCGCCGAGCTTCCAGTTGAAGCGCTGTGCGAGGCTCTGCCCCACTATCGCTCCCGTGCGCACGTCGTGGAATGAGCGCAGCTCGGCTGCCGGCAGGACGAACTCGGGATAGAGGGTGAAGTAGTTCTGCGGCACCGCCTCGGTCACGAGTTGATTCTTCGGCTCCTGGTAGTAACCGCCGAACCAGTTCGCGTAAGTGACCGCACTGACGCCGGGCACCGCCTGGATGCGCATCAGGAGGCTGGTCGGCAGAGAGACCACGAGGCTCTGCTTGGAGATGGTGATCAGCCGGCTCGCGCCGGCCACATTGTGTCCGACATTCGCGAACGCGCCGCGGACCGAATCGAGCAGCCCGAAGAGCAGGAACGCCGCGATGACGGAGAAGATCGTGAAGAGCGTCCGCGTCTTACGCCTGAAGAGCGTCGACCAGATGAGGCTGAGGTACTTCACGAGGGCGATTCAGCGGCCGCTGCCGCCTCGACCAGCGTGCCCTTGTCGAGGTGCAAGGTATGGCTGGCGTACTCGGCCGCCTTCGGATCGTGCGTGACCATGACGATGGTCTTCCCGTGGTCCCGGTTGAGGCGTTGCAACAGCGTCAACACTTCCACCGCCGATTGCCTGTCGAGATCGCCCGTAGGCTCATCGCACACGAGCAGTGTCGGGTCGGAAACGATGGCGCGGGCGATGGCGACGCGCTGCTGCTGCCCGCCGGAGAGCTCCCCGGGCTTGTGGGAGGCGCGGTCGGCGAGTCCGACCAGCTCGAGCGCGATGGCGGCATGGCTGCGGCGCTTGGCGGCGGTCAGCTTGGTGAGCAGCAATGGCAGCTCCACGTTCCGCGCCGCCGAGAGCATCGGCAGCAGGTTGTAGAACTGGAAGACGAAGCCCACGTTGGAAGCCCGCCAGCGCGCGAGCTCGCTCTGGCCGAGCCGGTCGATGCGCTTCTCGGCCACCGTGAGGGTGCCCTCCGTCGGCGAATCGAGGCCGCCGATCAGGTTGAGGAGCGTCGTCTTGCCGGAGCCCGAAGGCCCCATCAGGGCGAGGAAGTCGCCCTTGCCGATATCGAGATTGACGTGGTGCAGGACTTCCAGCTTCTGCTTGCCGCGCACATAGACTTTGCTGACGCTACGGATCTCGACCAGTGGGCTCATGACGACCACTCCTGTAACGGCTGCGGAGAATTCCACATCCCGGGGCGGTGCCCCAAGTGCGGTTCATCACCAGTTGATGTGACAGTTGTCACCCATTATTCGACTTCACGGCGATGCGTGCGCCATCGTTGAGACCCGCGGGAGGCGATTGCACCACCGCCGCTCCGCTGGCGATCCCTTGCACCGCCCGAAGATCACCCCGCGTCTCGCCAGGTTTGACGGACGCCTCGTGCGCCTTGTTTCCCTGGATCACGAACACGACTGCGCCCCCGTCGCGCTGCACGACCGAGGAAGCCGGTACCCACACCGTGCCGGCCGGCAGAGACTGCGCTTCAGAGCCGCCGGCGGACGGCCCCGAGGCTTCCTGCAGAAACGACACGCGCACGCCCATGTCCGGAAGGATGCGCGGATCGAGCTTCTCGAACGCGATGCGCACCTTCACGGTCGCCTTGCTCTTGTCGGCCGTCGGCACGATGGCGATCACGTGGGCGGGGATGTTCCAGTCCGGATAGGCGTCGAGCACCGCCGTGGCGGGTTGCCCCGGCTTCACCCGGTGGATGTAGGCCTCGTTCACATCGACGTCCACCTCGAGGGAGCTCATGTCGACGATGGTGGCGATGCCGGCCGCTTCGAACGTGCCGCCGCCGAAGATGGGGGAGATCATCTCGCCCAATTGGGCCGCCTTGTCGATCACCACGCCGGTGAATGGCGCCGCGACGACGGTGTAATCCTTCTGCACCTGCGCCGCCTGCACACCGGCGCGTGCGACGGTCACGGCGCGCTGCTGAGTTTGCACCTGCGCCGCCAGGGTGGCCGTCTGCGTCCGTGCGGTCTCGAATACCTGTTCCGATACGAGATGCTGACCGACCAGCGCCTGATCGCGGGCGAAGTCGCGCTGGGCCTGGGCAAGCTGCACCTGATATTGGCGCAGCTGCGCTTGGGCGGCCGACAACTGTGCCTTGGCCTGTTCCAGAGCGGCACGCTGGGCGCTGTCATCCAATCGCGCCAGCACCTGACCGCGGTGCACGTGCTCGCCTTCCTGGAAATATACGTGGGTCACCTGTCCGGCGATCTGCGAGGAAACCGTCGCCTCGCGCTCCGCGGTGACATAGCCGGTCGCCTGCAGGATTGCCGTGGGCGCGGCGCTCGCGGATGCGGCGACCGCGGTCGCCTCGCTCACCTCGATGGCGCTGTTGCGGGTGAGGAGGAGCACCGCCGCCGCGGCGATCACAACCGCGGCGATGGCGCCCGACAGCCACCACTTGCGCTGGTTGGCGCCGGTCTCCTCGCGCTCGGACGGAGCGATCCTCAGCTGATGCAACAGGTGAGTCTTATCCGAATCGGGTGTCATCCCCCCTTCCCCTTTCTTGTTATCCCGAGACGATCTCCGCCATGAGCTGCCGCGCCTCGGCAAAATGGGGCGCGACGAGGAGCGCCCGTTCCAGGACGTTGCGCGCCGCGACGGCGTCTCCCTGCGTCAGATAATCGTGCGCGAGGTCAGTGAATGCATCGGCCGCGCCCCACGCAGGCAAGCCGCGCGCACGCGCGTGCTGACGCTCGAACGCGGACACCGCGCGTTGCAGCAAATCGAAGCCCTGTCGGCTGTCGCCGCCAAAGAGCGGCGGGCGGTCACAGGCAGCCCGGGCGCCGAGCAGGAGCACGCGCGGATTGTCCGGCGCCAGCTTCAGCGCCTTGGCGATGCGTGAGCGGCTGAGCGGCGCCGCGAACGGCGAGCGCCAAGGGTCCAGGTGACTCTGCAGCGCGAGGCAGGCCGACTGCAACGCGAGCGCTTCCGCCGACACGCTATCGAGCGCGAGCGCGTGATTGAGGGCCTGGACGCAACGCTGTGTGTAGGGCCAGGCCCGTGACTCGTCGTTCTTCGCGAGCAGCGCGAGACGGTAGGCGAGCAGCGCGCTGTAATAACTTCGCCACTCTTGGTCGTTCGGGTCACCGGCGGCCGCATGGTCGCCGCGCGCCAGCGTGGTGGCCAGCGACGCCAGGCCGGCCGCATCCTGCTGGAAGTAGCCGTTCTCGATGCGGGTCTCGATCTGCCCCCATCGGGCACCCGGTTGCGGGGTGCTCGCGGGAGCCGCCGCGGGTGCCGAGGAAGCCGCGGCCGCCGCCGCGGTCGGCAGCAGGACGAGGAGAAGGACCTCCGCGAGCCAGCCCGCCGGCCGCAATCCGCCCCCTCCAGTAGAATGCGCCGCAACCATGGCTGAGAACGATATCACAGGGACGCCGCCGACCGCCTTCCCGGGGCAGCCGCTCGCCGCGCCGCGCCGCGTAGCGCCGCTCATCGACATCGGGATCAATCTCGCGCACGACAGCTACGACGCCGACCGTGACGCGGTGGTTGCCCGCGCCGAGGGGGTGGGTGTCGTGCAAATGATCGTCACGGGCTCGTCCGCGGCGAGCTCCCGGGCGGCAATCGCGCTCTCGCGACAACATGGAGGCAGGCTGTTCGCGACCGCGGGCGTGCATCCGCACCACGCGACCGAGCTGCCCGCGAGTCTCGCGCAGCTCGGCGACCTGGCGAGCGCGCCGGAGGTCGTCGCCGTGGGTGAGTGTGGACTGGACTACTATCGCAACTACTCCCCGCACACCGTCCAACGAGAGGCCTTTCACCGTCAGCTGGAGCTCGCAACGCGCTGTGGCAAGCCCGTATTCCTGCATCAGCGCGATGCCCACTCGGACTTCATCGCGATCCTGCGCGAGCACTGGCCGGCCCTCTCCGGGGGCGTCGCGCACTGTTTCACCGGTGGCGCCGCGGAGCTCGAGAGTTATCTCGAGCTCGGGCTGGCGATCGGCATCACCGGTTGGATCTGCGACGAGCGGCGGGGCGCGCATCTGCTGGAGCTGGTGCGGCGCATTCCCGCGGACCGACTCCTCCTCGAGACGGACGGCCCCTACCTGTTGCCGCGCGACCTGCACCCCAAGCCGTCCTCGCGGCGGAACGAGCCAGTGTATCTTCCGCACATCGCCATCACGGTGGCCCGCGCCCGAGATGAGCCGGTCGAGTCCCTGGCGCAGGCGACGACGGAAGTCGCGCGGCGGCTTTTCCGTATTCATAAGGTGGATTCTGGAAAAGTTGCCTAAGTTATTGAATTTCATTTGGGAGATGTTCTATGGACCTTGAGCACCTGCGCACCGCCATCGGCGCCACCTGGCGCGACTCCATCGTCGAGCGCCTCACCCGTTACGTGCGCATCCCGAACAAGTCGCCCGTGTTCGATCCGGCGTGGGAGGTCAACGGTCACATGGACGCCGCGGCGCAACTCATGGCCGACTGGTGCCGCGCACAACCCGTGCCGGGTATGCGCGTCGAGGTCCGCAGGCTTCCGGGCCGCACGCCCGTGCTCCTCGTCGATGTTCCCGGCGAGCTTCCGGGCTCGGTGCTCCTCTATGGGCACCTCGACAAGCAACCGGAATTCACCGGCTGGTTGCCGGGGCTGGGCCCCTGGGAGCCCGTGCTCCGGGACGGCAAGCTCTATGGCCGCGGCGCCGCGGACGACGGCTATGCCGTCTTCAGCTCGCTGACCGCCATCAGCGCTCTCAAGGCACAGCGTGTGGCGCTACCCAGGTGTGTGCTGCTGATCGAAGCGTCGGAGGAAAGCGGCAGCATCGATCTTCCTGCGCATCTCGAGGCGCTGGGAGATGCCCTCGGCAATCCGTCGCTCGTGGTCTGTCTGGATGCCGAATGTGGCAACTACGAGCAGGTGTGGTGCACCACCTCTCTGCGAGGGAATCTCGTGGGACTCCTGCACGTGCGCGTGCTCGAGGAGGGAGTTCACTCCGGCATGGCGACCGGCATCGCGGCGACCCCGTTTCGCATCGTCGAGCAGCTCCTCGCACGGCTCGAGAGCCCGATCAACGGCGGGCTCCTCCTCGATGAGTTGTCGGTGGCCATTCCCGAGGATCGGCGCGCGCAGATGCAAGCCGCGGCGCGCGTGCTGGGCGAGTCCGTGGCGGGCAAGCTTCCTTGGGCGAGCGGCGTGCGCGCCGTCTCGAATGACCCCGTGGAGCTTCTCGTCAACAGCACGTGGAAAGCGACATTGGCGGTGACCGGCGCCGATGGAATACCGCCGACGGTGTCGGCGGGCAACGTGCTGCTGCCCTCACTCACCTTGAAGCTGTCGCTGCGTCTGCCGCCAACGTGCGATCCCACACGCGCCGCAAACGCGGTGAAGCAGGCGCTGGAGCTCAACCCCCCGTATGGCGCGCAGGTTCGCTTCGAGTCGGGAGCGGCGACGGCCGGATGGAACGCCCCCGCCTTCGCGCCGTGGCTCGAGGAGTCGATCACGAGCGCCTCGCGCCGGATCTACGGACGCGAGGCCGTCCACGTGGGGTGTGGCGGCACCATTCCGTTCATGGGCATGCTGGGCGAGCGCTTCCCGAGCACGCAATTCTTCATCACCGGCGTTCTCGGCCCGCATGCCAATGCCCACGGGCCGAACGAATTCCTCCATCTGGAGTACGCGGAGAAGCTCACCGCCTGCGTCTCCCTGGTGCTGGCGGATCACGCCAGGACGACGGGGGCCGCTCAATAGAACCGGAGGTTGTCGATTTCCATCCAGGTCTGCACGTGTGGCGGGCGGCTGTCTTCGAATCGCAATTCGATGACGTCATCGCCCGTCCACACACCGGGCGTGGAATATTTCGATTTCAGGGGGCGCAGCACGGTGAAGGGCAGACGGACGGTCTGCCACTCGGCAGCGCCTGCGACCGTCGCGCCCCACCATCCGTCGAGAGTGCTGACGATGGCCGTGTACGCCCCATCGCCACGAATGTCGAACTGCAGCCCGTGATAGGCGCGAACGTCCACCGGCTGAACGGACCCCGGAGTGAGCGGGACGACCACTTCGGCGTGCGGCTGATTCTTGACCGACATCTGCGCGGTCATCAGCAGTGCATGGCCGCCGGACGCTCGCGGGACGGTCTGGATGATTTCGGCGGTCCGATCCAGCCCGGTGTCGGGATCAGTCGTGACCCGTGTGTCCAGGTTCGAGCGGCCGTCACGGCGCTCGAAGTCGTCTACGACCGCGGCGACGCTGGCGGCCGGCATTGCCGTTCCCGCCGGGTTGGGCGGCGCACCGGGACCAAAGACCAATCGGCCGTCCACGAAGACGCGGCTCACGTTGCGCACGTCGTGAATATCCGCCCAGGGGCGGCCGTGGATCAGGACCAGATCGGCGCGCTTGCCCACCGTGATCGTTCCGCGATCGGCAAGCTCGCCCATGACCCGCGCGCTATTTGCCGTCCCCGCGATCAGCACCGCGGACGCCGGCATGCCGGCCGAGACCATCAATTCCATCTCGTGGAGGGTGGATACGCCGTGCGGTGTGTCGGGCATGCCGGAGTCGGTGCCGAGAACGATCGGCACGCCGGCGTCATAGAGGACTTTCAGGTTGTGTCGCGCAATCCCCCAGTTGAGCAAGCGCCTCTGCAGCGCGGCGCCGTAGGGCTCATGCGGCCTGGGCTGGCCGGGCTTGATCGGCTCGTACACCGCCAGTGTCGGCGCGATGGCGACATGGTTGGCCTTGATCAGTGCGACGGTCTCGGCGTCGATATCGCGATCCTGCAGGCTGTGACCGATCACGTCCACGTGGGCTTCAGCCGCTTCGTATCCACGCTCGACCCGCACGGTGTGGGTCAGCACCGTAAGGCCATATCGATGCGCCTCATCGTCCAGGGCGGCGAGAGTGTCCTCGTTCATGCTGGTATGGTCGGGCTGAATGCCGTAACGCCAGCCGTCCGTGAACACCTCCCCGAGGCAGTCAGGGTGGTATCGCATCACGCTATCGACTGCATAGCGAGCCGACTGCGGTGTGATCGCGAGCCGCGTGGTCGCCTCGTCCGCCCAATCGGCGCCATGGCCGCCCGGCGTGCTGATGCGCGCGCACAGATTCACATGCGGGGCGGGCAGAGTCTTCAGCCAGCGCCGGCGCGCCGCGTAGGATTCCGGCGCCGCATTGAAATCGTCGACTGTCGTCACTCCGTGCGAGATATCGGCCGCGGCAATCTGCGGTGTGGTCGCGGGCGAGCCCGACACCGTCCAATGGGTGTGCAGATCGTAGAAGCCCGGCAGCAGCGCCTGCCCTTTTGCATCGATGATCTCGGCATCCTTCGGAATCGGTACGTCCGACCCGACGGCGGCAATGCGACTGCCGGCGATCACCACGCTCGCCTCATAGGGTGCCGTGCCCGTGGCATCGAAGACCGTAGCGCCGAGAATCGCGATGGGACGGCTTGCGCCCGCGGCCGAAGCCACGGACGCAAGCGCCGAACAAGCGACGATCGCTACTGCCCAGGCGCACTTGCTCAGGCGTGGTGTCCTCATCCTCACAGGTTCGTCGTCACGGACACGTAGTAGAAGCGACCCAACACGCTGGCATATTCGGCATCGAAGCCGTAGCTGCTGAACGCGACGAGGGGCGGTAGGGTATCGCCGACATTGTTGACACCCAGGATCACGCGCGAGCTCCAGGGCTTGCCCTCGTGCCCGAAGGTGTAGCTTCCATGCACATCGACGGTGGTCCAGCTGTCGACCTTCCAGTCTTGGCCGTTATCCAGATAAGCGCTGGTATCCAGATAAGAGCCGATATAGTCGACCAGCCCGCCGAGGCCCCACCGCCCCTTGCTCCAGTCGAAGCTCAGCGAGCCGCGCCAGCGGACGTTGCCTTCCACGCCGAGGAGGCTGCCACCGCCGTCCACCGGTATGTACGTCGGGAGCTCGCCGCTCGCCTTCGCCGCGAGCAGCTGCGCGACCGGCGCGGACGGAGACTGATAGAACTTCAGGAGCTGCGCGACGTTCAGGCTCGTATCGAAGCTCCCCCAGGCCGTGTCCCGCAGATTGTAGTCGATCGAATAATCCAGCCCCTGGATCGTCCTGGGATTGAGATTCGTGTAGATGTCGTTGATGTAGGAGATCTCTCCGATCGTCTCGCCGGGCAGCGGTGCCGCACGCACCACGTTCGGGTTTGACGTGCCGTGCAGCCGATCGAGGTAGTCGAGTGACATCTGGTCGAGGTCGCCCAGGATGCCGATCGTATTGCTCTCGCTGATTCTCCAGAAGTCGACCGTGGCCAGCACATCGCCATGACGGCCCGAAAGGGCCGTCGGCCGGAAAATGAGGCCGAAGGACAAGGTGTGGGCGTCTTCCGGCCGCAGGCTCCCGCTTCCGGAGCGCTGGCTGACCACGCCCTGGCTGGCGCAGCCGCTCTGACTGATGCCGTTGACCAGGCAGTAGGCGTAATCCGTGCGCGTGTTCGAGACGTCCGACACGCTGGTGGAGAGCTGCGCGAGGTTGGGAGCCAGGAAGCTCTCGGACCAGGAGCCGCGCAAGGCGAGCCAGTCCTCCACCTGCCATTTTCCGGCTATCTTCGGCTTCGCCACGCCGCCGAAGTCAGAGTAGTGCTCGTACCGTTCCGCCAGCTGCATGTCGAGGGACTCGACCAGGGGGATATCCATGCCCGGCGAGATCACCGGCACGGCAAATTCGGCATAGGCTGATTCCACCTCGCGCGAGCCCCGGCTGTCCGGCGCCGGGCTCGCTCCCATGACATCGCTCCCATAGGTGACGCCCGTCACCATGTCGGTGTACGTGATCGTGCCGTTCTGGCGGGGGTCGCGCAGATCCTCATACGTCTCCCGGCGCGCTTCGACACCGGCGGCCACACCGACATTGCCCGCGGGCAGCCGCAAGAGATCGTTACGGGACACTTTGAAGTCCCACTGGGCGAGTGAGGTGCTGTCGCGGCGATTCAGATCGACGAGGAACGATTTGTCCGCGCCCTGAGTGGCCGGTGTGCTGTCATCGCCCGAGAGGTCCAGGAGGTTCCCTCCATTGAACGGGTTGTAGGCATCCGGCGTGGATCTGGCCAGCGCCTGCTGGAACAGTGTGTTGCTGATCGCATCGTGGGTCGTATCGGTGGTATGCGCGGCGGAATAAAGAACCGCCGATTCCCAGAAGAAGCCGCCGATCTCGCCGCGCAGGCCGCCGAGCAGGCGATATGACTGATCGTCGACCGTGTAGGGACGCGGGCCGGTATCCGTGGGACGATACAGATGGATGAGCAGATCGAGACCGCTGTCTGGCACGTTCGTCAGGCCGGGCAGACGATTGGGATTGGGCTGACCATCCAGCGTGGTGGGCCCGAACGGATTGTAGTAATTGGATGCCGGAATCGTTATCGGCTCCGAGGACAGCGGCGCCGACTGCTCGCGCAGACCCTGGAAATCGGCGTGGTAATAGCCGAGCTCGCTGAAGAACTGCAGGTTTTCGCTGAAATCGTGGTCGATCGTGCCGAAGAAGTTCTCGCGCCCGACGTTGCCGAGAATCGTCCGGTCGGGGTTCCAGTTGTAGCGCAGGACACGATCGTTCGTCGTGGAGGACAGGCCCGACTTGAAGCACACGCCCGGGTAGATCTGCCCGGTCGTGCACCCTCCCGCGCAGTTCGACACCGGCTCGACGTGAAACGCGCCGCTCGACGAAGTCAGGCTCGTCGTGCCCTGCTTCACCGTCCTGGGCGTGAGTGTCTCGAATACTCCCCACGGGGCAGAGGTGGAGCGCCCATCGAACTGAGTGTCGCCCGCAAAGGGACTCGAAGCTGGAATCCGCCAGCGCAGATCCGCCGTGCGGGTGGCGTCCATGTCCGATGCCAGCAGGTCTCCGTGCTTGGTGAAGCTGCCATAGAGGCTGACACGCGTTCCGTCGGAGAATGCGTGGCCGGCCCGCAATTCGACGGTGCCGCTCTTGTAGTCGGAGTCCTCCGCCGCGCCAAAGCGGGTCTTCAGCTGCAGTCCCTCGAAATGATCGTCGAAGACGTTGTTGATCACGCCGGCGACCGCATCACTGCCATAGATCGCTCCGGCACCGTCGAGCAGGACCTCGACCCGGCTGAGCCCACCCAAGGGCAGCGCGTTGACGTTGTACGTCTGGACGGGAATCTGGTTCTCGGTCTGCGTTCCAGGATGAGGCACGACTCGGCGCCCGTCGATCAGCACGAGCGTGTTTCCGCTGCCCAGTCCGCGCAGGTTGATGGAGGCGACGTCACCGCGCGCATCGTTGATGTTGCCCGTGGTGCGCGAGGATTGGAACGTGACTTGACCGGCCTGCGGCAGGTTACGGAACAGGTCATCGCCCGTGACTGCGCCCGTATCTTCGATCTGCCTCTGGCCGAGCACCACGACCGGGAGGGCGTTGGTGATCTTGGAATTGCGGATCTGACTGCCGACGACGACGACCGTCTGCAGCACGGCGGCGGGACTCGGGTCCGGCGCAGCCAGTGCCGCCGTGGGAGCGCGGGCGGCCTGATTCTCAGGGATCTTCCGTGCTTCCTGCTTCCTGGCCACGACCAGTGCGCCCGTTGTGTCCTGATGCACGAGCAGTGGCGTGCCCCGCAGAAGCTCCCGCATGGCGGCTTCCGGCGAGAGTGTGCCGTGAGCGCCATGCGTCTTTACTCCTCGTACGTCGGCGACGCGATAGATGAGTTGCGTACCCGACTGGCGAATGTAGGAATCGAGTGCTGTCTTCAAATCCCCCGCGGGAACGTCGATTTCCTTGACCTGAGCCGTCGCGGCGGTCGCCAATAAGAATGCGCAGGCCGTGCCCAGAATCACGGAATTCGCTGATCGTCTCATCATTGCCCCCCGATAGCCGTTGACCGGCTGCTTGGGACTAGAGACGAAGGAAGCGGCGTAATCCGGTAGCGCTCTATTCCGCCACTCGCAATTTCGAGCCGCTCTCCGTCACCCTGAACCCGAACCCCACGCGCAGCAACCGGGCAAAAGCCTCGACATTGGTCGCCTCGAAGCTGCCGCCGATGCGTGTGCCCGCGACTTTGGCGCTCTCCAGTACGAGCTGTTTGCGGTTGTAGCGGTTGAACTCGGTGGCGGCCGCGGCCAGCGTTTCCTGATCGAAGACCAGCACGCCGGAGCGCCAACTGAGCGCACGCTGCACCTGCTCGGCGGATCGGGCGGCGACGAGAGTCCCCGCAACGCTGGCGATGACCTGCATGTCGGGCTTGGCCAGTATTGCGCGCAGCGCTCGCGGATCATCGAGGTTCTCGATCTTCACCCGACCTTGAGTCACGATCACCTGCACCTGATCGCCCTCGCGGCGCACCGAAAACTTCGTCCCGAGGTCGGTGATGCGGCTCCTTCCCGCCAGCACGACGAAGGGCTTGGCGGGATCGTGCACGACCTGGAAGAAGGCCTCGCCCTGCTCCAGCACGACCTCGCGCGCCTTCGGCGTGAGGATCGCGCGCAGCTCGGTATTGGTATTCAGCTCCACCGACGAGCCGTCGGCCAGATGGATGGTTTCGTGTGCGCCGACTGGCGTGCGATAGATATCGCGCGAGTGCGTGTACCAATAGCCCACCGCGGCACCGGCCGCCGCAAGCGGAACGAGGCATGCCGCGATTCGCCGCCAGGCACGGAAACGCCCCTGCGCGCGCGGCTCGGCCGCCGGCCGAGGATTCACGCCGCGCAAGGCCCCCAGCCGCCCGCTCCGATCCCACACGGATTTCAGCCGCAGATAGGCGACTCGATGCGCGGTGTCCGCGGCGATCCAGTCATCACGGGCCGCTTCGTCGGTGCGCGACCAGTGCTCGCTGTCTTCGCGCACCAGCCAGGCAGCCGCCTGCTCTTCGATCTCGCGCGCGCCCATCACCGGCCTTCGCTGCGCCCGCGTTTGCGGGCGCGCACGGCGGCGCCCGCCCGGCCGAGCGTGATCTCGGTGTCGAGCAAGGCCTCCGCCAGGAAGCGCAGTCCGTCGCGCAGGTGCCGCTCCACGGTCGCCTCGGCAATGCCCATGCGAGCCGCGGCCTCCCGCTGGCTCAGCCCCTCGATCCGCCGCAGCACGATGGTCTCACGCGCCCGGGACGGAACGGTGTCGAGCGCCTGCTGCAGCAACCTCAGCTCCTCGCGCGCGACGACCCGCCGTTCGGACGAGACCTCATCAGCCCAGACATTGAGCGACTCCAGATCCGCTATGGTATCCATGGAAACGATCCTGCTCCGGCGCACCCGGTCGATCATCAGATTGCGCGCCGTCATCATGACAAAAGATGGCACATGGGTTGGAAATCCCTTCGCGGCCGCCTCATACACCCGCACATAGACGTCTTGACGAAGGTCGGCGACCTCGGATGGGTCGCGCCAGTTCTGACGCAGGAATTGCGTGAGCCGTGGCTCGAGGGACAGAACCTCGCTCACGAACCACTCGTCCACGTCCTGCTTCGCCATGCGGCGCGCCCCTTGCCCGTATCGTTATCGGCAGCTCACGGAGCCTAAGACGATCGGCAGGCGGGAATCCGGTAGCGGCCGACGCACCGAAGGTGCTAGCGCATGTGTGTCATGTAGCTCGGCTTGACCGCGCCTTTGATCTTCTCCCATCCTTCGCGAAACCTCGCCATGGGTCCGTCCGTCTCATGCTCCATGGCAGGGAATTCCGCGCGCAGCGAATCGATCATCAGCGTCCATTTCGGCAGTCCCTTGGGGAACCGTCCGCGCCGGGTGAACACCACCCTGCCCTCGACCGGCACTTCCCCCGCGACCGCCTTCACCGCCGCGATGCGGTCGTAGAGGCCGCTCTGCGGATTGGTGAAGGTGAAGCGCCGCGGCCCGTCCATGACCGTCCACTCCGCCATCTGATCGCCGCCGAAGATATTGCCCTGCACGTCGCGCAGGTCGACGACGAGGACACCGCGGGAAGTCAGCAGGAGGAAATCGACGTGAAAGCCGCCTCCCATGCCATCGGGCACCAGCACATCGACGACGTGATCCGATCCGGTCGCGGTCACCGCCATGCGCAGCGACTTGCGGGCGCTGTACTGGCGATACCAGCGCCATAGCCACGAGACCCCGAATCCCAGACCCGCGGCAGCTGCGATCAGAGCCCATGCCGTGGGCGGCAGCTTCTCGATCTCATCCACGTCTACGCCCCTCCGATATTTGTCCGTCCCGCAGGGCGTCCCGGAGCGAGGCCAGCTCGGCGTCGATCTCGGTGCACTCCGTCGGTCGGGCAAACAATTTTGCCAGCGATTCCGGTACCGCGACCCCGCGGCCGATCAAAGGCTCGACGATCTCACGGAATTTGGCCGGATGAGCGGTCGACACCAACACCCAGCGGCCGCCGTCGCGCCGCTGCGCCGGGAGCCTCGCATGGGCCTCGGCGGCGGTGGCGGTGTGCGGGCACCAGATCTGGCCGAGCTCCTGGTAGCCCGCGCGGATGCGCGCCCGGATGGACTCATCGTCGATGGTGCAGGCGCTGACCGCCGAGCGGATCTCATTGAGCTCGGGATAGAGCGCGCGCAAGCGTTCCATGTTACTGGGATTGCCAACATCCATGGCGGACGCCAACGTGGCAACACTGGCGCGTGGCTGCCAGTCGCCGGTCGTGAGGAAGTCCGGTACCGTGCGATTGGCGTTGTGCGCCAACACCACGTCGGCTATCGGCAAGCCGAGCCGACGGGCCCAGATGCACGCCACCGCGTTACCGAGATTACCGCTCGGCACAATGAAGGACGCCCGCTCGCCATGACACCTGAAGACTGCGAGGCTCGCCGCTGCGTAGTACACGGCCTGTGGGAGCAACCGCCCCAGGTTGATGCTGTTGGCCGACGAGAGCGCGCGCTCTTCCTGCCAACGGCGATCGACGAACGCCTGCTTCACGAGCCGCTGACAGTCATCGAACGTCCCGCGCACCGAAAAGGATCGCACGTTGCCGCCCCAGCAGGTGAGCTGCCGCTCCTGGGTCGGTGACACCAGCCCCTTGGGAAAGAGCACCGCCACTTCGATGCCCGGGCGGCCGTGGAATGCCGCGGCAACCGCCCCGCCGGTATCGCCGGAGGTCGCGACGAGAATCGTCAGCGGCCGCGCCGCCTCGCCGCGCAATCGGGCGAGGCAAGCAGCGAGAAACCGCGCACCGAAATCCTTGAAGGCCGCGGTCGGTCCGTGGAAGAGCTCGAGCACCGCGAGCCGCCCGCTGCTGCCGAGCGCCACGACCGGCGCCGGGAAGTCGAAGGCCTCGGCGGTGATGTCCGGTAGGGACTGCGCGAGCGGATCGCCCGTGACGAAGGGTGCGAGCAGCTTGGCGCCGATGCCAGCCAAGCTCTCTCGCATACCGAAAGAGCCGGCCTGCACGCGGGGCCACTCGGTTGGGACGTAGAGGCCGCCGTCGGGCGCGAGGCCCTGCTCCAACGCCTCGCCGAACCCGGCTGTCAGCTGCGCATCGCGCGTGCTCCTGAAGCGCATCACATTCATCATCCGGACTCGATAACCCGGGCGCCATCCGGCCCGACGTCCACCAGCCATTCATCGATACGGATGGAGGTGGCCGTGAACTCGCGCCTCATGGCCTCGAGAACGCGGTGCGCGTCCTTGGCGAGCGCCCAGGCGAAGAGCGTCGGTCCGGCTCCGGAGATCGAGCACCCGAGCGCACCCGCCTGCATGGCCGCGAGGCGCACACCCTGGAAGCCGGGTATCAACGCCTGCCGCTGCGGCTCGATGACCACGTCTTCGAACGAGGCCCGGATCATGTCGAGGTCGCTGGTGTAACAGCCCGAGATGAAGCCGGCGAGATTGGCGGTCTGCCAGACGAAATCGGACAGTTCGACGCTGCGCTTGAGGATCGCGCGGGCCTGCCGCGTCGAAAGAAACATGTGCGGGTGCACGATGACGGCGCGGATCCCAGCGGGTATCGGAATCTGCTTCACCCGCGGATGATCGATGCCGACGGTGAGCACCAGGCCGCCGAAGAGCGACGGAGAGATGTTGTCGACGTGCAGCGAGCCGCTCGCCACCGCCTCGCCCTGCATCGCGTACTTCAACAGCTCGAGCTTGCTGCAGGGCTGCGGCAGCAGCGCGTTGGCCGCCACGACCGCCCCCACGGCCGAGGCGGCAGAGCCGCCGAGGCCGGAGCCGAGCGGTATTCCCTTGTCGATGCGCATCGCGAAGCCGAAGCCCGGCTGCAGCGCTTCCTGCATCGCGAGCAGCGAGCGGCCGGCGGTATTCTGCGCCGGATCGGTCGGCAGCTTCCCGGCCACCCCCGTGATGTCAGTGATGGTGACGCCCTTCGCCTCCGTGCGGCTCACGGTGACACGATCGCCGAGCGCCGCAACGGAGAAGCCCAGAATGTCGAAACCGATTGCGACATTCCCCACCGACGCCGGTGCGAAGGCGGTGGCCCAACGCGGAGTGAGGGTCAAAGCCGCGCTCCGAGGTAGGCGGAGAGGCGCAGGAGGTCGGCGAACACACCGCCGGCCGTGACCTCGGGTCCGGCCCCGGGGCCCTGGACGATGAGCGGATTGTCGCAGTAGCGGCGCGTAGCGAAGCGCACCACGTTGTCCGTGAGAGCGATGTTGGCGAAGGGGTGCTTCGCTTCGAGCTCGACGAGACCCACGGTCGCCACACCCGATGGCGCCCGCGCACCGGCAGGCTGCGACTCGGATGGGCGCTCGCAAGTCAATCGGCCGACGTAGCGCAACACCTTGCCGCGCGCGCGCGCGGACTCCAACCGCTCGCGCATCGCCGCATCGTGGCCCGGCAGACGCGCCATGAAGTCTTCGATCGAGCCGCTCTCGAGACCCGCAGGCACGAGGCTCTCGACTCGGACATCGGCGAGCTCGAGCTCGAGGCCCATCTCGCGGCCGAGGATGATGAGCTTGCGGGCCACATCCATGCCGGAGAGGTCATCCCGCGGATCGGGCTCGGTATAGCCTCGCTGGCGCGCATCCCGAACGATGTCGGAAAACGCCGTGGGGCCGTCATAGATGTTGAAGAGGTAGGCGAGCGTTCCGGAGAAGATTCCCTCCACGCTGGTAATCTCATCGCCCGTCTCTCTGAGGTCGCGCAGCGTGTGCACCACCGGCAGCCCCGCACCGACCGTCGCTTCGTAGAGATAGTGCGCGCCGCCGGCGCGGCGGGCCTCGCGCATTGCGCGATAGTAGGCGAGATCCGCGCTATTGGCCTTCTTGTTGGGGGTCACGATGTGCATGCCGGCGCCCAGCCAGCCCGCGTATCGGGCCGCGATGTCGGCGCTGGCGGTGCAGTCGATGATGACCGAATGCGGCAGGTAATCGACGTGCACGTGCTCGACGAAGCGATCGAGGTCCGCGGGAACGCTGCGCTCCTCGTACTCCTGGCGCCAGCGCTCGAGCGGGATGCCGGTCTCGGCGAGAACCATTCGCTTGGAGCCGAGGATGCCGCGCACGCGCAGGTCGATCTTGAATTGCTCCCGTAGCCGCGCGATCTGCGAGGTGAGCTGATCCAGGAAAACCCGTCCCACGGTGCCAGGTCCAATGACGCCGATCGAGATGGTGTGAGGTGAGAGATATAAGCCCGCATGCACCGCGCGCAGGGCACGCGTAGCGGACCGACCTTCTACCACGACGGAGATGTTACGTTCCGAGGCGCCCTGCGCGATCGCGCGCACGTTCACACTGGCTGCGCCCAGCGAGTTGAAGACTTTCGCCGCGACACCCGGCGTGCCCGCCATTCCGTCGCCGACGATCGCGAGGATCGCCAGGTCCGGATCGATCTCTACTCGCTGGATCTGTCCCTCTTTCAGCTCCCGCTCGAACGCCTGACGGACCAGCGCGGCCGCGCGCGCGCCCTGCTCGAACGGGATGGCGCAACAGATCGAGTGCTCGGAGCTGCCCTGGGAGATGAGGATGACTGAAATCCCCTCTTCGCGCAGCGCGCCGAAGAGCCGATGCGCGGTTCCCGGCACGCCGATCATGCCGGCGCCCTCGAGATTGATGAGCGCCACCTTCTCGATGCTCGCGATGCCTTTGACCGGCAGGGTCGAGGTCGGCTCCGCGCAGATGAGCGTACCGGGCTTCTCCGGCGCGAAAGTGTTGCGAATCCAGATGGGAATGGCCCCGCCCACGGCAGGCGCCATGGTTTGCGGGTGGATCACTTTCGCGCCGAAGTAAGCGAGCTCCATCGCTTCGTTGTAGGTGAGCGAGTCGATCACCGTCGCATCGGGCACCCGGCGCGGATCGGCCGACAGGACACCATCGACATCCGTCCAGATATGGATTTCGGCGGAATCGAGCAGCGCGCCGAAGATCGAGGCGGAGAAGTCGCTGCCGTTGCGCCCGAGCGTCGTCTGCACACCGCGTGGGTCCGACGCGATGAAGCCGGTGATGATCAGCGTGCCTTTGAAGTCGCGGTCGACGAGGTCCGAGAGATTCGTCCGCGATTGTCCCCACTGCACACCGGGGCCCAGCGGACCCCACTCGACCACCACCACCCGCCGGGCATCGATCCACTGCGCGGGACCGCGGTGACTGCCCCGCTCCTCATAGAAGCGATGAAAGAGCTTGGTGGACCAGATCTCGCCGTACCCGGCAATGAGATCGCTCACGTTGCGCGCCGCCGACCGGGTCAGCTTCACGGTGTGCAGGATGCCCTCGAGGTCGTGGCAATCGCGGTCGAATCCCGCCAGGTACAGGCGAGCGGATTCC
>Ga0134125_10002316_pt1 | contig 22662 bp, 19 predicted proteins | sample KB31751_FD_96464 | JGI IMG/M metagenome (GOLD analysis project Ga0134125, IMG submission 96464) | Terrestrial soil microbial communities with excess Nitrogen fertilizer from Kellogg Biological Station, Michigan, USA - KB3-175-1 | ecosystem: Environmental > Terrestrial > Soil > Unclassified ... | reverse complement strand
TGCAGCACCGCGCGATCTTCCGAATTTAGTTCCACCTGCCGGGCAATGCGCATCGCTCGTCTCCCTATTGTAGAGACGAGCTGTTTCTCATAACCGTTACTATTTATGATGCACTACACTAGCTCGGCCCGGCGCGGCGCTCTCCACATGGTTGGTGGGCGCCGCGACTCGCGCGATCCTCTCTTTGCTCTCGACTTGCGAACTTCCTCCGATTTGGATAATATTAAATTTCGTTAATCTTAACGAATGTCTTATCTTCGGACTGTTCCGTCGCTTCTCCGATCGTAAGCTTACACCTCAAAAGGGACTTTTTTATGAATACCGAAGATCCGAAAAAAACGACGTCCGCGTCGGCTTCGCCAGTTCGCAATGTCCTCGTGACCCTGGCCGTTCTGGGCGGATTTGGCGCGCTCGGCGGTCTGCTCTGGGTTGCGGAGACTCTGATTTCCAGTCAATGATAGTCGCGTATTGGGTATCGCCTCCGATTTCGTCCTGATTGTCCTGGCCGGGCTGGCCGGGGCGTTGGCGGCGCGCGCCCTGCGCCTGCCGCTGATGGTGGGCTATATCGCCGCTGGCATTCTGGTCGGCCCGCACACGGCCGGCCCCACGGTCGTGCAGGGTCACGAAATCGAACTCCTTGCGGAGATCGGCGTCGCACTCCTGCTTTTTTCCCTCGGGCTGGAGCTCTCTTTTCGCGACCTTAAGCCTGTCCGGCGTATCGCTCTCATCGGTGGTCCGCTTCAGATTCTGGTAACCGCCACGCTCGGCGCACTCGGAGCGGCGAACGGACTCGGGATGCCGGCGCACGAGGCCATCTGGTTCGGCGCGATGATCTCGGTCTCGAGCACTGCAATTGTCCTCAAGATGCTGGCTGCCGCGGGCGCCACGCAATCGCTGGCGAGCCGCGTCATGGTGGGACTGCTCATCGTGCAGGATCTTGCGGTGGTCCCGATGCTGGTGATTCTGCCGCAACTGGGCTCGCCGGGCAATCTCGCCCTCAGCCTCGCCCGCGCCATCGGATTCGCCGCGGCGATTCTGGCGGCGATTGTCGTACTGGGTACAAAGCTGCTGCCGGGCGTGCTGCGCCGGGTCGCGAAATGGGGCTCGCGTGAGTTGTTCCTCATCACCGTGGTGGCGATCGGGGTGGGAGTCGGTTACGCAACACAACTGGCCGGGCTTTCCTTCGCGCTCGGAGCTTTCGTTGCCGGCATTGTGCTCAGCGAATCGGAATTCAGCCATCAGGCGCTGAGCGACGTAGTTCCGATCCGCGACATTTTCGGGCTGCTGTTCTTTGTGAGCGTCGGGATGCTGCTCGACCCCTCGTATGCGTTGAAACACGCGGGGCAGATCGCGGTAGTGGTGCTGCTGACATTCGCCGGGAAATCCATCATCGCCGGCGGCATCGCCCGGGCTTTTGGCTACGTCAATATGGCGCCGTGGATTATCGGGCTGGGGCTTTCGCAGATCGGTGAATTCTCGTTCGTCCTCGCGCGCGCCGGTTTAACCACCGGAAGCCTTTCGCGTCCGGCCTACAATCTGGTTCTCACCTGTACGGTGCTTACCATGGCGCTCTCGCCGCTTGTATCCGGGATGGCGCTGCCGCTCGGCCGTGCATGGCGCCGATGGCAGAAACCGCGTCCCGTTACGGCGGAAATGGAAGGGATGGAATCCCCGCGGGCCGGCCACGTGATTGTAGCCGGATTCGGCCGCAGTGGTAAAGCGGCGGCGCACATCCTGCAGCGGGCGGGGGTTCCACTGGTGATTGTGGAACTCAACCATTCGATTTTCGGCGGGCTCGGGAAGGAAGGACTCTCCGGCATCTGGGGAGACATTGCCGGAGAAGAGATCCTGAAGGCCGCGGGCGTCGGGAACGCACGCATGCTGCTGATGAGCCTGCCGGACCAGCACACGGTTCGGCTTGCCGTGCAGCGCGCGCGGCAGCTCAATCCGCGGATTACCGTCATTGCGCGCGCCATGCGGGCGCCCGATGTGGAAACGCTGCGGAAGATAGGCGTCGATACGGTGATTCAGGTTGAGTTCGAGGGCGGGATTGAGATGGTGCGCCAGGCGCTGATTCAGTATCACCGCAATGATCTTGTCGTCTCGCAGTTCATCGACGATCTGCGGCGGGATTTCTACGGGCGGGAGTCGAAGCTGACCTGAAATACCGATCCGCGCGCAGGCTGGCTGGTGACTTCGATTGTCGCGTTGTGGGCCTTCGCGATGCTCTGGGCGAGAGAGAGCCCGAGTCCGTAACCTTCCCCGGTGCGCGATGCGTTCGCGCGATAGAAGCGCTCGAAGATGTGGGGCAGATCTTCGGGGGCGATTCCGAATCCCTGATCCGCGATGCGGGCCACGACTTTTCCGTCGTGGCTTTCGACGGAAGCGGTCACCTCCGCGCCCGCCGCGGAGTACTTCAGGGCGTTATCAAGCAGCGCGAGAAACAACCGGCGCAGCGCGGCGGCGTTTCCCGCGACCAGGGCATCGCGAGCGGAGGGCGCGACGCGGATGCGAATGCCTTTCGCCACCGCGATTGTGCGTAATTCCTGTGCTGCCGATTCGATGATCTCGTGGAGATCCACCCGTCCGAGAGCCATGCCTTCTCCGCGCGCATCGCGCCGCGAGAGAAAAAGCAGATCTTCCACCAGCTGCGTCATGCGCTCGGATTCCCCGGCGATCTGGCGCAGCGCGTCGCGATAGGCCTCGGGTTCCCTTTCGCGGCGAAGCGCCAGTTCCGCGTTTGTGCGAATCACAGCTACCGGAGTGCGCAACTCATGTGAAGCGTCCGCCGCGAAGCGGGAAAGAGAGGCGACAGCCGATTCGAGGCGGGCGAGCGTCGCGTTCCAGGCGTCGACCAGACGCTCCAGTTCATCGCCGGTGCCGGGATTGGGCAGACGCGATGCCAGGTTTTCGATGCTGATTGCTTTTGCGGCAAGGGTAATTTCATCCACGGGTTTCAGAGCGCGGCGGCTCAGCCACCACCCGCCGAGGCAGGAGAACAGGATCGCCAGAGGGACCAGGCTCAGCAGCAGCGCGCGCAGCAATTCCAGCGTGTGATGCATTTCCGCGCGGGACTCCCCGATTTCGACCCGCCAGGGGTAGCCGTGCACGGTCATCGTTCGCGTCAGCACTTCATAGCGCGCGTGAGGGCCGCCGGTCGTCGCGGGGTAATGAAACAAGTCGCCGCCATGCACCGGCGCGAAGGTCACGTAGGTGGAGGACGGCAGGGCATGGCAAAATTCCTCAATTTCCGCCATCAGATTGACCGGCGGGACTTCGCTCGCTTCGCGATGGACATACATCTGGAAATGATCGGCCTCTTCCTGAAGCCCGCGGTGAATATCGTTGAGCATCCGCTGCTGCATCAGAAACCAGATCAGTACGCTCAGCGCACAAAGCGCGGCGGTCAGGATCAACGTATACCAGGCGGTCAGACGAAATCGGATGGAACGCGGGTTGAGTCGCACTACGGCACCCGCATGACGTAGCCCACGCCGCGCACGGTGTGGATCAGCTTCGGCTCGCTGCCATCCACTTTCAGGCGCAGCAGCCGGACGAACGCTTCGATCGTGTTGCCGGCGACATCGCTGTCGAAGCCCCACACGGATTCGAGAATCGTATCGCGCGAGATCACCCGGCCGTGATTCCGCATAAGCAATTCGAGCAGACTGAATTCGCGGGGCGTCAGACTGATCGCGGAGTGGCCCCGGGTGACCTGGCGGGTGGAGGGGTTCAGCTTGAGGTCGGCTACTTCGAGACAGACGGCCCGCGGAATAGCGCCGCGGCGGCTGACGGCGCGCACGCGGGCGAGAAAAATCTCGAAGGAGAACGGCTTGGTGATGTAGTCATCGGCGCCGGCATCCAGTCCGGCGACCACATTGGCGGTGGTGTCACGCGCGGTCAGCATCAGGACCGGCGTGTGGTTGTTCTCTTCGCGGAGACGGCGGGCGATCGTCAGGCCGTCCATGCCGGGCAGCATGATATCCAGCACCAGAACGTCGAATTCCGACGAGCGGGCCATCTCGAAGCCTTCCACGCCGTCGTGAGCGATGAACACCTGATGTCCTTCTTCTGTCAGCCCGCGTTTCAGCAATGCGGCCATGCGCCGCTCGTCTTCCACTACCAAAACCCGCATCCATGACAATCCTAAACGATTTGAGGCGGGACAGGCAGCGGAGGTTCGCGATAGCATAAATGCGATGGAAGGCGCAGATGCCACGGAACAGGGGCCAGGCGCATCCGCGCCGCTGTGGGCCGCGTTCAAAGACGATGAGCTTCTGGCGATGCGGTTCCGCGATCTCGGGCTGCGTCTCGAGGGCTCCGAGCTGGAGGCGCCCGTCAATCAGCTCCGCTCCGAACTCGCGGCGCGCGGCGTCACGTTTTTTCCGGATTGCTATTTGGGGGACGAGTGGTTTTCCCCGGACGGGGTGCCGGCGATTGCGATTCCGTTCTATCTGGCGCATCCACGGCTCCGCGCGCTCGAACTTCACCAGATGATGGAAGTGGAAGGCGGCACGGCTGAATCCTGCATGAATCTGCTGCGGCACGAGTGCGGTCACGCTCTCGATCACGCCTGGGACTTTTCGAAGCGCGCGGAATGGGAGGAGGTCTTCGGCAATCCGGAAGCCAGCTATGAGCCGGAGACTTACACGCCGCGCCCCTACAGCCACAGTTTCGTCCGGCATCTGCCCAACTGGTATGCACAGGCGCATCCCGATGAAGATTTCGCGGAGACGTTCGCGGTGTGGCTCTCCGCGCCAATGGAGGAATTGCGCCGGCGTTATCAGGGGTGGAAGGCTCTCGCGAAGCTGGAATACGTGGATCGGCTGATGCAGGAAGCCGCGGCCACGCCGCTGAAAATCCGGCGCGGGAGGCGAATGTCCGAAGTAAGCCGCCTGAGCAAGACTCTCGCGCGCCACTACGCGGCGCGCCGCAAGCTTTACGCCGAAGATTTCCCCGATTTCTACGATGCCGATCTGCGGGCAATCTTTCTGAAAGGCGAAGCGGGGGCTGATTCCGCCGCGCGCGCCATGCGCCGCCATCGCGCGGCGTTAATCGCGGCGATTGTGCAGTGGACCGGGCAGCGGAAGTACACGGTGGACATGCTGGTCCGCAAACTGACGCTGCGATGCCAGGCGCTGAAGCTGCCTTCGCCGCGCGATCCCGTAGCGCTGCATATGGAACTGGCGGCGTATCTCTCCGCGCTCGTTACGAACCATCTTTATACAGGAAAATTCAAACGCTCCGTCTGAACCATGAAGATCCTGCTCCTGTTCGATGTCGCTTGCCCGGTCTCACCGGATGTGGTTTATACCGAGGAGATGTTTCTGCAGGAAGACAAGCCCGCGGAGGCGAAGATTTTCGGGAGTCTGCAGCAACTGGGGCACGAAGTCCAGACGATGGCCGTGTTTGACAGCGTGCAGGATATTGTCAGCCGGATCACCTCGTTTGCTCCGGATCTGGTGTTCAACCAATGCGAATCGTTCCGCTACGACCGTGCTCTCGAACCGAACATTCCGGCGCTGCTCGATTTGATGAAGGTCCGCTATACCGGTTCCGGTCCGGAGGGGCTGCTCCTCTGTAAAGACAAGGCACTGGCGCGCGAGGTTCTCTCGCATCATCGGGTGCGCGCTCCGCGTTTCCTGGTGTCGCACCTGAAATCGCCGCTGCGCCGCCTGCAGCGTTTTGTCTATCCGGCGTTCGTGAAGCCGGTGGGGCTGGATTCCTCGGATGGCATCGCGAGGGCTTCTTTCGTGCGGGATGAGAAGGAGGCGATCGATCGCCTGCGCTTCCTCCACAACAAGTTCAATTCAGACGCGATGGTGGAGGAATATGTGGACGGGCGCGAGATTTATGTCAGCGTTCTGGGCAATCGCCGCCGCCAGGTGTTTCCGCCGCGCGAGATTTTTTTCGGCGGCATGCCGGACGACGAGCCGAAGTTCGCGACTTCGCACGCCAAATGGAATGAAGCCTACCGGAAGAAGTGGGAAATCAGCAACGGTCCGGCGGCGCCGCTGCCGCAGGAAGTTGAGGACGAGCTTCGCAAGATTGCCCGCAACGCTTATTCCTGGTTGAGGATTCGCGGTTTCGGACGCATGGATTTCCGGCTCTCCTCTAAAAACGAGTTGTTTGTGATCGAGGCGAATCCAAATCCGGCGCTGGGCCCGGAGGACGATTTCGCTGAATCCGCCAAAGCGGCGGGGCTTTCTTACGAGCAGATGGTCCAGGAAATTGTGAACGCGGCGCTTTCGTAGCTGTTCGGCCACGCTATTCTGAACAATGCGGACGTCTCTCGCGCCGCAATCCAACCGTAAAAGAATCAACGTGGGAAACATTCTTCAGAAACTGCCTGCCGGCGAAAAAGTCGGCCTCGCCTTCTCGGGCGGACTCGATACCAGCGCGGCCATCCACTGGATGCGCGCCAAGGGCGCGATCCCTTATTCGTATACAGCCAATCTCGGCCAGCCGGATGAACCGGATTACGAAGATATTCCCCGCCGCGCCATGCAATATGGCGCCGAGAAGGCGCGCCTGATCGACTGCCGGAAACAGCTCGTCACCGAAGGCATTGCGGCGCTGCAGTCCGGTGCATTCCACATTTCGACCGCCGGCGTACACTACTTCAATACAACGCCGATCGGCCGCGCCGTGACCGGCACCATGCTGGTGGTGGCGATGAAGGAAGACGACGTCCACATCTGGGGCGACGGCAGCACCTTCAAGGGCAACGATATCGAGCGATTCTATCGCTACGGCCTGCTGGCGAACCCCGCGCTCCGCATCTACAAGCCCTGGCTCGACCAGCAGTTCATCGACGAGCTGGGCGGCCGCAAGGAAATGTCGGATTACATGAACGCGCACCATCTTCCTTACAAGATGAGCGTGGAGAAGGCGTATTCGACGGATTCCAATATCTGGGGCGCAACGCACGAGGCGAAGGATTTGGAGTACCTGAACAAAGGCATCCGAATTGTGCAGCCGATCATGGGTGTGCCGTTCTGGCGTGAGGAAACAGTCATTCGGCCGGAGACGATTGCGGTCCGGTTCGAAGAGGGCCAGCCGGTGGCGCTCAACGGTGTGACTTATGACGATCCGGTGAAGCTGGTCCTTGAGGCGAATGCCATTGGCGGGCGGCACGGGCTCGGCATGTCGGACCAGATCGAGAACCGCATCATCGAAGCGAAGAGCCGCGGCATCTACGAAGCACCGGGTCTTGCGCTGCTGTTCATTGGATATGAGCGGCTTGTGACCGGCATCCACAACGAAGACACGATCGAGCAATACCGCATGAACGGAATGAGGCTGGGCCGGCTGCTGTATCAGGGCCGCTGGTTCGACTCGCAGGCGATGATGCTGCGAGAAACAGCACAACGCTGGGTGGCGCGCGCCGTAACCGGCGAGGTCACGCTTGAGCTGCGGCGCGGTAACGATTACTCGATCCTCGATACGACGAGTCCGAATCTTACCTATCATCCGGAGCGGCTCACCATGGAGAAGGGTGAATCGACGTTCTCGCCGCAGGACCGCATCGGCCAGCTCACCATGCGGCATCTGGATATCACGGATACGCGCGACAAGCTGCTTCTGTATATGAAGACCGGGTTGCTCGGACCTTCGAGCGGGAGCTCAATGTCTCTGCTTTCCGGTGGCGAGGACGACGAGAAGAAGCCAGCGGACAAGTAGGGCGTCGCGCTATTCTAAAGCGCCCGCCGGCAACGGCGCATCCTCAGCGAGCTGTGTGCGTCCGGGCGTTGGCGGTGGAGGAACGTCCGCTTTACCTTGCGGTCCCTGTGGCATGCCCGGCGAGCCGGGATCCTGAATCGGACGATTGGGGTCAGGCACGGGGGTGCGCGCGGGTGGCGCGGGATTGCTCGGCGAATGCTGCGGCGCGTTCGGATCCTGAATCGGCGCGGGTGGACGGGGCGGCGGAACGGGCGGCGCGCCGGACGGATCTCTCGGCGGTTCGGGCGCGGTCGGACCGGGCGGGTTCTGTGCGAAAGAAGCCGCGCCGAGGCTCATTCCCATCGCAGCAATCAATACGAGAGCGAGTCTCTTCATGCTTATCGGGGAGCACGCGCGAGTCCACATCATTAGTGCCTTTGGCGAGGCGCGTGCTTGTCTGAACGGCGCGCGAGGGAATTCGCGAAGGGAGGCAAGCAATGACCAACATCAAAAACAAAGCCGCCGAACTGAAAGACAGAGCTCACGACACGATCAACGAAGCGGCGAGCAATGCAAAGCGAATCACCGGTCAGGCTATTGACCGTTCGAAGGATGCTGCTCATACCGCCGGACGGACGATGGTGAAGCAGGGCAAACGCCTGCAGAAGATCTGACCACCACGCGACGAGGCCGGGATAAGCGATGGCCTCATCCCGGCCCGAGCCCGCGGGCGGATACAACATGAACGGGGAAAAGAGCGGAGACATGGAACCATGCGTCTGAACCGAACCTGGAGTTGGATCCTGATTGCCGCCGTTGTGGCGCTGGTGATCGCAATCTGGCTGCCCTCCAGACGAACCGCGCATGCAGCGGGTACGCACGCTTATGTATTCCCGGAAGAGAACCCGAACTACGTTCCCTCCACCGTCGATAAAGACACCAAGCTCAGCCCATTTCCGGATAAACCGCAACAATACCGCCGCTAATCCTCTGCCGCTGCTATCCTTCTGTCTGTGCCGGCCTCAGATCTGAAGCCGATCCTCGATCTCTACTCACGTCCCGGAGCCGCCATGAGCGACTTACTGGATCGCGGAAGCCTGTTCGTCTCCAGCCTGGCGGTACTGGCGATTTCCTTCGCGCTGAGCCGCGTCACAGTGGTATTTCCGTTTCCTTTCTACGGCCCCCTGTTTGGACTCGCGGTGATTTATGTGCCGGGACTGCTGTTCATCGGTGGAATGATCAGCCGGGTCTCCGGGGGATTTCACAGTGTCTTCCAGCGAGACTATGCGCCTCTGCTTACATGCGTGGCGGCGGCGTGGAGTGCCACCAATCTGCCGCTGCTCCTCGTCGCGTGGTTTATGCCCGTGATTTTTCTGAAGGCGGCGCTGATTGCCTATTTGTGGCTTGCGGTGCTCATCTTCTTCGCTGTGCGAACGGTCTTCGGCACGGATAACGGTCCGGCGTTTGGCATTGTGGCGCTGTCCTGGGCGCCTTTGGTGGGGGCGTATCTGCTGCGCGGGCCGCTCGAATATCTGGCGGGCTGGCTCTCCTCGCCATTCCTGCTGATCTATGTGTACTTCTTTTTGCGCGGGGAAATCAGCGGGATGACGCGAGGCCTCGGCGAAGGATTGCGGCGAAACCAGAGTTTCCGCCGCAATCTGGAAGCGGCCGCGGTTAACCCGCATGACGCCGAAACGCAGTATCAGCTCGGCTTGATTTATCAGCGGCGGCGGCAATACACGGAGGCGATCCGCCGATTCGAGAACGCCATCGCGATCGATCCGGGCGAAACGGACGCGCATTTCCAGTTGGGTCGAATCGCGCTCGAACAGGGACGCCGCGCCGACGCGCTGCACAGCTTCCAGACCGTCGTCAATCAGAACGAACAGCACGCGCAGGGCGCGATTCTGCGCGAACTCGGCGCCCTCTATATTTCCGCGCATCAATATCAGGACGCGCTCGATGAACTGGCGCGATATGAAGAGCGGCATCCTTACGATGCCGAGGGACTCTACTACCACGGGCTGGCGCTCGAAGGATTGGGAAGGCGCGAGGAAGCCCGCCAGGTCTATGCCCGCGCGGCGGAAGCCGTGAACCAGGCGCCGCCCTATTTGCGCCGCGCGGCCGGTAAATGGGGACGAATGGCGCGGCGCAACGCTGGAAAATTATGATGATCCGAACGCTTGCGGCGATCTGTCTGTTCGCCGCGCCGCTTATGAGCCAGAAGAAATCCGAGCTGTATGCCGCGGTGGGGAATCGGCTCACCGCGTACGACATCGATGACGCGAATGGCACGCTGACGAAGCACGGTACAGTAGCGCTGCCTGCAAGCATTCAGGAAGCCTGGCCGCACCCTTCGCACCGCTATCTGTATGTGGCGTGGAGCGACGGCGGGGCCGCGAATACGTCTCTCAATGGCGCCACGCCGCACGGCAGCAAGCACGGCATCAGCGCATTTAAAATCGACCCCGCGACCGGCGCCCTTTCGCCATACGGAAATCCAGTGGCGCTGCCTTCGCGTCCGATTTTTATCACTACGGATGTTGACGGCAGGCACATCATTGCGGCGCATAACGATCCGAGCCGGCTGACGGTCTATCGAATTCTGCCATCCGGTGAGCTGGGCGCCGCGGTCGAGCAACCCGCTTCGCTCGACTTCGGAATCTACGGTCACCAGGTCCGCGCGGATCCTTCTGGAAAAGCGATTGACCTGATTACACGGGGCAACGGTCCCACCGCGACAACGCCGGAAGATCCGGGAGCGATCAAAATTTTCGGCTACAGCAACGGCGTGCTGTCGAACCTGGAATCAGTGGCGCCGAACAAGGGCCTGGGCTACCAGGTCCGGCATCTGGATTTTCACCCATCGGGAAAGTGGGCGTATGTCACGCTGGAGCGCCAGAATCAGCTTCATGTTTACGCGCGTAAGGCGGATGGGACGCTCTCTCCGCGGCCTCTGTTCGTGAAGAGCACGCTGGAGAACCCGGCGAAGAATACGGCCGGGCAGACCAGCGCTTCGCTTCATTTCGATCCGCAGGGGCGATTTCTTTATGTCGCGAACCGCGGCGCGGGACCGGAGAATGAGAACTCGATTTCGGTTTTCGCGCTTAACGTGAGGACTGGCGAGCCCACGCTTATCCAGAGCATCGAGACGCACGGGTACGAACCCAGAACGTTCACGCTGGATGGGGCCGGAAAGACACTGATCGTCGCGAATCAGAACTCGAAGAACGGGACGCCGGCGAGCCTGGCGATTTACAGCATTCACAACGATGGGAAGCTCGAATACCGCCGGAAATACGATATTGAGACCGGTCCGGGACGGATGCTTTTCTGGGCGGGCGCGATCACGCTTCCATAACCGCATTTTCAGCCAAAATTCAGCCAATAGTGCTGGACTGGTAGATTGTGTGCCAGACGGACTGACGACCATGAAAACCGGGCTGATACTGCTTCTGCTCGCGGTTAGCGCATTCTGCCAGGCGCCCGCTCCCACTCCCCTTGTCATCGACCTCTCCCAGGCGCTCGCGCGCGCCCGGCAATATGGGGGGCAGGTGCAAGCCGCGAACCTTGCGCTGGCGCAGGCAACGCAGGACAGGGTGCAGGCCCGCGCGGCCACGCTGCCTCAGGCGAGCGCGCTCACGGAATATCTCTACACCGAAGGCAACGGAACGCCCACGGGTGTTTTTGTCGCGAATAATGGGGTTCACGTTTATACCGGCCAGGGCGTGGTGCATCAGGATGTGCTCCCGCTGTTTGCCCATGGTGAGCAACTACGCGCGGCAGCCGCGGAGGCCGTGGCGCGGGCCAAGGTCGATGTCGCGACGCGCGGTCTCAACGCGGTAGTGATCCAGAATTTCTATGCAATCCTGGACGCGGCGCGGAAGCTGGATAACGCCACAACCAGCGTTTCGGAAGCGAATCGCTTCGTCGAAATCGCGCGGCAGCTGGAGGGCGGCGGGGAAGTGGCGCATGCGGATGTAGTGAAGGCGCAGACGCAGTTGCAACAGCGGCAAATTGATCGCAATGAAGCCGCCACAACCCTCGCCAGGGCGAAGATTGCGCTTGCAGTCCTGATCCTGCCGGACTTCGCGACGGACTTTTCCGTGAAGGATGACCTCGAGCAGATGGAGGCCGTGCCCCCTCTGGGCGAAGTGCGCAACCAGGCGACGGCCGGGAATCCCGATGTAAAGGCCGCGCAGGCAATGGTGAATCAAACCGGCGCGGAAGTCAGTGTCGCGCGTTACGGGTACCTGCCCACCATCGGGCTGGATTTTTTCTACGGTCTCAATTCGAACGTGGTGGGGCTTTACGATCATGACCACAACCAGAATGTGGGCGCCGCCGCGCAGGTATCGGTCAATATTCCGGTCTGGAACTGGGGCGCCACCAAAAGCAAGGTGAAGCAGGCTCAGCTTCGGCAGGATCAGGCGCGTCTCGATCTTTCGCTTACGCAGCGGGCGCTGCAGGCGAACATCGCGACGGCGCACGCGGAGGCGGATGGAGCGTTGAGCCAGGTAAGTCTGCTGCGCGACGGCGTTACGTATGCGACCGAGAGCCTGCGTCTGACGCTGCTGCGCTATCAGGCGGGCGAAGCAACGGCCTTCGAAGTAGCCGACGCTCAAACCACGCTGAAACAGGCCCGCGATGCTTACGACGACGGCCTGGCGCGATATCGTATCGCGCTCGCAACCCTGCGGGCGCTCATGGGGACATTATGAGATTCCACTATCACGCGGCAACTCTCGCTGTATCCCTGGCGCTGCTGGCCGGATGCGGCGCGAAGAAGGATCAGGAAGCCGCCGATGTTGAGGCGCCCACGCCTGTACAGGTCGAAGCGGTCCGCAAGGGACCAATCGATCACATCATTACGGCGGATGCGATTCTTTATCCCGTTAACCAGGCGAACGTGACAGCGAAGATCAGCGCGCCGGTGAAGCGCGTGCTGGTCAATCGCGGCGATCACGTGAAAGCTGGTCAGGTCCTCCTGGAGCTCGAAACCGCCGATCTCGCGGCGACGGCGAACGAGAGCAGGAGCCTCTACGAACAATCGCAGGCGGCGCTCCAGACGGTGACCGGCGCGACGGTGATTGAGGATCGCAACAAAGCGCAAAGCGATCTGCAGGCAGCAAAGGAAACGCTGGACGCCGCCCGGAAGGTTTATGACAGCCGCGTGGCGCTCCTGAAGGAAGGCGCGATCGCGCAGCGTCAGGTGGATGACCAGAAGGTTGCGCTTGCGCAGGCTCAGAGTACATACAACACCGCGAAGCAGCATCTGGAAACGCTGACTCAGGTAGGCCAGCGGGAGCAGGTGAATGCGGCGCAGGCGCAGGTGAACGCCGCCAAAGCGCACTACGAGAATTCCGAGGTGCAGGTAGGCTATGGCAAGGTCATGAGTCCGATCGCGGGCGTGGTTTCTGACCGGCCCGTCTATCCCGGCGAGATGCCGCAGAACGGCGCGCCGCTGATTTCGATCGTCGATATCTCGAGCGTTGTGGCACGCGCGAATATTCCGGTGAAGGAGGCTTCCGCCATACAGGTAGGGAAGACGGCGACGATCACCGGTCCGGAAGGCGATATCGCCGGAAAGGTGACTGTGGTGAGCCCCGCGGTCGATCCGAACACCACAACTGTTGAGGTCTGGGTGCAGGCGCCGAACCCCGGAGAGAAAATGAAGCCAGGCGCGACGGTGCGGGTTTCGATCAAAGCCGAGACTCTGCAGGACGCAACGCTCGTCTCCTCCACTGCCCTTCTCAATTCCGACGAAGGCGGCCAGATGGTGATTGTGGTGACGCCCGACAACGTGGCGCATCAGCACAAGGTGAATGTGGGAGTCCGGCAGGGAATCAACGTCCAGATTGTCAGCGGCGTGAATGAAGGAGACAAGGTGGTCACCTCGGGCGGGCTCGGACTGGACGACGGCTCGAAGGTCGTAATCAAAGAAGCGCCTGCCGAGGATGATGACGATGACGCCAAATGAAGCGGCTCCGCACTGGACCGCGCGTTTTGCCCGTCCCATTCTGTTCATCATCATCACGATAGTGGCGGCGGGCGTCTATCTGGCGCTGGGGATTCCGGTCTCGGTTTTCCCGGAGACCAATTTCCCGCGAATTCTGGTGGGTGTGGATAATGGCGTCGCGCCGATCGATCAGATGCAGGTGACGGTCACGCGTCCGCTTGAAGAAGCGATGAACAGCGTGCCCGGTCTGGAGAATGTCCGCTCGATCACCAGCCGCGGCTCAGTGGAGATTGATCTCTTCTTCGACTGGAATGTCGATATGTTCCGGACGCTGCAGTATGTGAACGCGGCAATCGCGCGCGTGCAGCCCGAATTGCCGTCGACCGCGAAGGTGACCGCGAACCGTCTCACGTTCGCTGCATTTCCGATTCTGGGGTTCAGCCTCACGTCGGACTCCGTGCCGCAGACACAGCTTTGGGAACTGGGGACATATTCGATCAAGCCGCGGCTGAACCGTCTGCCGGGGGTGTCTCAGGTGGTGTTGCAGGGCGGCCAGACACCGGAATTCCTGGTGGAGCCCGATCCCGCAAAGCTCCAGGAGGCGCAGGTTACGGTCCCGAATATTCTCGATGCCATCACGCAGAGCAACATGATTGACTCGCCCGGTCTGCTCGAGAACAACCATAACCTTTCGCTCGCGCTGGTGACCGGGCAAACGACCACGCCATCGGAAATCGGAAACATCGTGCTCAAGCTTTCGCCGGCGGGCGTACCGATTCGGATTGGCGATGTGGCGAACGTCCGGCCGTCGGTGGAGCCCGTGTATACGATCGTGATGGCCAACGGCAAGCCGGCAGTGCTGCTCAATGTGGTTCGCCAGCCGGACAGCAACACCGTCACGGTGGCGGAGGAGGTGCAGCAGGAACTGACGGATATCCGCAAGACGCTGCCCCCGGGCGTGAAGATTCTGCCGTTCTACGATCAGTCCGAACTGGTACGCGCTTCGATCGCGAGCGTGCGCGATGCAATTCTGATCGGGCTGCTGCTTTCCGCCATCATTCTCGTGCTCTTCCTGCGCGACTGGGGCAGCTCGATTGTTGCTGGGCTCGTGATTCCCGCAACGATCGGGATCACCATGATTGTTCTGCGGCTGGCGGGACAGAGTTTCGATCTGATGACGCTGGGCGGTCTGGCGGCGGCGGTCGGATTGATCATTGATGACGCAATCGTAGTGGTGGAGAACATTGTTCTCCATCGCGACGCCGGCGAACAGCGCGGCGAAGCGATCAGGAAGGCTCTGCGCGAGATACGCGTGCCGCTGATCGGTTCCACAATTACGCCGATCGTGGTCTTTCTTCCGCTCGTAACGATCTCAGGCGTTACCGGGACGTTCTTCCGGGCTCTGGCGATCACGGTGGGCACCGCGCTGCTCACCTCGCTGGCGCTCGCGCTCACCTGGACACCGACGCTCAGTCACTTTCTGCTGCGGCGCGAGGGCAAGCTCGACAGGCACGGCCACAATGCAGAGCAGGGCTGGATGGCGCGCGTCGAACGCTTTTACCAGCGCTGGCTCGATTTCACGCTGGGCCGGACTTTCCTGCTGGGCGCGGGTTGCGTGGCATTGATAGCGCTCTCTTTCGTGTGCTATCGGGCGCTTGGCAGTGACATGCTGCCGGCCATGGACGAGGGCGGCTTCATTCTCGACTATCTGATGCCCGCCGGATCTTCGCTCAACGATACAAACCGCGTTTTGCTGGGGGTGGAGAAAATTCTGCAATCCACGCCCGAAGTGGAAACCACATCGCGGCGCACCGGCATGCAACTGGGGCTCGCGACCGTGACGGAAGCCAACACCGGGGACTTCTCGGTCAAGCTGAAGCGCAAACGCGACCGCGGCGTGGAGGAGATCATCTCCGAGCTGCGCGAGAAAATCAACAAGCAATATCCGATGCTCGACATCGAGTTCCCGCAGCTTCTGCAGGACATGATCGGCGATCTCAGCGATTCGCCCGAGCCCATCGAGATCAAGCTGTACTCTCCCGACCCCGATCTGCTGAAGACATGGGGGCCGAAGGTCGCCGACAAAATCAAAACCATCCAGGGCGTGGCGGACGTCAAGGACGGCATCGAGAACACCATCAGCGGGCCGGCGGTCGTGATGCGGGTAGATCCGATAGTTGCGGCGAGGGCCGGTTTCACGCCGCGCGAGGTGGAACTCGATGCGAGCGCGATCCTGCAGGGTGAGCCTGCGACGACGCCGGCCATCGTTAACGATCGCGCCTATACGATCCGGGTGCGGACGCCAGAGTCGACACGCGCCAATCTGGAGCAGATTCGCAATACGCTGATCGTCAGTTCCACCGGCAAGACGGCGACGCTGGGTTCGGTGGCCGAGTTCTCCGATGAGAGCGGCCAGACGGAAATCCTGCGCGAGAATCTGCAGCGCCGCATCGCCGTCACCGGCCGGTTCGATAATGTCAGCCTTGGCAAGGGAATGGAACTCGTGCAAAAAGCGGTGGGTGCCATGGGAATTCCGCCGCAGATTCGCGTCGTCTATGGCGGCACTTATGCCGAGCAGCAGAAATCATTCCGCGATCTTCTGGTTGTGCTCGCGGTGGCCGTGGTTCTGGTGTTCACGGTGTTGCTGTTCGAATTCAAGGCGTTCGCGGCTCCCACCGCCATTCTCGCTTCGGCCCTGTTGTCGACCTCCGGCGTTTTTCTGGCGCTGCTCGTCACAGGCGTTACGTTCAACATTTCGTCTTTTATGGGGCTGATCATGGTGATTGGTATCGTGTCGAAGAACGGAATTCTGCTTCTCGACGCCGAGCAACGCTTCCGCCTGGAGGGTATGAAACCGAGGGACGCCATGATGGAAGCCGGTGCGCGGCGTCTTCGCCCGATTCTGATGACCGCGATGGCAACGATCGCCGGCATGATTCCTCTGTCGCTCGGCATTGGGCAGGGATCGGCCATGCTGCAGCCGCTGGCGATTGCGGTGATCGGCGGCATTCTCGCCTCCATGGTGCTTTCACTCCTCGTAACGCCCGCGGTCTTTTTCCTTCGGAATCGGCATGCTGATTGAGCGCAGTATTGCGGTTGCCACTCACGGACGCTATCTCGTCGTGGCGCCTGAGGTTTCCGGACCCGCGCCGATTCTGGCCGGGTTCCATGGCTACGCCGAAGACGCGGAGATGCAGCTCGCCCGCCTGCGCGGACTGCCGGGCAGCGAGCGCTGTCTGATCGTTTCCATCCAGGGGCTTCACAGCTTCTACAATCGGCGAACCAATCAGGTGGTCGCGAGCTGGATGACAAAGCAGAATCGCGAAGAGGCGATCGCGGACAACATTGCGTACGTGAAAACCTGTCTCGATGCTGTAGCGGACGAGTGGCAGACCGCGCCCGTAGCCGTATTCGCCGGATTCTCTCAGGGAGTTGCGATGGCGTTCCGCGCGACCGTTCAGTTCGAGCACCGCGTGGCCGGCATAATCGCCACCGGTGGCGATGTTCCACCCGAGCTTACACCCGATTCACTAAAAAAGATTCCGTCGGTCCTGCTGGGGCGCGGAACCGGCGATGCGCTCTACTCTGACGCGCAGTTCGGCAAGGATGAATCGCGTTTACGCGAGAACGGCGTGAACGTGCACACGCTGCTGTTCTCCGGCGGCCACGAATGGCCGGCGGATTTCGGCGATCCCCTCGGCTGGCTCTTCGCCTGAAAATCCGGGGGCGGCGCCGCTCCAAATCGGCGCGAAATGGACAACGGGCACAAACGTGCTTCCGGAGCAGAGTTTTTGAACGCTCAACTTTTGAACGTTCAAACAGGAGGAGCGTTATGGGATTCACGAAAGCGCTGGGCCGCGCGGCCTTCGGCGGATTCTTTCTTTATAGCGGCATCAGCCATTTTCGCGAAATCGACAACATGAAGGCGTATGCGGCGGCCAAAGAAATTCCCTATCCGGAAATGGCCGTGAAGGCGACCGGCGCGGTCCTGATTGCCTCCGGCCTCAGCCTCATTCTCGGAATCAGGCCGCGCGCCGGAGCAACGGGCGCAGCAGCCTTCCTGGCTGCGGTTTCTCCCGCGATGCACAACTTCTGGAAGCAGACCGATCCCGGCCAGCAGAAAAATGAGATGATCCATTTTTCGAAAAATATGGCCTTAATGGCGGCCGCCCTTTCGATGAGTGGGGACGAATCGATCGGAAATTGCCGCGACACCGAGCCCGCCTGACGATCTTGTGTTGACCTGGTTCAACGGCGATTACTGGCTCACCCGGCTCGTGTTCCAGCGGGGGCTGGGGATCGTCTACTTCATCGGGTTCCTTTGTGCCCTGAACCAGTTCCGTCCGCTGCTCGGCGAGCACGGATTGCTTCCCGCGCCTGCATTCATAGCGCGCATTTCCTTCCGCGAGTCTCCCAGCCTGTTTTTCCTCGCGCCGAAGGACTGGGCATTCTCCGCGGCGGCCTGGCTTGGCCTGGCGCTTTCCTGCCTGGTGATCGCTGGCATCGCCGACCGCTATTCTTCGTGGCTGAACGCGGCGATCTGGGCCGCGATGTGGCTGCTCTATATTTCGTTCGTCAACGTAGGCCAGATATTTTACGGTTTTGGATGGGAAGCGATTCTGCTCGAAGCCGGATTCTTCGCAATCTTTCTGGGATCGCGCCACGTCACCACCCCAATCGCGATGATCTACCTGCTGCGCTGGCTTGAATTCCGCGTGATGTTCGGCGCGGGGCTGATCAAACTGCGCGGCGATCCCTGCTGGCACGATCTCAGTTGCCTCAACTACCACTACGAAACCCAGCCAATGCCGAATCCCCTGAGCTGGTATTTCCACACCGCGCCCGAATGGACGCATCGCGCCGGCGTCGCAGTCAATCATTTTTCGGAATTGCTGGTGCCGTTTTTCTATTTCCTGCCGCAGCCGATCGCGACCATCGGCGCTGTGCTCACGATCGTTTTTCAGTTGATGATTTTTCTCAGCGGCAATCTTTCGTGGCTGAATTTCCTGACGATGATCCTGGCGATTCCGGCGATCGATGGACGCTGCCTCGCGGCGATCCTTCCTATACGGCCTGAAGGAGCGCTCGCGGCGCAATCGATTTCGCTGAAAGTGGCCGTGGCTGCCTGTACGCTGCTGCTGATCTGGCTCAGCATCGATCCTGTCCGCAACATGCTCTCGCGGAGCCAGATCATGAATACGAGCTACAACCCCTATCACATCGGCGGCACATACGGAGCGTTCGGAGGGATTACGCGACAACGCTATGAGGTTGTGGTGGAGGGGACCAGCGACGCTGTGATCACGCCGGCAACGCACTGGAAGGAGTATGAATTCCGCGGCAAACCGAACGATCCGACGCGCATGCCTCCGCAGATCGCTCCGTATCATCTGCGGCTGGATTGGCTGATGTGGTTCGCCGCCATGTCGAGCTATCGCGATCATCCGTGGTTCATCAATTTCGTGGCGAAGCTGCTGGAGAATGACAAGCCGGTTCTGAGTCTGCTGAAGTCCAATCCATTTCCAAACGCCCCGCCGAAGTTCGTGCGCGCGGAGCTGTGGGAATATCATTTCGCGTCGCCCGAGGCGCATAAGAAAACGGGCGTGTGGTGGGTGAGGACAGATACCGGCGCCTGGTTCCCGCCGGTATCGATGCAGACTCCCGGCTTTCGGCAGATTCTGATCGATCAGGGCTGGCTGTGACAGGGCGCCGCCGTGAAGCGTTCGTCATCGGGTCCGGTCCAAATGGACTGGCGGCCGCCATCACGCTTGCGCAGGCGGGGCTCGCGGTCACGGTTCTCGAAGCGCAGTCCTCCATCGGCGGCGGCGCGCGGTCGGCCGAACTGACGCTGCCGGGTTTCGTGCATGACGTCTGCTCCGCGGTGCATCCGCTGGCGGTGGCATCGCCCGCCTTTCGCGCGATGCCGCTTCGGGATCATGGGCTCGAATGGATCTATCCGGAAATCTCCGTTGCGCATCCGTTTGACGACGGCTCCGCCGCAACGCCGGCGAACCTGGGGGAGAAGGCCGTGGGATTTCGCGCCATCCTGCGCTCGCTGAGCGGACATTGGGACTCGCTGCTCGAAGAGATTCTGGCGCCGCCGCACATGCCGCGGCATCCTCTGCTGCTGGCGAAGTTCGGGTCCGTCGCGATGTGGTCCGCGAGGCAGACCGCGTTCGCGCTGTTCAGCGGGGCCGCCGCCCGCGGCTATTTTGCGGGACTCGCGGCGCATTCCATTCTGCCGCTCGAATGGGTGCCGTCCGGCGCTTTCGGCTGGGTATTTGCGCTCGCCACGCTGGCCACCGGCTGGCCGCTTCCGCGCGGCGGCGCGCAGAGCATCACCAACGCACTGGCTTCGTATCTCGGCTCACTCGGCGGAGTGATCGAGGCGAATCATGAGGTGAAATCCCTGAGTGAATTTCCTTCCGGCGCATTGGTTCTTTGCGATGTGACGCCGCGTCAGCTTCTGCGAATCGCCGGACAGAGGCTGCCGGATGCGTACTGCCGGCGTCTGGAACGCTACCGCTACGGCCCCGGTGTATTCAAAGTGGATTGGGCGCTGAATGCGCCGATCGCGTGGCGGAATTCCGAATGCCGCCGCGCCGGCACCGTGCATCTGGGCGGCACATTCGAAGAGATCGCGGCATCCGAGCGCGCGCCGTGGCATGGCCAAATCTGCGGGAAGCCATTTGTGCTTGTTACACAGCCGAGTTTGTTCGATTCATCGCGCGCGCCGGAAGGCTTTCACACAGCGTGGGCTTACTGCCATGTGCCGAACGGATCGAAGGAAGATATGACGGAGGCAATCGAACTGCAGATGGAGCGTTTCGCGCCCGGTTTTCGCGACACGATCGTGGGGCGTCATACGATGCCTCCCGCGGCGCTGCAGGCGCACAATCCGAATCTGGTAGGCGGTGATATCGTCGGCGGCGCGGCCACGCTCCGGCAATTATTTTTCCGGCCGACGCGCAGCACCTATCGAACGCCGGCGCCTGATCTATTCCTGTGTTCAGCCTCCACACCGCCTGGCGGAGGAGTTCACGGAATGTGTGGCTATCATGCCGCTAAAGCGGCGCTGGAGACGATTGCCGCCGGTTAGTCTATCGCTGAATTCGCGCTGATCCGCCGCGCGCGAACGCCCGCACCTGATCGAGCGTGGCCATCGTGGTGTCGCCCGGGAACGTGGTCAGCAACGCACCATGCGCCCAGCCGAGTTTGACCGACTCCTCCGGAGACTCACCATTCAACAACCCATAGAAGAATCCGGCCGCATAGCCGTCACCGCCGCCGACGCGGTCGATCACGTCGAGTTCCGCTGTAGGCGCGGTGTACAGCCTGCCGTTGATCCACGCCACCGCGCTCCAGGTATGACGCGAAGTCGAGTGCACTTCACGCAGCGTAGTCGCGACGATTTTGACGCGCGGGAATTTCTTCACCACGTTGTCCATCATCCCCGCGAACGCGCGCGTATCGAGTTTCGATTCCGATTCCACCTTCGGACCTTCCACACCGAGGCCCTTCTGCAGGTCTTCTTCATTGCCCACGAGCACATCGACATGGTCGACAATCCGGCCCAGCGTTTCAACCGCCCGCGCGCCGCCGCCCAGCACTCTCCACAGCTTCTCGCGGTAGTTGAGATCGAACGATGTGACTGCGCCGGCCGCGCGCGCTGTTTTCATGCCCTCGATAATCAGCTCGCCTGTGGTCTCCGAGAGTGCGGCGAAAATGCCGCCCGAGTGGAACCAACGGACGCCTGCGCCGAAAATTTCCTTCCAGTCGAAATCGCCCGGTTTCAGCAACGCGCCGGCTTCATTGCAGCGGTTGTAGAAGACGACAGGGGCGCGGACGCCGTGTCCGCGGTCACTGTAGACCGCGGCCATGTTCGGTCCGTTGACGCCATTGTGCTCGAAACGCTTGTAAAAGGGCTTCACCCCCATCGCCTTCACGCGTTCGGCGATGAGATCGCCGATTGGATAGTTCACCATGGCGGTGGCGACGGCGGTATTCATCTCGAAGGCATCGGAGAGATTCGCGGCGCAGTTGAACTCCCCGCCGCTGACATGGATGTCACAATTCCGCGCCTTGCGGAACGGAATGATGCCCGGATCCAGCCGGTGAACGAGGGCGCCAAGCGCAAGAAAATCGAGTCCGCCTTTCGTGGCGGGAGGGATATTGAGGCCGTGACTCATGATCGGAAGCCTCAGGTTATCACGCGCCAAATGCTATATTGGCAATAGTTCCGCGCAGACCCCGAAGCGGTGAGGTGGCAGAGTGGTCGAATGCGGCGGTCTCGAAAACCGTTGTACCTTTACGGGTACCGTGAGTTCGAATCTCACCCTCACCGCCATAAATGCCAGCTTGCTGCCATGCGTCATGGCCTTCAATTTTTACCGCCGACGCTTTCGCATTGCCGGAGGCCATGCCCCCGATTCCCGTACTTTACGAAGCTGAAGAGCCAGGACGAGCATGGAAGAGGAAGTGCGGTTATTCCTCCACCGACTCAAGTGGCAAGCAGCGCCGTTGTGACGGCTCCGCACCCGTCTGACTGCTTCGACCAGTTAAGCTGACGTCTGCTCCGCAAAACCCGCCGAACTCCCGATCGGACTTTCTCCACGTATACCCTGTCGCGAACAGCAACGCAGGCCTGCTGAAAACTCACAAAAAACCGATTTCTTCGCTAACACGCCGCATCCATGCTCGTCCAAAGCAGCACTGACTCCCCTTGTATTCCAAGGGGAAATATTTTATGTCTCCCTTGAAACCAAAGGGGAGTTGGACAGTTATGAACAATATGGCACCCGCCAGACTCGAATTCGTACGCGGCACGCTGGATGTCCTCATTCTCAAATCCCTGGGCTGGGGTCCGCTTCACGGCTATGCCATCACCAACCTCATTCGCCGCCAAAGCGACGATGCCCTTCTCGTCGAAGAGGGCACGCTCTATCCCGCCCTCTGGCGTCTCGAAAGCCGCGGATTTCTGCGCGCCGAATGGGGACTCTCCGAAAACAACCGTAAGGCCAGGTTCTACGCGCTCACCGCTG
>Ga0134125_10002315_pt1 | contig 22668 bp, 24 predicted proteins | sample KB31751_FD_96464 | JGI IMG/M metagenome (GOLD analysis project Ga0134125, IMG submission 96464) | Terrestrial soil microbial communities with excess Nitrogen fertilizer from Kellogg Biological Station, Michigan, USA - KB3-175-1 | ecosystem: Environmental > Terrestrial > Soil > Unclassified ... | reverse complement strand
GCGGATCTGCACGGTCGAGAGGCTGGCGCCCAGGGTCTGGGCCTGCGAGCGCAGGGTGGTCAGAGCCGTGGTCAGCTGGGTCGACGCGGTCGAGATGTCCGACGCACCGGCCCAGTTGTTGGCCGCACCGTTGAGCGAGAGAGCGCCGGCGCTGGTGTCGGTGACGCCCGACACGGTGACGCTCGACGTGCCCGTCTCGTTCATCGTGACGGTCAGGTTGTTGCCGTTGAGCAGGTTGATGCCGTTGAAGCCCGAGTCACCCGCGAGCTTGTCGATCTGCGTGCGGATCGAGTCGAACTGGCTCGACAGGCTGGCGCGGACGGTCGTGTCGGACGTCTGCTGAGCCTGGCTGACCAGCGACTGGGCCGACTGCACCAGCTTGGTGATCGCCGAGATGCCGTTGTTGGCGGCCTGAATCGTGTTGATCGCGCTCGACATCGAGTCGAGCAGGTTACCCAGGTCGCTGGCGCGGTTGTTGAGGCCCTGAGCGGTGAAGTAGTTGTTCGGATTGTCGAGAGCGGAGTTCACCCGCAGACCGGTAGCGAGCCGGGTCTGGGTCTGCGTGATGAGGTCCGAAGTCTGCTGCAACTGCAGCAGGTTCGAACGCACGCCCGCCGAAAGAACGATAGAGGACATAGCAGGTACCTTTCTGGTCTATGTGCCGTACTGGCGTTTAGTCTCGATCCAGTGGATCGGCGACTTTCATCGCATACGCGTCCAAACAGCGACTTAAGGCGTATGGTTAACATTTGGTCACTATTAGCGTGACCGTCGGCGTTTGAATCGAATTGCAACTTATCGGAAATTGAATTTGCAATGATATCGGCACAAGGCGGCCCGGAGAGGCCCGGAGACGCCGCCAAATAGCCACCTTTTGTTAACGACGGCGGCCTATTGCTTCTGCACGGCGCAGAGGCGCGTATGAGTATTATCGGAGCAGGCGGCGCGTCGAACTGGCTCGCGGGCGCCTTTACGGCGATCAAGAACTCGCAGAACCAGGGCGGCATTCTCGGCGCGCTTCAGAAGGCAGGTTCGAATGACGGCAGCATCGGCTCGTTCCTGAGCCAGTCGTCGTCGTTTTCCAACACCTTCGCCTTGATCACCTCGAACAACGTGAGCAGCGCATCGAGCTTCTACGCGCAGATAGCGTCGCAGAACGATCAGGCGCGGCAGCAGAAGCAGTTGCAGGACGCGCTCACTGCGCTGCAGCAGACCCAGCAGCAGGTGCAGCCGACGAATACGCTGGATCCGTTCATCTACTTCGCCGACGGCTCGTATATCGATACGAATTCGAACATCCTGACGATGCAGGACGGCACGCAATTCGACACGACCACGGGCCTGAAATACGTCGATCCCGCGTCGATGGTCGATCTCGGCGGCGGCTCGTTTCTCAATACCAACACCAACGTCATCACCCTGGCCGACGGCACGCAGATCGATGCGACCACCGGCATTAAGGTGACGTGACCGACGCGGCGTCGGGCTGAGCGGAGCCTAGAGCGAGCGGCTGATCGCCAGCGGCTGGCCGGCCCGCGCGCTCGGGCCGTTGGCGCGGCCGCTGGCGCCGTAGGTCGAGGGCGTCTGGCACCTGGCCAGTTCGCCCGACACGCCGCGGATGATGCCCTCCGAGACGGCATGCGCGGTCGCGATCACCGTCAGGTTGGTCTGAAGCAGCGACTGGAACGCGGCGTGGCGCGTGCGCAGCGCCTCGAGCGCCTGCGGCAGCGACGTCGCGATCGTCTCCTGCGCCAGCTTCACACGCGTGGTTTCGGCGGCGTAACGCGCGGCGAGCTCTTGCTTCTGCGCGTCAAGCGCGAGCGCGTCGCGCAGGCGTCCGCCGCGCATGTGCGCGGTCTCCTGCTCGACGGTCTCGATCAGGCGGTCCATGATCGTGTTGAGGCTCGCGATCGCGCGCTCGGCCTCGGCCGCTGTGCCGATCTCAGGATCCGGGGCGGGAGTGCTCACGAGTGTCCCTCCTGGTGCGCGAGCAGGCTCTGATAGACGTGCGCGGCGATGCCGACGCCGCCGGCTTTCGAGAACTGCCGCGCATATTGATCGGTGAGCATCGAGCGCCACACGCCGGAAGCGCCGGAGCCGCCGAACGGGCCGTCGCCGTCGATGCCGGTCTGCATGCTCTGGAACATGGTGTTGAGGAAGACGGCCTCGAAATTGCGCGCGGCCGCCATCGCCTTGGCCTTGACCGGCGTGTCGATCTTGGCCGCGGCGGCTTGCACGTTGGCGAAGAGGTCGGCGGGCGAGAGGCGTGGGGCGGGCAGGGTGATCGTGCTTGCCATCACATCACCTCGATATCGGCCTGGATCGCGCCGGCGGCCTTGATCGCCTGGAGGATAGCGATGAGGTCGCGCGGGCCGATGCCGAGCGAGTTCAGCCCGTCGACGAGTTGTTGCAGCGACACGCCGTCCTTGACCACCGCGAGCTTCTTGCCGTCCTCCTGCACCCCGATGCGGGTGCGCGGCACGGTGACGGTGGTGCCGCCGCGCGAGAACGGCGTCGGCTGACTCACCTGCGGCGTCTCGGTAATGGTCACGGTGAGATTGCCCTGCGCCACCGCGACCATCGAGACCCGCACGTCGCGGCCCATGACGATGATGCCCGAGCGCTCGTCGATGACGATCTTGGCGGCTTCGTCCGGCTCGACCTGAAGCTGCTCGACCTCGGTCAGGAGCTTGACGACGTTGCCGCGATACTGCTGCGGCACGGTGATACCGACCGTCGCCGGATCGAGCGGCTCCGCCGTCGGCACGCCGATATAGTCGTTGATCGCGGCGGCGATGCGCTTGGCGGTGGTGAAGTCGGGGTTGCGCAGCGCCATGCGCAGCTGGCTCTGGCGATTGAGATTGAACTCGATCTCGCGCTCGATGATGGCGCCGTTCGAGATGCGGCCGACGGTCGGCACGCCGCGCACGATCTTGGCGGCCTCGCCCTCGGCCTGGAAGCCGCCGATCGCGACCGAGCCCTGGCCGACCGCGTAGACGTTGCCGTCGGCGCCGAGCAGCGGCGTCACCAGCAGCGTGCCGCCCTGAAGGCTCTTGGCGTCGCCGAGCGCGGACACGGTGATGTCGATGCGGGTGCCCTGCGTCGAGAACGGCGGCAGGTTGGCCGTGACCATCACGGCGGCGACGTTGCCGGTGCGCAGCGTCTGGCCGCGGATGTTGACGCCGAGGCGCTCCAGCATCGCCTGCAGCGACTGCTTGGTGAAAGGAATGTTGTTGAGGGTATCGCCAGTGCCGTTGAGACCCACCACCAGCCCATACCCGATGAGCTGGTTCTGGCGGATGCCTTCGATATTGGCGAGGTCCTTGATGCGCGACGTCGCCCCGGCGCTACCAGGGGCGAGCATGGCCATCAAAGCTGCGACGAGCGCAGCACGCAGGGTCCTCGTCATCACTGCTCCCCAATGTGACGTATGACTGGCCCTTGCCTTGCGAAGCGCGTGCCAACCGCGGCTCGAGCTTCAACATGCTGATTTGGTTGGTTGAATTGGATTTCGCCCGGCCGCGCCGGGGCCGCGCGGCCCGGCAGAAAGCGGCGAGGGCGGCAAGTTTTGCCGGGCTCTTTACCGAGGGTTAACCATACCGGCGCAGGTTGACGGCATACGGGGGCTTGGCCGCTGGGGGATTGCTGCGATGCGCATCTACGGAGCGACTGGCACCGCGCTGGCCTCGACGCCGGGCGCGGCGCGGCGAAGCACCGGCGCCACCTTCAGTGTCTCCGAACAGGAAGCGGCGCTCAGCACGGGTCAGTCGGCCGGCCTGCGGGCGATCTCGACCGTCGACGCGCTGCTCGCGCTTCAGGGTATCGAGACCGCGACCGAACGGAAGAAGCGCGCGGTCGCCAAGGGCCGTAACGCGCTCGACGTGCTCGACCGCCTCAAGCTCGGTCTCATCGACGGCAGCCTCGACCAGTCGACGCTGGCGCGGCTGAAGGTCGCCGCAGAGGGCCTGACCGACGAGAGTGGCGACCCCGGCCTTGACGCCGTCCTCTCGGAGATCGACCTCAGGGTTGCCGTGGAACTCGCCAAGGCCGGCATCCAGTAGCCCCTCGCTACCGCCAAGGCACGCCGCGGGAACCCGTCGGAGCCTGCGCCCAGGCTACATCAAGTCACTGAAATGTCATAGAAATCCCGCCATGAACAAGGCGCGCGGAAGATATTGTCCGGCCGCGGGCGCGCGTATATAAGCCTGCCGCACGTGGAGGGGTACGACTCTACGCAACGACATAAGAAGACACAGGGGAGTTGAGTGGGATGTTGGCGAAGAACAAAAATTACCGGCCCTCCGACAAGGAGCCGTTCATGAACGAGCGCCAGCGCGACTATTTCCGCGCGAAGCTCATGGCCTGGCGCGAAGACATCCTCAAGGAAGCCAAGGAAACGCTGCAGCACCTTCAGGAAGAGAACCAGAACCATCCCGACCTCGCCGACCGCGCGTCGTCGGAGACCGACCGTGCCATCGAGCTGCGCGCGCGGGACCGCCAGCGCAAGCTGATCGCCAAGATCGACGAGGCGCTGGCGCGCATCGACGACGGCACCTACGGCTATTGCGAGGAGACCGGCGAGCCGATCTCGCTGCGCCGTCTCGAGGCGCGGCCGATCGCGACGCTCTCGGTCGAGGCGCAGGAGCGGCACGAGCGGCGCGAGCGCGTCTACCGCGACGACTGAGCCGGCGATCCGGCATTCGGAATTGCGAAAGCCCGGCCGCCAACGCCGGGCTTTTTGCTTTACGGGGCGGACGCATCGGAAAAACCAGCGGCCCTCGGCAGGGGAGCTACCGAGGGCCGCGGCGTTTACGCCCAACCCGCTCGCGAGACGAGTGGGGCGCGGGAGGTCGGTCGGGCCGGCGCGGGGTCGAGCGCCCGGACGGGGGGGCGCGCGGGCCGGCCCCTTGTGCGCTAGAACGGCAGGAGCACGTCGAGCACCTGCTGGCCGTAGCGCGGCTGCTGCACGTCGGTGATCTGGCCGCGGCCGCCATAGGCGATGCGCGCCTGGGCGATCTTGGTCGAGTCGATGGTGTTGTCGCTCTGGATGTCCTCGGGTCGGACGATGCCGCCGATGATCAACTCGCGGATCTCGAAATTGACGCGGATCTCCTGCCGCCCCTCGACCACCAGGTTGCCGTTGGGCAGCACCTGCGTCACCACGGCGGCGACGTTGGTCTGCAACGCTTCCGAGCGGTTGACCGAGCCCTTGCCGTCCATCTGCGTCGTGGAGTCGGAGGTGAAGATGCGCGTCGGCAGCCCGGCATTCATGATCGGCACCTTGCTCTTGCCGAAGAAGTTGTCGATGCCGGAATCTTCCTTGGTGTCGCGCTGGCGCTGCGTCTCGTTGGCGATGATCGCCTTGTCGGTGATGTTGACCTGCACCGTCAGGATGTCGCCGACCTGGTGCGCGCGCTGGTCCTTGAAGAAAGCGCGCGAGCCGTTGCGCCACAGCGAGTTCGGATTGTACGAAGCCGGCTGCGCCGCCGGCATCGGCATCTGCACCGGCTTGTAGCCCGGCCGCGCCGTCGGGTTGTCGACCGCCGACAAAGGCGGCGGCTGACCGATGGTCTTGAGCCGGTCGACCGCCGCGCAGCCGGAGAGCAGCGAGCTGGCGAGCATCGCGAGAACCGTGGCACGCAGGACGGGAAGGGGTTTCATCGACGTTGCTTTCGCTTGAGGCGCGAGGCGCGCTGGGACTTAACGGACCGGAGTTGACGCGGGCGTCTCACCGCCCACCTGCGGAAGATTGGCGGCGAGCCGCGGTGTGCCGGTCGAGACCGCGACGCGCCCCGGCGCCACGACCACGCCCTGCAAGACGCGCTTGGTCTGCTCGTTGACGATCGAGATGACGTCGCCCTGCGCGCCGCCTTCGGTGGCCTTGCCGCGCACCGTCAGCATGATGCCGGGCATTTCGTAGACGAGCGTCACCATCTCGTTGCGCTGCACGATCTCGGGCCGCATCAGGTCGGTGGTGCGCACGATACGGCCGGCCTGAAGGCTGTCGCGGGCGGCAAGCCCGACCACGCGGTCGCGGTCGGTGATCGACTCGCGGCCGACCTCGGCGCGCGGCCGGCGCTCGATCTCGATGTCGGCATCGCGCAGCACCGTGCCGCGGTCGATGGCGTGCGCGAGCACGACCACCTCGGCGGTCGCCTGCGCCCGGCCGCCGAGCCGCAGCGTGCCGTGGCTCGATGTCCCGGTCGGCAGGTCGATGTCGGCGTCGAAGCGGCCGCCGCGCGCGTCGTAATAGAGCCGCGAAACGCGCGGCTCGCCGATCGCGGCCGGCGACACATACATCGCGCGCAGCGCACGGTCGAAATTGATCGTGATGTCCTTGGCCGGGCCGAGCTGGTACTGCTCGGACAGCGCGCGCGCCAGTTCCTCCTCGACCGCCTTGGCCGGGATCATGCGCGCCGCGCGCGTCACCTTCACCTCGGAAAGGCCAGCGGTATCGAGACCGATCAGCGCGTGAGCGCGCACGGCCTCGGCCACCGCGGCGGCCGGCACCGTGCCGGTCATGCCGAGATCGGGCGCGCGGAAGATCGGCTCGCCGGCGATGATGCCGGCGTTCTCGACCAGGTCTCCGACGCGGACGAGATCGCCGGTGACGGTGGCTTCCGCCTTCAGCACAGGGTGCGGCGGGGTTGTCTCGGCCGCCGCGGAGGCGCCGAGGGCGATGAGTGCGGCGATGGCGAATGCGAACCGGGTCATGGTCATGCCTCAGCGCATCAGGTTGGAGGTCGCCTGCAGCATCTGGTCGGCGGCGGAGATCACCTTCGAGTTCATCTCGTAGGCGCGCTGCGCGGTGATGAGGTCGGTGATCTCGGTGACCGAGTCGACGTTGGACTGCTCGAGCATGCGCTGTTGCAGGTCGCCGGCGCCGTCGGTGCCGGGCAGGCCGTCCTGCGGCGTGCCGGAGGCCGGCGTCTCCTGGTACATGTTGTCGCCGATCGGCAGGAGGCCGGCCGGATTGATGAAGCGGGTCAGCGTCAACTGCCCGAGGATGGTCGGCGTCGTGCTGCCGGATGGAACCACCGAGACCTGGCCTTGCGCGTTGATGGTCAGGCCGGTCGCGTTCGCCGGGATGGTGATCGCCGGCTGCACGACGTTGCCCTGGGCCGTGACGATGCGGCCTTGCGCGTCGGTCTTGAACGAGCCGTCGCGCGTGTAGGTGTAAGTGCCGTCAGGCAGCTGGACCTTGAAGAACCCGTCGCCGCGGATCGCGACGTCGAAGGGATTGGTGGTCTGCGTCAGGTTGCCCTGCTGCATGAGCCGCGCGGTGCCGACCGTCTTGACGCCGGAGCCGAGGTCGATGCCGACCGGCAGCATGTTGCCCTGGGCCGAGGTCTGCGTGCCGACGCGGCTCAGGTGATCGTACAGCAGGTCCTGGAATTCGGCGCGTTGGCGCTTGTACGACGTCGTCGTCATGTTCGCGAGGTTGTTGGAAATGACCTGGACGTTGAGTTCCATGGCCATCATGCCGGTCGCTGCGGTGGAGAGCGCGCGCATGGTTCATTGATCCTTTCGTCAGGCCGGCACTTCGGCCAGCTTGTCGATCGACTGCTGGTTCATGTCGCCCTGCTGTTGCAGGAGCGTCGCGACTTGCGTGTAGGAGCGGGTGATCTCGATCATCCGCGACATCTCGACGACGCCGCGCACGTTGGATTTCTCGATCGCGCCCTGCTCGATGGAAGCCTTGGTCGCCTGCTGCGGCGGGTCGTTGGCGGCCGCCTTGAAGGTGCTGCCGCCGTCCTTCTGCAACTGCTGCGGCTTGGTGAAATTGACGAGCCGCAGCTGGCCGCGCTGGGTGCTGGTCTTCGAGGCGCCCTCGCGAACGCTGATGATGCCGTCCTTGCTGATCGAGATCTCGCGGTCGTTCGGCTGGAACGTGATCGGGCCGCCGGTGCCGAGCACGGCATCGCCTTCGGAGGTGACCAGCTGGCCGGTGGCGTTGAGGTGGAAGGCGCCGTTGCGCGTGTAGCGCTCGCCGCGCTGCGTCTGCACCGCGAAGAAGGCCTCGCCGTCGATGGCGACATCGAGCGGATTGCCGGTGCGCTCGACCGCGCCTGATGTCATATCGTGCCAGATGCCGCGGTCGCGCACGAAGCTGATGCGGCCGCCGGTGTCCGAGCGCGCGCTCGAGGCAAGATATTCCTCGAACAGCGACCCGTCGGCCTTGTAGCCGTTGGTGTTGATGTTGGCGATGTTGTTCGCCACCACGTCCAGTTCGCGGCTGAGTGCGACCTGGCGCGATAGTCCGACCAGAAATGCATTCTGCATCGGCAGCTCCCCTGATCCTGCGGCCGGAGCCCGCCCTCCCGAGGCGCGCGGCGGCCGTTGCATCTACCGCCGCCCGGCTCTCCCAAGCCGCGCGGCTGCCGATGTCTTTGCAGACGCCGTGCCAAGTCTATAATTCTAATAAAACCAGATAGATGGTGGAATTCGCCGTTGACTGCGAGGCGGCAAAAAGCAGATCCGACCCGGCAAAAATTTCCCGCCGGAGGACCCCGGGAAAGGTTCCGTTAACCATGCGGACCTAGCTTCGCCTGAAAGGGGGCACGACGCGCGACGCGGCTCGCAGCAGCGGGCATTTGCCGTCCGTCCCAGGTGGAAGCGGGGTACTTCATGGCTGCCAAACCAAAGAAGAAGGCGGAGGCGGAAGACGCCGAACCGGAGGGCGAAGCCCCAGCCAAGCCGAAATCGAAATTCTCGAAGAAGATGATCATCATGGCCGCGGCCGCGGTGCTCGTGCTCGGCGGCGGTGGCGCCGGCGGCTACTTCTTCTTCCTCGGCGGTCACGGCGCGAAAGAAGAGAAGCCGAAGGAGGCGGCGGCCAAGCCCGCGACCTTCGTCGACTTGCCGGACGTGCTGGTCAACCTGTCGAACGCGGGCACCGACCGCACCCAATATCTGAAAGTGAAGGTCGTGCTCGAACTGCCCGAGGCCGACCTCGTCGAGCGCATCAAGCCGCTGATGCCGCGGGTGATGGACGCCTTCCAGACCTACTTGCGCGAATTGCGTCCGACCGACCTCGACGGCTCGGCCGGCCTCTACCGGCTGAAAGAAGAACTGACGCGTCGCGTCAACGCGGTGTTGGCCCCGAACCACATCACCGCGGTCCTGTTCAAGGAAATCGTCGTCCAGTGACGGTCTAGACCCATGGCCGAAAACACATCGATCGATCAGGACGCGCTGGCCGCCGAATGGGGCCAGGCGCTCGATGCGGAGACCGCGGCGCCCGGCGCCTCGGCGACCGGCAGCGACGAGGCGGCCGCGCAATGGGCCGCGATGGTCGACGACGGCGAGGCGCTGCAAGCCGGTAAGGGCGGCGCCGAGCGCATCCTCAACCAGGAAGAAATCGACAGCCTGCTCGGCTTCAGCCTGGCCGACGTCACGCTCAACGACAATTCCGGCATCCGCTCGATCATCGACTCGGCGATGGTCTCCTACGAGCGCCTGCCGATGCTCGAGATCATCTTCGACCGCCTGGTGCGGCTGATGACCACGAGCCTGCGCAACTTCACCTCCGATAACGTCGAGGTCTCGCTCGACCGCATCACCTCGGTGCGCTTCGGCGATTATCTCAACTCGATCCCCCTGCCGGCGATCCTCGCCGTGTTCAAGGCGGAGGAGTGGGAGAACTTCGGGCTCGTCACCGTCAATTCCAGCCTGATCTACTCGATCATCGACGTCCTGCTCGGCGGCCGCCGCGGGCAGGGGGCCGTGCGCGTCGAAGGCCGGCCCTACACGACGATCGAGTCGAGCCTGGTCAAGCGCATGATCGAGGTCGTGCTGGCCGACGCCGAACTCGCCTTCAAGCCGCTGTCGCCGGTGAAATTCAATATCGACCGGCTCGAGACCAATCCGCGCTTCGCGGCCATCTCGCGGCCGGCCAATGCCGCCATCCTCGTGCGCCTGCGCATCGATATGGAGGACCGCGGCGGCAACGTCGAACTGCTGCTGCCATACGCGACGATCGAGCCGATCCGCGCCACGCTTCTCCAGATGTTCATGGGCGAGAAGTTCGGCCGCGATCCCATCTGGGAAGGCCATCTCGCCACCGAGATCGGGCAGGCGCAGATCGAGGTCGACGCCGTGCTCTACGAGGCGCGGCTGCCGCTGCGGCGCATGATGGAGCTCGAGGTTGGCGACACACTGATGCTGGAACTCAAGCCCGACGCGCTGGTGACGGTGCGCTGCGGCGACGTCAGCATGACCGAAGGCCGCATGGGCCGCGTCGGCGACCGCGTCGCCGTGCGCGTCGGCAAGTCCTTACGCAAACCGCGCACCACATTCGCCATGTTCGAGAAGGCGGACGAGGCAAGTACCCGCATGGAGGCACCGTGAACTACCATTTCGGCTTCGCGATCGAGAGCATGGTCTCGATCCTGCTTTTGCTGACCATTCTTTATTGCGTCCGGCTCAATCGCCAGCTGCGGCTGCTGAAGGCCGACGAGCAGTCGCTGCGCGTGACGATCTCCGAGCTCGTCACCGCGACCGAGATCGCCGAGCGCGCCATTGCCGGGCTGAAACAAACCATGCGCGAGGGTGAGCAGGTTCTCTCGGCCCGTCTCGAGCGGGGCGAGGAGCTTTCCAACGCGATCGATCAGCAGATGAAGGCCGGCGAGGCGCTCATCGCCAAGCTCGTCCGCATCGCCACGGCCGGGCGTCAGCCCGCGGTCGAACTGCCGCCGGCGCCGCCCGACCCGAAGGCGGTCGCAGCCGCGGCACAGGCCTTCACCGAACGGGCGCGCGCCCGCTTGAACGGACTGGCGGCGTGAAACACTTCTGGCGCGATGTCAGGCTGATCCCAGTCGTCCTGCTGGCGACGGTCAGCCTCTTCGTGCTGAAGGTGTCGGGCCTCGTCTTCGACGGCGGCTATACGCTCGGCGAGCGTTTGCAGAACCGCGACACGTCGGGCCTGACGATCACGACGGCCGAGAGCGTCCCGCAATATCCCAAGATCGTCGTCGCCGACGCCGGCGCCGCGAAGGACGCGCGGCGCCCGCAACCGGCGAAGCCGTGGGCGCAGGAGATGTTCAACTTCAACGGCGACAGCCGCGATATCACCGGCTCGGTCGGCGAGAAGAAGGACGAGAAAAAGGACGAAAAGAAAGAAGAGAAGCACGGCGAGAAGACGCCGACCAAAATCGACGGAATGCCGGTCAGCGACAAGCCGCCGGAGGCGACCAAGGTCGAGGTCGGCGGCGCGGTGGTCCAGGGCATTCCCGGGCGCATCGCCTCGCCCGGCGAGCGCGCCGTGCTCGAGCGTTTGCAGGAGCGGCGGCAGGAGCTCGACAGCCGCAGCCGCGAGCTCGACATGCGCGAGAGCCTGCTGAAAGCGGCCGAGCAGCGCATGGACGCCAAGCTCGGCGAGCTCAAGACCATGGAAACGAAGGTCGATCACGCCGCCAGCCAGCGCAAGCAGACCGAGGCCGAGCGGTTCAAGAGCATCGTCACGATGTACGAGAACATGAAGTCGAAGGATGCCGCGCGCATCTTCGACCGGCTCGACATGAAGATCCTGGCCGAAGTCTCGACGCAGATGAAGCCGACCAAGATGGCCGAGATTCTCGGGCAGATGTCGCCGGAATCGGCCGAGCGGCTGACCGTCGAGCTCGCCCGCCGCGCCGACGGCGGCAAGCCGGGAACGGATCAACTGCCGAAGATCGACGGCAGGCCGGCCGCGCATTAGAGCGGATCGGCCGGTCACGGTTAACGGCTCGTTAAACGCGCCATTCTAGGCTTTCGTCAGCCGGCATATTCGCCGGCCGGATCGGCACATGACGGCTCTGCCTCCAGTCCTTGCGGAGATGCGAGACCGCCCGTGGCGCGCGCTTGCGCGGGCGGGCGCGCTTGCCGTCGCGATCGCGCTGCTTTCGCTCGCCCCGGTGGCGGGCGCCCGCGCCGACGAGCCGGTCCGCGGCACCGTCAAGGTCAGCAAGGAAGACGGCTTCTCGCGCATGCTGTTCCGCTTCGATCAGGAGGTGGGCGCAAAGGTCACGACGAACAACCTGATCATGATCATCAGGTTCGCGCGGCCGGTGAATGTCGACGTCGACAAGCTCAACGCCGCCGCGCCCGAGCTGATCAGCGCCGCGCGGCGCGACCCGGACGGCTCGGCGGTGCGGATCGCGCTCACCCACCGGATCAGGTTCAACGTCATGCCGGCCGCGGAGCGGCTGTTCGTCGATCTCCTGCCGGAGAAGTGGATCGGGCCGCCGCCCGGCCTGCCGCAATCGGTGGTCGACGAGCTCGCGGAGCGGGCGCGCATCGCCGAGCGGGAGCTGCGGCAGGAACGCGGCGTCGCCAAGCCGAAGGAAGCCCCGCTCGTCCGCGTCAAGGTCGGAGCGCAGCCGACCTTCACCCGCTACGTGTTCGCGCTGCCGGAGGGCGTCGAGGTCAAGCCCGAGCAGACCCCGGACAAGCTGACGCTGCGCTTCGACCGGCAGATCCGCTGGGACCTCGCCGACGCCATCGCCAGCCTGCCGTCGACGGTGAGCTCGATCGACGCCGATACCGATTTCAACAGCACGACCGTCACCTTCGCGTTCAATCTCATGCCGCAGGTGCGCACGTTCCATGAGGACCATTCCCTAATTGTCGATGTCCCGACCGACGGCGCCGCGCCGAAGGCGGAGGATGCCGCGCCGAAGCCGGAGGGCGCGTCGCTCGTGATCGAGGCGCCGGACACTGTGCCCGCCGGCAAGGCGGAATCGCCGCCGCCATCCGCCGTATCGGCCAAGTCCGTGTCTGCCCCGCCGCCGCCACAGCCACAGGCGCAGCAACCTCAGCCGCGGAGGGAGGACGCCGCGCCCAAGCCTGAAGCGAAAGCTCAGGTTCAGGTCGAGGTTCAACCTCAACCTCAAGAAAAGGCAGGGTCCAAACCGGCGGAGCCGCCGCGCCCGGCCGCCGCCGCGGCGCCGAAGGCGGCGCCGGCAGCGGTGCCGGTCGATCCGAACGCGCCGGTGGCGGTCGGCGTGCAGCGTGCCGGCGACTTGCTTCGCCTGACATTCCCCTTCGCCGCGCCGACGCCGGCAGCCGTGTTTCGCCGCGCCGACATGCTCTGGCTGGTCTTCGACAGCAAGGCCCCGATCGACACCGCTGCGCTGGGCACCCAGGCGCACGTCAAGCGCGCAAGCCTCACCCGCGGCGCCGACGGCGAGGCGATCCTGCGCATCAAGCTCGACCGCCCGCGGCTCGTCAGCGCCGTCGCCGACGGCGCCACTTGGAACGTCACCGTCGCTGACACGATGGTGCGGCCGGCGCAGCCCTTGAGCATGCTGCGCAGCGCCGCCGCCCACAATCGCGGCAACATCGCGATCCCGTTCGAAGGGCCTTCCGCCGTGCACGAGCTGCGCGATCCGGAAATCGGCGACAGGTTGACGGTCGTCACCGCGCAAGCGCCGGCGCGCGGCTTCCTCAAGGACCAGCACTTCGTCGAATTGCGCGCGCTGGCGTCGAGCCAGGGCGTGGTCATCCAGCCGGTCGCCGATGACGTGGCGGTCAAGCTCTCGCCGGACAAGGTCGTGGTGACGCGGCCGGGCGGGCTGTCGCTTTCGGCGACGATCCTTGCCAAGGACGGCGTCATCTCGAACCTTCAGGACGTGAGCTTCGATCCGCAGCTCTGGGGCTTCGACCGCCACGCGGCGTTTCTGCCGCGGCAGACCGAGCTCCTCAACAAGGCGGCAGCGGCCGAGCCGGCCAGGCGCAAGGAGGCGCGCTTCAATCTCGCGCGCTTTTACCTGGCGCAGGGCATGGCGACCGAAGCCAAGGCGGTGCTCGACGTGGCGCTCTCCGACCGCCAGGGCGGCGAGGACATCACCGGCAGCATCCTGCGCGCCGTCTCGGAAATTCTCATCGACCGCCCCGATGAGGCGATCAAGGACCTCGCCGCCCCGCGCATCGGCAACCAGCAGGACGCCGGCCTGTGGCGCGGCGTCGCGCTCGCCCGCGAGGGCAAGTGGAAGGAGGCTCGCGAGCACTTCAAGGATTTCGACGTCGCGCTCGCGACGCTGCCGCTCGAATTGCAGCGGCTGGCGATGAAGGAGGCGCTGCGCGCGGCGATCGAGGTGCAGGACTATACCGGCGCGACGCGGCTACTGAACGAATTCGAGACGATCGGCGTGACGCCGGACATGAAGCCGTCGATCGACGTGCTGCGCGGCCGCCTCGCCGAAGGGCTCGGCCGCAAGGACGACGCGCTGAAGGAATACCGCTCCGCCGTCACCTCCAGCGACCGACGCGCCGCGGCGCAGGGGCGCCTGCGCGAAATCGAGCTTGAATCGTCGGTCGGCGAGATGTCGCGCAAGGACGTGATCGCCGCGCTCGAGACCCTCACCACGGTCTGGCGCGGCGACGAGACCGAGACGGAGGGCCTGCGCCTGCTGGCGCATCTCTACACGCTCGAGGGCCGCTTCCGCGACGCCTTCCACGTCATGAAGACGGCGCTGCTGGCGCATCCGAACTCCGACATCACGCGCAAGATCCAGGACGAGGCCGCGGCCAGCTTCGACAGCCTGTTCCTGCAGGGCAAGGGCGACTCGATGCCGCCCGTCGAGGCGCTCGGCCTGTTTTACGACTATCGCGAGTTGACCCCGATCGGCCGCCGCGGCGACGAGATGATCCGCAAACTCGCCGACCGGCTCGTCTCGGTCGATCTGCTCGAGCAGGCGGCGGAACTGCTGCAACACCAGATCGATCACCGGCTGCAGGGCGCGGCGCGCGCGCAGGTCGCCGGCAAGCTCGCCACCATCTACCTCATGAACCATAAGCCCGAGCGCGCGCTCGCCGCGTTGCAGAAGACGCGCAGCGCCGACCTGTCGAACGAATTGCGCGATCATCGCCTCCTGCTCGAGGCGCGAGCCCTGTCCGAACTCGGCCGCCACGAGCTCGCGCTCGAGCTCATCGCCAACCTCAAGGGCCACGAGTCGACGCGGCTGCGCGCCGACATCCTGTGGGCGGGCAAGCACTGGCGCGAGGCGGCCGAACAGATCGAACTGCTGTACGGCGATCGCTGGCGGCAGTTCTCGCCGCTCGACGAGACCGAGCGTTCCGACATTCTGCGCGCGGCGATCGGCTACGCGCTGAGCAATGAGTCGATCAGCCTGGCGCGGCTGCGCGAGAAATACGCGGCCAAGATGGCGGAGGGCCCCGACGGCCGGGCCTTCAACGTCGTGAGCGCGCCGATCGGTACCGGCAATGCGGAATTCCAGGACGTGGCGCGCCGCGTCGCGTCGATCGACACGCTCGGTGCCTTCCTGAAGGACATCCGCGCGCGTTACGACGACGAGAAGGAGAAGGCGAAGCCGGCCGCCGGCGCCGCCAAAGAGAAGGCGTCGCCGAAGCAGGTGCCGGTCGCGGCCAAGCCTGAGAAGCCCGCGGTCAAGCAGCCGCCGCAGCCGCCGAAGGCGCCGAAGGGCGAGCCGCTGCGGCCCGACCCGGTCCCGACGGGCTCGATCCTCGACAAGCCGAAGCCGTAATTAGTTGTCGTCTCCGCCATAGCGGCGACCCATACTCCGCAGCGCCCCATGTCTGCTGCGGAGTATTTGTCCCGCGCCTCCCTCGCTGCGGTCGGTCGCCCGGGACGACAGGGGATGACGGCCTAGCTTCCATAGCTCTGGATCAGCGACCCGGCGACCAGGCTCCAGCCGTCGACCAGCACGAAGAAGATCAATTTGAACGGCAGCGACACCACGACCGGTGGCAGCATCATCATGCCCATCGACATCAGGACCGACGCGACGACGAGGTCGATGATCAGGAACGGCAGGAACAAGAGGAAGCCGATCTCGAACGCGCGCCTGAGCTCCGAGATCATGAAGGCCGGCACCAGGATGCGAAGCGACATGTCCTCCGGCTTCGCCGGCGGCGCCTCCTTGGCCATGTCCATGAACAGCTTCAAGTCCTGCTCGCGCACATTCTTCTGCATGAAGGCGCGTAGCGGCTCGACGCCGCGCTCGAAGGCCTGTTCCGGCGTGATCTGATTGGCGATGAGCGGCCTGACGCCCGTGTCGTAGGAGCGCTGCAGGGCGGGGCCCATGACGAAGGCCGTGAGGAACAGCGCGAGCGAGACGATGACGGCGTTCGGCGGCGCCGTTGCGGTGCCAAGCGCAGTGCGCAACAGCGAGAGCACGACGACGATGCGCGTGAACGACGTCATCATGACCAGGATCGACGGCGCCAGTGACAGCACCGTCAACAGCGCGATCATCTGGATGACGCGTTCGGTCAGGCCGGAGCCCTGGCCGAAATTGATGCTGACGTCCTGCGCACCGGCAGGCGTCGTCGCGACCAGCACCGCTACCGCTACCCCGGCCGCCACCGTCACAAGACGGACACGGCGGCCGGAACGGCCCGTCACGTTTTCCCGGACGGACGGCCGAGCAAGCTGGCCATCTCCTCTTCGAGATTGTCGTAGAAGTCCTGGCTCTTGAGACCGGACTGCTGCTTCGGCTCCGGCTTGACGTCGAGCTTCGGCTCCTGCCGCGCCGGTGCCTCGAGCTTCGGCTCCGGCTTGATCTCGAACAGCGGCTCGGGCTTGACGTCGAGCTTCAACTCCTGCCGCGGCTCGGCCTTGACGTCGAGCCTGGGCTCGCCGCGCGGCTTAGCAGCCTGGCGCACGTCGGCGGGGCGGTTTTGCGCGAGCGGATCGGTGACCGGCGGCCGGCCTTCAGGGCCGGCGGTGCGGCGAAGCGCCGCTTCGAGTTGATGTGCCATGTCGGCGAGATTCTGGTCGTCGGCGGGCGCGACGTCCGGCGGCTCCGGCGGCACCGGTGTCACTCCGACGCGGGGTGCGGTCGACTCGTGGCGTGGCGGCATCGGCTGAGGTGGCAACTCCGGCGCCGCCAAACGCGACGACAGTTCGGCCGCAAGGCCGCTCAGGTTTTCTGATGGGCGAGGCCGCGCGCCGGGTTCCGGCGGCGTCCACGGCTCCTCGGTCGCGGCGGCCCGCAGCGAACGCGCAGCGGAAGGGGCGGCGGCAGGGGCGGGCGCCGGCGGCTCGTTGAGCGGCTGCAGCGGCCAGCCGGTGTCGGGCGCGCTGCGCGCTGTCTCACGCGGAGGCGTATCGATGCGGCCCGGCTCGCGAGGGGCGCCGGCGGCGCGCACGATATTCGGCTCGATGACGACATCACTCGGGCCGCCGATCATCAGCAGATGCTCGATATTGTCGCGGCGAATCAGGACGAGGCGCCGACGGCCGTCGACGCTGGCGGCATCGATGACGGCGAGACGCGGCTGCCGGCCGCGCGCGGCGCCGCCGCCGAGGCGCGCGGAGCCGAAGCGGCGCACGACCCAGGCGGTCACGCCGATCAGCGCCAGCACCACCACGAAGGCGATGAAGAAACGCGCGGCCAAAGGCAGGCCGAAGAGGGAATCGAACATCAACCAGGCTCCGCGTTCGTGCCGCCGCGCAACGGGCGCGAGCCGCCCGAACTGTTAAGGGACGCAGGCACAATTTGCCTCACCCGCATACTAACAGAGTCTGGATAAATAAAGGGGGTTCTGCCCGGAAAGGCCGCTCCGGCTGCGTCCGCCATGGTTAACGGCGGCGCGGCGTGAAAGGCCGCAAGCGGCCGTTATTTACCGCCTGTTAACCATGCACCCGGCAAAGTCTGCCTACTGCGAGGGGCGCGCAGGGCGGAACTCTCAAAGCCGGACGGTCATGGGGCTCACCGACATCCCGATCTTCTCGATGCTGCGCACGCGGCTCGAATGGGCGCAGGCGCGCCAGCGCGTTCTCGCCGAGAACGTCGCCAATTCCGATACGCCGAATTTCAGGCCGCGCGACCTCGCGCCGCCGAAATTCGATTCGCTGTCCGCCTCCACCGGCCCGGTCAGGCTCGCAACGACGGAGAGCGGGCACCTGCCGGGGCTCGGTTCGGGCGGCGACAGCTTCCGCACCGAAAAGAGGGGCGCCTACGACCTCAGGCCCGCCGGCAACGCCGTCAATATCGAGGACGAGATGATGAAGGTCGCCGCCAACCAGATGGACTACCAGGCGGTGACGGCGCTCTACACGCGCAGCCTCAACCTCCTGAAGACCGCGATCGGCAAGGTCGGGTAGCGGATAGGAGCGGCGAATGGACTTCCTCAAGAGCATGGCGATCGCCGCGACCGGCCTGCGCGCGCAGGCCGGCCGCATGCGGATCATCTCGGAGAACATCGCCAACGCCGATTCGACGCCGTCCGCGCCGGGCGCCGATCCTTACCGGCGCAAGATTCCGACCTTCCAGACCGAATTCGACCGCGCTGTCGGCGCCAGTGTCGTCGAACTCGGCAAGACCGTGACCGACAAGTCCGATTTCCAGCTGCGCTACGAGCCCGGTCATCCGGCCGCCGATAAAAACGGCAACGTCAAGTATCCGAACGTCAATCCGCTCGTCGAAATGACCGACATGCGCGAGGCCCAGCGCTCTTATCAGGCCAACATCAACGTCATCACCGCCACGCGCCGCATGCTCCAGCGCACCATCGACATCCTCAAGGCGTGACGCCCAAGCGAAAGGTCTGAGCCATGGCCACCCCGATCAGCGCCGCCAGCGCCTATGCCAATATCGCCAAGCTGACCTCGGCTTCGCCGCTCGCCGGCGGGGAAGAGGGCGGCTCGAGCTTCGCATCCGTACTGAAGCAGGCGATCGGCGCCGTCGCCGAGACCGGGCAGAAGTCCGACGCGCAGACGCGCGCGGTGGCCACCGGCAAGGCCAACATGGTCGACGTCGTCACCGCGGTGTCGGAGACCGAAGTCGCAATCGATGCGGTCGTGGCGGTGCGCGACAAGATCATCGCGGCCTATCAAGACATCATGAAGATGCCGATCTGAACGAAGGGATGGCGTATGACCGGTCCGGAAGTCCTCGACGTCGCGCGCGAGGCGATCATCACTCTCGTTATCGTCTCGGCGCCGGTCATGCTGGTCGGCCTCGTCGTCGGCGTCGCCATCTCGCTCTTGCAGGCGCTGACGCAGATCCAGGAAATGACCATCGCCTTCGTGCCGAAGATCCTCGCCATCTTCGTGTCGCTGCTCATCGCGCTGCCGTTCATGGCCGAGAAGCTGCACATGGAAATGCTGCGAATCGCGGCGCGCATCGCTACGGGTTGATCGGCGCTGCCGCGCGAGCGCCGTGACGGGGGCGGCATCATGCGCCGGCGAAGGTCTTAGATGCGTATCGACATCTCCTTCCTGCCAGCGCTGGCGGCAGCCTTCATCCTCACCTTCGGCCGCATCGGCGCCATGGTGATGCTGCTGCCCGGCCTCGGCGAGCAGAACCTGCCGGCGCGCGTGCGGCTGGGCATCGCGCTCGCGCTCACCGCGGTGCTCCTGCCGCTGCACCGCCAGGCCTACACCGTCGACCTGACGCAGCTGACGCCGATGATCGTCGAGATGGCGCAGGAGGTTGCGATCGGCATCGTGCTCGGCATCACCGCGCGGCTCGCCGTTTCGGCGCTGCAGACGGCGGGATTCGTGGTGGCACAGCAACTCGGCCTCGGCTTCGTCACCGCCGTCGACCCGACACAGGACCAGCAGGGCGTGCTGGTAGGCAATTTCCTCGCCGTGCTCGGCGTGACGTTGATCTTCGCCACCGACATGCACCATCTGGTGATCGCGGCGATGAATGACAGCTACACGGTCTTCAAGCCGGGCGAGATGCCGCTCACCGGCGACGTCGCCAAGCACATCACAACGATCGTCGCCGCCTCGTTCCGCATCGGCATTCAGCTCGCGGCGCCGTTCATCGCCTTTGGGCTGCTGTTCAATGTCGGCCTCGGCGTGCTGTCGCGGCTGATGCCACAGATGCAGGTCTTCTTCATCGGTCTGCCGCTGTCGATCCTGCTCGGGCTCCTGCTCCTGGTGATGGTGCTCGGCGCGATGATGGGCGTGTTCACGTCGTTCCTGCACGACGTGCTCAGCCAGCTCGTTCCGGCCGGCTAGGGTAGCAAGCGATGGCCGAGACGGGCGACGACAGCGAAAGAACAGAAGAGCCAAGTCAAAAGCGGCTCGAGGAAGCGCTCAAACGCGGCGACGTCGTCAAGAGCCAGGAGGTCAACACCTGGTTCGTCATGGCGGGCGCGACTCTGGTGGTGATGGCGTTCTCGGCCGGCATGAGCCGCGATCTCGCGGCGACGATGCGCGGGCTCCTCGCCAATTCCTGGCAGATACCGGTCGACGGGCCGGCGTTGCCCGCCCTGTTCAAGAAGATCGGCGGCGAGGTCGTTGCCGCGGTGGCGATCCCGTTCCTGGTGCTGATGCTGGCGGCGGTCGCCGGCAATCTCGTGCAGCACAAGCTTGTCTGGTCGTTCGACGGCCTGATGCCGAAGTTGTCGCGCCTGTCGCTGCTCGCCGGCCTCAAGCGCGTGATCTCGATGCAGGGATCGGCCAACTTCGCCAAGGGACTGGTCAAGATCGTCGTCGTCGGAACCGTGCTCGCGGCGCTAATGTGGCCCGAGCGCGAGCATATGGAGGCGCTGGTCCACGCCGACCCGCTGGCGCTGCTGCTCTATATGTTCAAGATCACGTTGAAGCTGATGGGCACCGTCGTCGCCATGCTCGCGGTCGTCGCCGCGGCCGACTATCTGTTCCAGTACCGGCAATGGTACGACAAGCAGAAGATGTCGCTGCGCGACTTGAAGGAAGAGTTCAAGGAGAGCGAAGGCGACCCGGCGATCAAGGGCAAGCTGAAGCAACTGCGCCAGGCGCGCATGCGCAAGCGCATGATGGCCGCGGTGCCGAAGGCCTCGGTGGTCATTACCAACCCGACCCATTTCGCCGTGGCATTGCAATACGAGCGCGGCATGGCGGCTCCAATCTGTGTGGCCAAGGGCGTCGATGCGCTCGCGCTCAAGATCAGGGAGATTGCCGCCGAGCACAGCATTCCGGTGGTCGAGAACCCGCCGCTCGCCCGCGCGCTGCACGCAACCGTAGCGGTCGATCAGGTCATCCCGCCGGAGCACTACAAGGCGGTGGCGGAGGTGATCGGCTACGTCATGCGGCTGCGCCGGGCTGTGGCGCGGCGGTGAGGGCGGAACCGCTTATCCCAAGGGGTGCCGCGTGAGGCCCTTGCGCGGCGGGTGCCCGGTGGGGCACTGAGGGTCGGGAGCTCGCGCCGCGGCGAGAGAAGGTCGCAAAGATCGTCATGGCAGGCCAGGACCGGGCAGGGCAGGGCGCCGCGGAACGCGGCGAGGGGCAGAGGCGCCCCGCCTTCGACAAGAGCCAGACCGTGCCGCGTAGCGGTTCCGTCGGCCTGGTGCTGCTGGTGGCGCTGCTCCTGGTCGCCGCCGGCGCCGGACTTGCCTTCGTCGGGCACGAGCACGCGGCCGGCTACATTCTTCTTCTCCTCGCCGCCCTGGGCACCGTCGGGGTGTTCGCGCTGTTCGCGATGGCGTCTGGCATCCTGCGCTTCTCCGGGCGCGACACCGGTCACCCCGTGCTCAAGGCGGTGACCGACAATTCCTCGGACGGCATCCTCGTCACCGACCATTCCGGCCGCGTTTTCTACGCCAACACCGCTTATCTCGATCTCACCGGCGCCGCGGACGACAACGACGTGCGCCCGATCGAGCGCGTCTTCATCGGCGATCCGGACGTCTCGGAATCGATTTACCGGCTCCTGAAGGCGGCGCGCGAGGGCCGCCGCCTCCAGGAGGAGGTGCGGCTCGCCGGATCCGACGCGCAGGCGGCCCGCTGGCTCAGGCTGCGCGTGCAGCCGCTCGGCGATGCGAAGCGTGACGCGCGCATGACGGTGTGGTCGATCGCCGACGTCACGCGCGAGCGCGAGCGGCAGGAGAACGTCTTCCAGGAACTCCAGCACGCCATCGACTATCTCGACCACGCGCCGGCCGGCTTTTTCTCGGTCGATGCGGGCGGGCAGATCGTCTATCTCAACGCCACGCTCGCCGCCTGGCTCGACCACGACCTGGCGCAGGTCGGCGCCGGCGCGCTCAAGCTCGACGACATCGTGGCCGGCGAGGGTGCGAAGTTGTTGACGACGCTTCCGCCGACGCCCGGCGAGGTGACGACCGAGGTGATCGACATCGACTTGCGCGCGCGCGGCGGCAAGCCGGTGCCGGTGCGCCTGTTCCACAAGGTCGCCTTCGGCGCCGACGGTGCGCCCGGCCCGTCGCGCACGCTCGTGCTCAACCGCGCGCGGGACGCCGGCAGCGATCCGGAGCGCGCGGCGGAAGTGCGCTTCATGCGCTTCTTCCAGAACACGCCGATGGCGATCGCCACCGTCGACCGTACCGGCCGTATCGCTCGCAGCAACGCGCGTTTCGCCTCCGCCTTCGAGGGTGCTCTTCGCAACGACGATCGCTCGATCCTCTCGGTCGTGGCAGAGCGCGATCGGCCGGCGCTGGAAGCGGCGATCCGCCAGGCGGCGGAAGGTCATGGCGAGATCGCGCCGGTCGAAGCGGCGCTCACCGACCACGGCGAGCGCTGGGCGAGCTTCTTCGTGCTCGGTGTCGAGGAGGGCGATGCCGACGGCGAGGCGGCGATCGTCTATGCGCTGGAGACCACCGCGCAGCGCACGCTCGAGAATCGCATCTACCAGCAGCAGAAGATGGAATCGGTCGGGCAACTCGCCGGCGGCATTGCTCACGATTTCAACAACGTGCTCTCCGCCATCATGATGGCGACCGATTTCCTCCTGAACGCGCACAAGCCGACCG
>Ga0134125_10002314_pt1 | contig 22675 bp, 19 predicted proteins | sample KB31751_FD_96464 | JGI IMG/M metagenome (GOLD analysis project Ga0134125, IMG submission 96464) | Terrestrial soil microbial communities with excess Nitrogen fertilizer from Kellogg Biological Station, Michigan, USA - KB3-175-1 | ecosystem: Environmental > Terrestrial > Soil > Unclassified ... | reverse complement strand
GTCAGCCCATATTTCGCCGCCTCAGGGCGGTTCACTTCAACATTCACATAGAAGCCCTGCGATACTCGTTCCGCGAAAACCGAACGGACTTGCGGAAGAGTTGAGAGAATCCGCTGCATTTCGGCGCCGAGTTTTTGGATCTCTTCCAGATTTCCGCCCTGCAATTTCATTCCGACAGGTGTCTTTATTCCTGTCAGCGCCATGTCGAGCCGGTTCCGCACAGGCATCGTCCAAGTATTAGCCAGGCCAGGAAATTGCAGCTTCGCATCCATTTCACCGATCAACTTTTCATAAGTCATATCTGCTGGCCAATTTTCACGGGGCTTGAGCATAATGGTCGTGTCATACATGTCGAGTGGAGCATTATCGGTTGCGCTATCCGACCTTCCGACCGTGCCGAAGACACTTTCCACTTCTGGAAATGAACGCAGAATCCGATCCTGCTCACGTAACAGTTGCGATGCTTGCGTGATAGAAATGCCCGGAAGTGACGTAGGCATATAAAGAGTCGAGCCTTCAAACAGAGGCGGCATGAATTGACTGCCGAGTTTGAAGATCAATGGGAATGTGACGAGGAGAAATAGAAGATTAAGTAATAGAGTCGTCTTGCGATATTTCAAGCAGAGCCTTAACACCGGAAGATAGATCGCCTGCGCGATTCGTGAAACTGGATTCTCTGACTCCGGCTTGAGTCTTCCGCGAATGAACATGACCATCAAAATCGGAACGAGGGTGATAGCCAGCAGCGAGGAAAAGCCCACAGCCAGCGTCTTGGTCCAGGCAAGCGGACGGAACATGCGTCCTTCCTGCGCTTCCAGCAAGAACACAGGCAGGAATGAGACGACAATAATCAAAAGTGAAAAGAAAAGTGCGGGCCCAACTTGTTTGGCCGCATCAATCAGAATGCGTTTTCGATTCTCTTCCGAAGGTTGCGAGCCGTGCTCGGAAAGATGCCGATAGCCATTTTCTACCATCACAATCGCGGCATCGACCAAAACTCCAATCGCCAAGGCGAGTCCACCGAGCGACATGATGTTGGAGCTGACGCCCAGGTAATACATGGGGATGAAGGACATCGCTAAAGCAATCGGTAGCGTCAGGATGGGAATCAACGCCGAGCGGAAGTGAAACAAAAACACGATAATAACGAGCGACACAATGATCGCTTCTTCGACAAGGCTGCGCTTCAAGGTATTGATGGATTCGTTAATCAGTTCTGAGCGGTCGTAACCGGAAACAATTTCTATTCCTTGCGGCAACGATCGTTTGATCTCTGCCAGTTTCTTTTTAACTCCGTCAATCACGTTAAGAGCATTTGATCCGTAACGCATGACGATGATGCCGCCAACGGTCTCGCCGTCTCCGTTCCATTCAGTAACGCCTTCGCGAATATCTGGGCCAAACGACACTGAACCCAAGTCTTTCAGGGTGATCGGCGTTCCGTTTTTTGCCATGACAGGAACATTCGCCAGATCATCGAGTGACTTCAAATAGCCAAGTCCGCGCACCATGTAGCGAGTACCACTCAATTCAAGTACTCTCCCGCCGACTTCATTCGTGCTTGATTTCACCCTATCAATCACGGTTGAGAGAGGAATGCCATAGGCCAACAATTTGTTGGGATCGAGGCTCACCTGATACTGACGCACAAAGCCGCCCATGCTCGCCACTTCTGCAACACCCGGAACGGTTGCTAACTGATAGCGCAGATGCCAGTCCTGGAGACTTCGTAGATCACCAAGGCTATGCGTATGTGAATGGTCTATCAGCGCATATTCATAAACCCAACCAGCCCCCGTGGCATCAGGGCCGATTACCGGATGAACGTTTGCGGGGAGACGCCCTGCAATTGATTGCAGATATTCAACCACTCTTGATCGCGCCCAATAGACGTCTATTCCATCCTCAAAAATGACAAATACATACGAATCATTGAGCATGGTTTGGGCACGCACCGCTTTCACATGCGGAGCAGCCAACAGCGCAGTAACGATTGGGTAGGTGACTTGATCTTCGATGACGTTCGGCGGTTCGCCTTCCCAATTTGTGTGAATGATGACTTGCACATCAGAAATATCGGGCAGAGCGTCCAGCGGAATGTGGCCCATGGACCAGATTCCGGCCAGCGCAAGCAGGAGCACTACAGTAAAAACGGGAAAACGATTGTGAGCGCACCATTCGATAATGCGGGAGATCATCGTTTACATCCCTCCTGTCGCATTGATGGTGAGTTGCTTATGGGCAATCGTTTGTCCATTGTGGATTGCGCGAATGGTGACCTGCCACGTACCACCTGAATCAAGATCACCCGCACCTTCATACATTCCATTTCCAGTGCCTTTCGCATTGATTACTGTTTTCATCGCCGCCATTCCCATTGCTGGCATCGCCGCCATAAAAAATGTCACAGTGACATTTGCTCCGACGATAGGCTTGCCGTCTTGTGTGGTCAGCTTCACTCGGACGAGGTTGTTACCCTTGTGTGGCGGATCAGGATCGGTAGTGAGCTCGACATTAATTTGTGATTGTTTGGGTGAATTCATCGAAGCTGCTTGGCCAGCAATTGGAGGCGGCGGAACAAATGAACCGGCTGCGGCCTGCAACTGAGCTTCTGAATCAATCAGGAAATTCGCAGACGTGACAATCTGCTCTCCTGCTTGAACCCCTTTGCTCACTACGATCTCATCACCAACTTGTGGGCCGAACTCCACTTCACGCGGCTCGATGCTACCCTCGCCGTGATATGCGAAGAGCAGATTTTTTATTCCTGAACGGAAGGCAGCCGAGGCAGGCACGACTAACTGCCGTCCCATAGCAAGGCTGACGGAGACATTGACGTACATACCAGGCTTCAACCGAAGACCGGGGTTCGGAAAGACCAGACGCACTGGCAACGTGCGTGTGCTTTCGTCCAATTGAGGCAGCAGATAATCGATGTGACCGTAAAACGTCTTGCCCGGATAAGCATCAACAGTAACCTCGGCGCGGTCCCCAGGCTTAATCTTTCCGACATCACTCTGGAATACCTGGCCCAGTACCCACACGTCAGACAAGTCTGCAACGGTGTAGAGCATAGTTTCTGGTTGCACGTACATATTGGGCAGGGCTTGTTTGTTGGTGATGTATCCAGAGACGGGAGAATAGATTGTGAGATCACTGATCGGCTTTCCGCCTTGATCTAGTTTTTCGATTTGAGCGGGTGACACGTTCCATTGCAGAAGCCTGTCTTTGGCCGCGCTTAATAGCGAGGTTGCTCCAGTGGCAACGCCACTCACCGTGCTCTGTCGAAGCGCCTTCGAGTTTTCCTTAGCCAACAGATACTCCTGCTCTGTGGCAACAAGATCAGGGCTATAGATGGTGAATAAGGCTTGCCCTTTACTGACGAAGTTTCCCGTCGCATCGGCATAGACCTTGCGAATCCATCCGGCAAAGCGGGTCTGCACATAGGCTTCCCGTCTTTCATCGACCTGAACATTCCCATAGAAGCGAAGGTCAGAGCTCACAGTTTTCACCTGCACCTTGCCCAGCACAGCGCCGATGCTTTGCATCTGCTTGGACGAAAGTTGGATGAACGCGAGCGAAACGTCTTGTGGAGCTGATAGAGTCTCGCCTGATGACATAGGCGCTTGCGACGCGGACTCAGCAGTAGGAACGGACTGCGTGTTAGGACTTACCTTATAGCGTGAATGCCACCACAGAACTAGTGACAGAATCGCAAAAGCGATGGCTGCGAAAGTCGCAATCCAGAAAAATCGACGGTAAACGTCATGGTGAGCGGTGTTCATCGGAATTCAACTCCCGTCAGGCGCTCCAGGTCGGCAAGCGCAGCCTCGTGTTCTGCAAGTTGATTGCGGTACTCCATGTCAAAGTTCAATACATCCAGAAAAACGGAAAGAAGGCTCGCAAAGTCCTGCCGATTCGATTGATATGCAGATAAGGCAGCACGGAACGTTGCCTTCGACTGCGGAATCAGTCCATCGCTATAGATTTTGAGCTGCTCTTCTGTGGTTTTTGCTTTCACGTACTGCTGTTGTACTTCTGAAAGAACCTGCTGGGATTCCGAATCCAGCTCATGCCGCGATTGCTCTTCTTTTTCCTGTGCTTGGGCCAGTTCAGCTTTTTGGCGGCCTCGATTCGGAAGACGAACACTGAATGTCGCCATGTAGTAATCACGAAATTCGCTGGCCGTGTGCTGATAGTTATATTGAACATTGAAGTCAGGACGGGAATTCCTGTGGGCAATCTCAATCTGTGCTTCCCGTTGCTTGAGCGTTGCGCTCTGCGCCTGCAGATCGGGATTCTGATCGCGGGCCTTCTCTAGTAATTCTGCAGCGCTAAATGGAATGGTTCGCGCTACAAGAGCTTCGGTCATGATGTCAGGAGAGTCTTGAGGTCGGCCCAGCAGTTCTTTTATCTGGGCTTCTAGCGTTCCTTCTTCCTGATGATGCTGCGCGAACTCCTGCAAAATCTTTGTCCGCTGCAATTGTGCTTTCAATACGTCCTGCTGGCTGCCCTGACCCACGCGATAACGTGCTTCAGTTGACTCTTGTACTTGCTTTAACAGCTCTTGATCCTTCTGAAGAATGCCGAGCGTTTCCTGGATGTAAGCAAGCTGAAAATATGCTGTTTTGAGATTGCCGACTATATTTGCCCGAACCGAATCGGTTTGGGCACGCATGGAATCCGAATCATGCTGTGCGGCAACTGCAAGCAGGTGGCGTTTGCCTGGATAGGGGATGTCTTGCGATATACCGAAGCCGATATATGCAAAATCGCTGTTACTGTAGCCTGCAAATGGCCGTGGGCTTCCGACACTAAATTGCTGTACCGAGACTTGTGTGTCGGGGAGAGCAGAGACTTCCTGCGGAACCTTTTGGGCCGCTAGCCATGCACTTGACGACGTGGCGATCTGCGGATTCTTTTGCAGAGTTTCGTCTATCAATATGCGCAGCGGGCTTGGCGTGCCGCCGCTCAGCGGCATCGAAGCAGGATTTGATAATTGATAACTAACGTCTTGAGCAAAGACAGTATTAACAAGTGCTAAAGAAGTACCCAACACAACAAGAACGACCAAAGGCCGGCTCAAACCAATGGGCAGCATTTTTCCCTCCAAAATCACAAAACATGAAGATGGATATGCACACGAATACTCGTGCGCTATACGTTCAGAGGAAAAACGATCAGATTCTCAGGATGGTCGTAGTGGAGTCCAACAACTTGGGAGGACTATCGGTTGAAGAAAAAGTAGATAGAACAGAAAAACATCGCTGGACTGCAAAATCATTTCCCGCTATCGGTCGCGAATGCGGTGCAACTACGATGTGGCTGAAATCGTACGTGGACAAGAAAGCATGTAAGTCTGTACGCGAGACCTGAGGATGACAGCAACCGTGAGACTTGGCCATGCCCGTATCGCCACATTGTTGCGCCATTTGCTTACAGCAAGCACGCTCCGCAGCGGTCATTGTCATGCCAGGTTGCGCACATGCCATAACCGGCTGGACGATGAGCAGCATTGCCAGAAGCGAAATCGTGGCTTTGGCCGCGATTGTCATGTAAATAAGTGTAGCCTCGATATGCTTTGAATGCAAAACGGGCGAGAATCAGCGCAAAGGAAAGGAAAAATCCAAGGTGAATTAACCTGAAGCAAAAATTGACAATATGCGTTTGGGCCAAGGGAACAAGACTGAGAGGAAAATCAGCAAGTTTTCACCAACGCCAATTTAAGAAGGCCGGAGTTTCTCTGCTGAATCTAATTCAGCGAGGTTCTTCGCAGGGTGAGTGCTGTTCTGAATAAGCGAGGAGCGCAATTTTTGCGCGAGACCGACATATCGCAACAACTGCTGTGAATGTTTTTCCGTTCATCGCCTCCCCCTGAGCCGTTCAACGCCAAAGACTGCGACAGACAACCGAAGTTACTCGGTTAACCAGGGAATGCGCCTGTGCCGATCCAGAATTTCGCGAGGTATTTGATATTTTTTTTGTAAGTGCGTGTGACCGTGTATTCCTTCCCACAGTTTGAACGAGCCACAGAACCGCGGGGAGGCGCCTTCCAGGAATTGCTGCTGAGGTTCATGCATTCGCTGTTGATCCAAACTTCTCAGACTGCAGTTTGTAACAGGATCCATCCGGACGAGGAAAGGCTTTGCTCGATGGCTACTTCTGAGCGACGACAGAACGGAAAGCCATCAACTACCGCTGCCAAGGGAACTGCTGGCCAAGCTATTGGGCAGGAACCATTCCGGCGTGAGTATTGCCGCGGCAACGTTAGAAAAGTCAGGACTCATCACCTACAACGGCGCAGAACTGGTCATTCTTGATCGCGAAAGATTGGAGACCGTGGCGTGCAGTTGCTACTGGGTCGTCAGAAGGCAGGCAGGATAGCTGGCATCTTGCACTCGTTCCGCCAAGCCCTCACCCTATTCTTCCGGAGCTTCTCGGGCAGTCCCAACTCGAAGGTGGCCAATATATGCAGGATCGTCATCAGGAGCAAAAGTTTCAATCTCGAAGTTGGACACCATTACAGGGAGACTTCGCGCCAACTCACTTTTCTATCGCGGCATCCAAGATGCACTTGACTGCAAGCGGCACTTGGCCATCGCGAGGAATGATCATGTCGGTTAAAAAATCTCTGATTTACGGCTGTTTTTTTCTTTTTGCCTGCGCTCTGCTTTCGTTGCCTTCCGTGTGTCAAGAAACCACGGCCTCAACACAGAGCACGATCGAAGGAACAGTTGCTTCGGTCACTCGGCAAACATTTGTTGTGAGAACGGAAGATAACCAGTTCTACTTATTTACCTTAAATCGTGATACGACCAAGCCGCAATCGATTCCCGTGGGTGCGCGGGTGCGGGTGGAATCCAAGCCTGGCGCAGACACGGGCAGCCGACTGGCTACTAGAGTCACAACCTTAGAAGCCCCTCCATCGACACAGCAGCGCGCCGCTGGCACCGAGGCGGCGCCCATCCCAGAATCGGTTAAAAATGTGGAGAGTGATATCAGACGCGAGGCTAGGCGCTGGAGGCTCGGGGTCCGGGCCGGGGCTGCATTCGATCCCGAACTCTTCATGTTCGGCGTGCACTCCCAGATGGGCCCCATTTTTAGCTCCCGCGTCTTTTTTCGTCCGAGCGCTGAGTTTGCATTTGGAGAAGTGACCGACCTTATCGCTCTGAACCTCGAAGGTGTTTACCGGTTTCCGAGGTCGGCGGATCGCAGGAATTGGTCGCCGTACGTTGGTGCCGGACCAGCGCTCACCTTCATTCACCAGGATTTCCAGGCGGGCAGGAATATCGACTTCGGTAATTTCGATTTCGATGCTGGCTTCAATATTTTGTTGGGGATGCAATCTCGGCGAGGTACGTTCGTGGAGGCGAAGACGAGCTTATGGTCGCGACCTGCCCCGGTTTTCCGATTAATAGTGGGCTACAATTTTTAATATCAAGCAGCGTCGCACGTCACTTGTCATCAAATGTCGGCAGTAATGCTCCGATTCTCACCGTTAAGGCGCTGTGCGTGCTTCGAACTACTGCAAACCGGTGGTGTCGAACATAAAAAGGACATCCGGCGCGGCCAAATCTCGTCGCAGACGCTAATCATCTTGGACGACTTGTCCATATCCTTAATTTCAGCGACGACAAGAATCTAGGGAACTTGGTGAGGTGTTGGTGCTCGCTATAGGTAAAAGAGCAACATGGCTGACGGTTAAAAGATTAGTAACAACGATCTTCAATGATGTTTATGACGAACACCTGTTCGTATTCGCCGCCGGATTGTCTTACTATTTCGTGCTCTCACTATTTCCACTCCTCATTTCAATGGCATCGCTGCTTGGCTATGTACCCATTCCTCATTTGTTCGAGGGTCTTCTGAGCCTGATGGCCAGGCTAGTTCCCGGGGATGGAATGAGCTTGGTGCGCAGCATCGTGACCGACGTTGGTCACCAACACACGCATTTTCTTACGCTCGGGTTAGTATTCACAATTTGGACAGCTTCTAGCGGGTTTGCTGCGATAATTGACGGACTCGATCTAGTGTATCGCGTCCGCGAAACCCGCCCGGTTTGGAAGACTCGACCGCTAGCTCTGGCACTGACGTTGCTCGCTGGATCCCTGTTGGTAGTCGCTGTCGGATTGATGGTTGAGGGGACTTACCTTGGGACTTGGTTTGCGGGCGAATTTGACATAAATCCAATCGTGCTTGCCACTTGGCGCAACCTTCGGTGGGGCATAGCCGCAGCCTTTGCCATGCTCGCGCTAGAGCTGCTATATCATTTCGGACCTAATCTAAAGCAGCGCTTCCGCGACAGCCTTGCGGGTGCAATTGTGGCGGTGGTGACCTGGATTGGTTTGTCATACCTGCTGGGAATTTACCTCCACCATTTCGAATCGCTTGATAAGACCTACGGGCCGCTAGGTGGTGCTATTGGGCTGTATGTCTGGTTCTATCTGTCAGGTTTCGCTATTTTGCTTGGCGGAGAAATCAATTTTTTGCTTAGCGAGCTACGAACGGACAAAACTCAGCAATCGTTGATCCCGGCCAATGCTGACATTAATCACTTGAAATCCGCAGCGTGAACAACGAAAGCCACATAATTTACGCAAAGACGAAAATTCGCAAGATCTGAGCGGCCATTGAATCTGCATTACCTCCCGACTCTCCCAACAAGATGGCTCATTTTAGTCTGGGCACGCCCTACCCGACGGCATCGCTGCGGTTCGTAGCGTTACTACTCTAGCCCGGCGTCCTCAGGCTGGCACATTTGGCTGCCGAATTGCTGTTGGATGTAGGACTGGGCCTCGACCGTTCGGCTGAGGGGGGTCATCAGAACTCTGAATCCTGGCCGCAGAGGGGTACAGACCGCAACGACAGGCGTGGAGCTGAGCCACTTGACGGCTTTAAGATTGCGCTTTTTCAGAGGGTTGTTCTTCTCTACCATCGCACTGAGAATTCAGGTTTCCGGAAGTGCATTGTTAGCTGTCAGTTCCACTCGAACTCTGGTGCGGATTATCGCGCAGTCTTTTTTCGGGTTGTCATCCCAGTGTTTCTTAACGACCCCCGTGGCGCGTGCGACCGTGGTCCATTGGAGTTTGCCCTTCTAATCCGGGCTAACAATTGCCAGAGACCGGCAAATCCTCGCAACTCGAGCCGAGAACGAATCTGGAAACGTACTAAACTAGCGTTTGTATGCGTAAACGGCTGATTACCCCCGCGCTAGAGACTGTTCGATCCGGTGGCGAAGGCTGGTTGGATGTTGAGCGGGCAGCAATTGTTGAAATCACCTCCGAGGACAAGGACTATCCGGTTGAATCTGCCTTCGCTTCCTAGCCTAAACGCCCTTCTTTTCCGGTGCGCCCCAAGGTTCCGACCGTTTTTCTTTTCCAGTAGGTCCTTCAGTTCCCTAATCAAAAGTAGGACTTTATCTGTGTTTAGCTCTGTATCTATTCGCTCGACCAATTCCTTGTGATTCACTCGTAAGGTTTAACTGGACCGAACCGATTCCCGGAGAAAGGGGGATGGCCAACGGGTCTGATCCGAAGCTGTTGGAGATTGCGCGTGTAATCAGAAAATGCCTTACCAAATAACCGTCATAGAACAGTGCTCAGCGTTGAACGGCTACGTCGATGGTCAAGTTCACGTTTGGATCAAAGGGCCCAGGGCAGCACGAGGGGCGCGGCCAGAGCGTCCCTCGAAAATTTTGTAGACCAGCAAAAATGCCCGGGCGGTGCCGGGCATGTTGAAAATCTTGTGTAAGTCCGGCTCTAAGTGTCGCCCTTCTGCTCTCTGACAAAGGCATCCAAGAAACCTTGCGCCTTCAGATTGTTGTCCCAAAGGTGGGCAAAGGCAGTATGCTCGCGCTTCAATTTTGCATTCAAGAGTGTGCGTCCTTCCTCGGTAAACGCGGAATACTGCTCAATCCCTACGTAGTCATTCCGCCAATAAAACGGAACCAAATTCATCTTGTCGCCGAGTTCCTCGGCTTCAAAGATCATCTCAGGATCGCGCATCAAGTCGCCGTTCTGTCTCCGTAGTGAGCTACGGAAATTGCTGGCAGACCGTGCGGGCCGCGCTCCTGCGTGTCTTCGATAACTAGCGTCATCCACGGTTCGTTTTCGATTCGGATGTGAAATCCAGCTTGCAGAGGGGCGGCTAGTTCCAAGATCATGGCCACAATTTTCATTGCAGCACCTCCGTTACGGCTATCGCCCCAAAGGATAACGGTGGACGTGCGCTGCACTACTTCAAGACTCTCTGGTTCGAGCGATTACATTCAGCTTTATCACGGTGACGCGAACCTGTTCCGGTCTCAAGTCCCAGAGCATGACAGACCACAAAGGCCACGGCCTCGGCTTCCCGTACAATCTTGGTCGTCAGACCGGAACTTGGCAGCACGTTCAGGGGCGAAGTAGGCGACGAGCTAGTTGGGTCTGTCCGGTTGTATTAGCTGGGTCTGTTTATAGTAAGCATCGTACTCATAGATTGCCAACATCATCTCTGCAAGCATAGTTCGTAATTCGGTGGCGTCATTTTTTGCAACAGCATTGGCGCAGATTACACGAAGCGCATCGTTTGAGTAGTCAGCGAACATAATTCCTCATGATGCCCCGGTAAGAGAACAAAAGCAATAGAGTGTATCGGGTAGGACTCCACGTGGAATCCACTACACAGGTGTAGAGATACTTTGCATTCGCGAGCCGTATTGCTCAGACAGAGCATTGAACTCAGCGTAGGTTGATAACAGTAGAAACGGGAGTCGAATGACCCTATATCAACCTAATGATTGGAAACAGCTCGCCGAACAAGCGAGTAATGAACAAGATCCAGAAAAATTCATGACGCTCATTCACGAACTTAACCGCGTGTTAAGTGAAGGTGAAGCAATGACCAGTTGCAACACTGTGCCGAATCTCCCGGTGTTGCATAGCAAGTTCGCAACTCGTAAAAGTCCGTCATCGCATAGCAATGAAGAATAAGAGATCGTTATGACTGCTTCAGTATTGGATTCTCTCTATGAACATGCGTTACCCTTAGGGTCTTTTTACTGCTCTGATCCAAAGTGTCTTCCATGTGAAGACCTCCGGAAAATAATGGCACTATTGAAGGGTGGGGAACCAGTGTTCTAGTCGGTATCCAATACACCAGAAATGATTGTTCATTTTTGACCAGACATTCCCGAAACAATTATTTAATGTGGCATTTCTGGTCTGTTGATGCTTTGCGTGGACTGATGGCCTGGGAGGCATCAGCCAGCGGCTCTTCACTGGAAAACCCCTAAGAAGGAAAACTGGAAATGGTTTTCCCTCTCCGATATTTGCGGAGTTGAGGACTATTTTTTAAGAATTGGCATGGTCTTCGCGCGGTATGAAAAAACAATATCTCCACCTCGTTGCTTATGCCTGCGAGAAATGTAGAGGACCGGTTGTGTCGGGTTCGCTAGCCGTCCGCGAGAATGAAATTTCAAAAGAGACTGATATCAAAGATCTCGGCGCTAGGTGCTTATCGTGCGGCCATCAGCAGAATAAAGCGACTGAGCCTGGCGTGATTCACGATTTTCCATCGGGTTGAATGGAAAGTCGTGAATCTTATAGATACCCCCCATCTTGTAACCGCGTTCAGCGAAATGCTTAGCCGCGTGACTTAACTATTCGACATCAGTAGCAACCCCGTAAAAAACTGTTCGAAATTGCACACTTTTCCGCCAGCGACTGGCACTATTATGTTAAAAGCGAAATGAAAATTTCCACCCACGTCGGCTATCTGGCGTTACCGCTTTTGATCGCTTCATCCCTGGCACAACAAGCAATTGCACCACTGCGCTCTGCGATGAGCGCGCAGCAGGTGGTAGAAAATTTAGTCCGAAGAAATCTCGAACGCGCCCGGGCGCTGACCGCTTATCAAGGGGTAAGAACTTACCGGCTTGACTATCACGGCTTCCTCGGCTCCAGAAGTGCGGAGATGGTGGTGGATGTGAAATTCCAGTCTCCGGGAGCGAAGGAATTTACCGTCCGCTCTTCCACCGGTTCCAAGCTGATTATTGAAAAAGTCTTCATGAAATTGTTAGAGAGCGAAAAAGAAGCGCTCAGCGAAGCGAACCAGGCGAGCGTCGCCCTCAATAACAACAATTACATCTTCACATCTGAGGGGTGTGTAAACACGCCCGGAGGCTTGCAGTACGTTCTTTCGGTGAGGCCGCGCACCAAGAACAAATTCCTCTACAGCGGACGAATCTGGGTAAATGCGGAAGATTTTGCCGTGATGCGTATGGAAGGACAACCTGCGAAAAATCCTTCATTTTGGACCAAAGAGACCAAGATCGAACAGGTCTACGCTAAGGTGGGCGATTTCTGGCTGCCTGCCTCGAACCGCAGCACCAGCAATATTCGCTTGGGGGGCAAAGCGTCATTTAGCATTGAATATAAGGACTATCTGGTTACGTCAGCAACTCCGTTGGCAAAGCTCAACAAAACAGTCGCTGCTTCTCACTAGTGTGACAGTTGAGAATAGATTGCAGCAGAAGTGCTAATCGTGCAGGACTATATTGAGCAGTGAACTGTGGACCTGCAGCCCGCCTTCAATCCCTCCGGCGTAATGAATGAATCCCAATTTCCTGAAGCGGTTCATGAAAAAACTGACTCGTGAGCGGGTTGTGCCCACCATTTCTGCCAGCGTCTCTTGACTGATTTTTGGCACGACCGTTTCCGGGATCCCCTCCTTGCCAAAATGCGCAAGCAGTAACAGTACCCGCGCCAATCTCTTTTCACTGGAATTGAACAGTTGGTCAACCAGGTCTTCTTCGTAACGAATATTGCGCGCCAGCAAATACGCCACGAACATATCGGAAAACGTGTGTTCGCGGTGCAGCGCATCCATCATTGCTTTCTTGTCAATTCGCAAAAGCTCGCAATCTGTGATTGCGGCTGCGGAACCCATGCGAAGAACCTGCCCGGCCAGAGCGCCTTCCCCAAAAAAATTGCCGTCACCTACTATGCCGATCGTCGCTTCTTTGCCGCTCGTGGATACGACGGTGAGCTTTACCTTTCCTTTTTGAATGTAGAAGACAGCGTCTGCCCCATCTCCTTGCGTGAATATTGTTTGCTTCTTCTCAATAGACATAATCTTCCTGCCATCGCCAATGGTCGCGAGGAAGGTTATGGGATTGAACTCTCGGTTTTTCTTATGACTTACTGAAGACACAGGCATCACACACGATTTTAGTCCTACGTAGTTCCCAGAAGTGAGCCATTCTGCTCAGTATTCCGAAAAGATATAGGCCAAGCTGCTAATGGCTCATGGACGGGATAGTTGCCAAACCGGCGGTTTGTCTACATTCTTGAATCACAAGCTTGCCAAGACCAAGTGGTTGCGGGCTCTTGTCGGCCATGTTCATCAGCCGGAATCCTCAAACCGAGCCGCCCTCCAGTGGAAGGCACCTGGTCAGGTTCAGCCTCAATATTGCGTGCACTGAGCCGGAATCACGCGAACCAAAGCAACCTAGATTTCTCGGGAGGATGCATGCCGCAACCTGTTCAGGTCGGGACGATTCTGGTAAAAGAACTTCCGCCGATGCCGGCGGTCATTCAGTTGGAAACTGAGCCGTTTTCTGGAAGTTGGAGCCTGGTCAAGTCCTACCATAGCTTTGCTCTTGATCAAAATATCCACGCAGCTGGATGGAACTTCTTCTTCATGGCTGCGGAAATAAGAGAAATGTTTCTGGGTTCTTCGCGAGCAATAAACATAGAACAAGCATTAAAACGAATTTTGGCGAGGGTAAAACAGCAACACTTCAACGCCATCGAAGTAACTGGGATTGTTACAAAGCGCTTTCTCGGCGTGTCTTATACCGTCGTTACTACACACTCGCGTCACATTCAACGCGGATATCGGTTGGAGAGCATCGAGGGACACCATACGTTTCATCCTCATAAGGAATGGACTCCAATCCGCGGAATGGAATTGTGAAGCCGAACAGGAGGCGCTCAGTCGTGAGCGGCCGCTGTATCCAGGCCACGCAAAGATTGATTCAAATCGCAACTCACAAAATAAAGCGCGGAGGCTGCGGGATTTGGTGAGATGCAGCTTTTGCGAAATCCTTCTCAGGGTTCGCTCCGCTTCGTTCAGCCCATTCAAAATCCCTGTACTTCCTTCTTAGTCTCCCCCTTAAGTCGTACCTAGTTTTTTACGGTATTGATCTCTATTGCTAAGACTCAGTAAGGAACTTAGCCTATTTTGGCGAATAGAAGAAAGGGGACTATGCATACAGCTCCGCATCAACCTAATGATTGGAAATTAATTGCAGAACAAGCGAGTCAAGAACTGGATCCCCAGAAATTTATGACTCTTATAAACGATCTCAATTGTGTGTTACTTGAACAGGAAGAAACGACCCGGTCAAGGCGTCGGGAGAGTAAGCCTGTCTTATTCGGTATTGCCCGCTAAGCATTCTCTTTTGCAGTTGCCCCCTACATCAAACCGAATATCGCCCCAGACCGCCCAGGCTAATTCGGCATTACTTTTCCGACGCTTCCAGTAGCCGGTCTCGATGGGGTTCTGTGCGGGGCAATCCGGTGCTGAGTTCACACTTCTGTCCCGCCTTAGCGCCACAAGTAGGACAACGAATTGTGAGGGCCTTTTCTTTTTTGACTTTCACGACTACATAATGCAGCTGCGGATCGGTAACAACTGGTCAATAGTGAGCAGTTTTGATTTGACTGAGCAATTTTGCTCAGTTCCAAAAGCGCGATAACTCCATAATTATTATGAGGCCAATAGTTTCACGGTCCGACGAGAATAGTGAATGCTAAAGGTTTGGTGTAAACGACGAATCTGGGTAAATGACACAGGACAGGACATTGCTGAATACGCGGTAATGCTGGCAGTGATTCTCGTACTTGTGGTCGGTACGATACGGCTCGTTGGGTCTAACGCCAATAACGCCTTTTCTGCCGTCGCGAGTTCAATTCAATAGAGAAACCAGTAGCCGGACATTCGAGGTCCGCTCGCAAAATACAGGACGGCGGGATGACACAGAGTATTGAACAAGCCCAGCATCTTAAAGTTCACCCTTTTAGATTGTTCAATTGACGACTATTCAATCAACGTCTGAAGGCTAATAGAGATTGCCGCGACGGTGCTTGTATGTGCCGAGAATGTTTCGTTCAAGATCAATATTTACGATCAATGAAATGAGGATAGAATGTTTACAACTATCATAAAGTGGGTAGCCATTGCGGCCCTGGTAATTGGCATCTTCTGGCGAATGTCGTTCGATCATCTAAGTTATCTATATTTTGTGATCACAGTATGTGCCGCGCTGGTGGTGGTACAAGCGGTTGGTCTTGGCAAGTATTGGTGGGTGGCTGCGTTTATAGCGATAGCTTGCCTGTTCGATCCGATTCTACCTGTTGCATTTCCTTTCAAAGTGATGGTTGGATTGCAGGTCTTGTCGGCGGCTATATTCGCGAGTTCATTAATATTTCTGCATGCCATTCCCAGAATGACGATTGCTTCCATTACTGAGGCCAACCCCAAAACAGAGGCGTTATAACATTATAACGCTTCTCTCTCCGGTCATGGACCGATGACTCTAGCTCATTCATCAGGCAAGAAATTTTTCGGCGTGAAGGTAAATGTCACTACTTGAGATTGTGAAAAGTCGCGGAACCTCGGGCATGGAGGTGACTCACTCTGTGCTCGACCAACAACCGGCGGCGGTCATTTCTATTCAAGCGAAGCCGTCCCTGCCGAGCCGAATAGCGGTGATTGGAAATTATCTTCCGCGGCAGTGTGGAATTGCCACATTCACCACAGATCTATGTGAGGCGATATCCGCCGAGTATGGGACCGCTCGATTGATGGCGCTCCCCATCAATGACACGGAACAAGGGTACTACTATCCGGCACGCGTTCGATGGTCTCTTGCCCAGGACGATGTGGAGTCATATCAAAAAGCCGCTGAATTTCTTAACTTCAATAATATCGACATGGTCTGCCTGCAGCACGAATATGGAATCTTCGGCGGGCCGGTTGGAAGCCATATTTTGCATCTGTTACGCGGCTTGAAGATGCCGGTCGTGACCACTCTGCATACGGTCTTGCGCGAACCCGACCCAAATCAACGAATCGTCATGGAAGAGATTGCAGAGCTTTCAGACCGCCTCATTGTCATGAGCGAGCTCTCATCCCAATTCCTGCAGGAAATTTTCAAGGTGCCTGGCAGCAAGATTGACATGGTGCCTCATGGTGTTCCAGGCCTGCCTTTCATGGATCCAAATTTCTACAAAGACCGCTTTGGCGTGGAAGGGAAAGCAGTTCTGCTCACCTTCGGATTACTCTCGCCAAATAAGGGAATCGAAAATGTGATTCAGGCACTGCCGAACATCTTAGCGAAACATACGAATGTTGTTTACATTGTGGCCGGCGCAACCCACCCACATATCCTTCGTCGCGAGGGTGATTTGTATCGGAATTACTTACAAAATCTGGCAAAGGAAGTCGGAGTGGAGTCGAATGTGATCTTCCACAACCGCTTCGTCAGTCCCGAAGAGATGGTCGAGTTCATCGGCGCAGCGGACATTTATATTACGCCCTATCGGCACGAGGCCCAGGTTGTCTCCGGAACACTTGCCTACGCGTTGGGTGCAGGTAAGGCGATTATTTCAACTCCGTACTGGCATGCGATTGAGTTATTGGACGAACACCGCGGTGCGCTGGTTCCTTTTCAAGATCCGGATGCCATTGCGCGAAAAACGGTGGCGTTGTTGGACACTCCGGCTACACGCCATGCGATGCGGAAACGCGCTTATCTTTTTGCGCGAGAGATGGTTTGGAAAAGAGTCGCCCAAGGTTACATGGAAAGCTTTTCTCGCGTGCGCAGCGACCGAATGAAAAGTCCTCGAGTTCAGTTCTCAGCTCGTATTAGCAAGAAATTACTCGATCAATTGCCTGAATTGAAACTGAATCACATGAAGCGGCTGACCGACGCCACGGGAATGCTGCAACACGCGATCTTCACAATTCCTAATCGCGGAGAAGGTTACACCACCGACGATAACGCTCGTGCGCTCATTTTCACTGTATTGCTCGCGCACTCAGGAAAAAAGCCGTTGTTGAATTCGGCCATTCAGTATCTGTCATTTCTTGAACATGCGTTTAATCCGGCGAAAGGTAGATTCAGGAATTTCCTCGAATACGATCGCCATTGGAATGAAACCGAGGGTTCCGAGGATTCTCACGGACGCGCACTATGGGCGCTGGGAACTGTCTTGGGCCGGTCTACCGATGAGGGGTTGCGGTGTGCCGCAGGGCGTTTATTTGAGTTTTCTTTCCCTGCAGTTTTGGGCTTTAAAAGCCCCCGCGCCTGGGCTTACGCGCTGCTGGGAATCCAGGAATATCTCACTTTCTATCCCGGCGATCGGGACGCACAAAAAATAAGATCGGTGCTCGCCCAACGGCTACTCGAAATGTATGAGTCGGTGAAAGGGTCGGATTGGAAATGGTTCGAAAATATTCTGGCTTACGGAAATGCAAGATTGCCCCAAGCCATGCTTCTTGTGGGATCCGCTTGTTCGGATGATCGCATGGTCTCGGCCGGTCTCGAATCACTGGATTGGCTGTTAAAAATGCAGCATTGCGAAATCAATCGCCACTTTGTGCCAATTGGATCGCAGGGGTTTTATCGCCAGCATGGTGACAAAGCCCGCTTCGATCAGCAACCACTGGAAGCCGCGGGCGCGGTTTCCGCCTGTCTGCAAGCGTACCGCGTGACCGGCGACAACCGCTGGCGCAACGAAGCCTGGTCGGCTTTCAACTGGTTCCTCGGCGACAACGATCTGCAACTCCCTCTTTACGATTCCGTATCAGGCGGTTGCCGCGACGGTCTGCATCCTGACCGCGCCAATGAGAATCAGGGGGCCGAATCAACGCTGTCATTTCTTACAGCTCTTCTGGAAATGAGCTCGTTACAAGAGTCCGAACGAAAAGGAATTCCATCGTGACCACACCTGCACAAAAACCTATGAGCACTCTGAACACGTCCTTTGAACCTCTTCTTCGTCGGCATTCCGGTAGTCCAATCCTCACAAGTAAGGATTGGCCCTATTCAATCAATAGCGTGTTCAATGCAGGCGCTACGTTGTTGCCCGACGGCTCAACCTTGCTGCTTTGCCGCGTGGAGGAACGCCGCGGCTTGTCGCACCTGTGCGTGGCGCGCTCCCGCAATGGCGTCGATAATTGGCAAATTGATAGTCAACCTACATTGATGCCCAGCACGGACCATCCAGAGGAGATCTGGGGCATCGAAGATCCTCGCATCACTTTCGCGCCCGAGTTGCAGCAATATGTCGTCACTTACACTTCCTATTCGCGCGGCGGCCCAGGTGTGTCCCTGGCTTTGACAAAAGACTTCCGCAATTTCGAGCGTTACGGCGTCATCATGCCGCCCGATGACAAAGACTCCGCCCTCTTGCCGAGGAGGATTAACGGCTACTGGGCGCTCATTCATCGCCCCATGACGACGCTCGGAGCGCACATGTGGATCTCCTATTCTCCCGATCTGCGCCATTGGGGAAGACACAGGCTTATGTTGGAAGCGCGCCGCGGCGCTTGGTGGGATGCAAATAAAATTGGCCTGTCGCCGCCGCCGATAGAAACTTCAAGAGGATGGCTTGTGTTTTACCACGGCGTGCGACATACACCTTCCGGCTGTCTATATCGATTAGGGCTGGCGCTCTTTGATCTTGAGAATCCAGAAAAATGCTTGCTGCGAGGCGATTCCTGGATTTTTGGCCCAGAGGCGGAGTACGAACGTCACGGTGACGTGGACGATGTTGTATTCCCTTGCGGATACACAATGGGCCCCGATGGCGACACCATCAATCTTTACTATGGGGCCGCTGATTGCTCCATTGCTCTCGCTCATGCCAGCGTGAACTCTTTACTGAACTGGCTGGATGCACACGGCAGCAATGAGCGCCGGCAGCGCGCGCAGGATCTATGAAACTGCTCAGGTGGATATTTGAGTTGACCTTTGGATGTCATTCACGGCCATCTGAGCCGCATATTCACCATTGAGAGACGGACCTATCAAGTCTGCCTTAAGTGTGGGCAGAAATTTGATTATTCCTGGGTGCTTATGCAATCCGTGCGTTCAAGTGTTACTGATGACGCCTGTCCATCGCCGAACATCGCCTCGCACCCGGGAATTCCAGCAATTTGATTCCATTACCGTACAAGCCCGCAATTAATCTCTGATGTGAGCTATCTAGCTCAGACGTGAAAGTATCTCTCTGTCATTCTTTAATATCCTGAGTGTGTAGATGGCTGCGATGCTGATCGTAGCTCTCAATTCTTAGGTCGCTGCGAGCCTTATCAAAATCATTCGGCAGAGCGGCCACATCCAGCCAATCGGCATTTCTGTGTTCATGCCGCGGAACCTTGCGGCGAACACGATTCGAACCTAATTAGGGCCAACACTTCCAGAAGTGTTGGCTCACGAAGAAGAGGGTAAAGCATCATGCCTTTAATTCAACTGGTGGAAGTTCTTATCGTGGTGGGTGTTCTTCTGTGGCTGGTGAATCGCTTCATTCCCATGCAGTCATCCATCAAATCAATTTTGAATGGCGTCGTGGTGATTGCTGTAGTTCTCTGGATATTGAATGTCTTTGGACTCTTTCATTCTCTTTCCCGGATTCACGTTGGTGCGTAAAAGGATCAGCGAAACGGGAAACTGCCGACAAGACTCGATCAATACAACGCAGCAAGACCGATATTTGCCTTAAGGAGACAAATTGAAAATAAAGTGGTTGTTAGCAGCGGTAATCCTATTAAATGTGGCTGCACTGGCCCAGACCAACTCACAAACGCTCACTCTAGAACCTATAGAACACACGCCCACATTCCATGTGAGCGTGGTCAGTCGTAACGTGCAAGCAGTCAACTATAAGCATCGCGGTGGAGCCACGAAGCTGGATTTTGCAGGCACGGACCTCATGCCCCAGGCGGACGGCCAAGCCAAAGTAGAAAGCAAGAAGGGCTACATCGAAATCGAAGTGGAATTTGGCAATCTGCAAAAACCAACCACCTTCGGCAATGAATATTTGACTTACATTCTCTGGGCAATCTCGCCCGAAGGACGTGCAGTGAACTTGGGAGAGGTCTTAGTCGGCGATAATCATCGCAGCAAGCTGGACGTTACCACGGACCTTCAGGCCTTTGCTCTGGTCGTGACAGCCGAACCTTATTATGCGGTTCGGCAGCCTAGCAATGTAGTCATACTCGAAAACAGGGTTCGGGAGGACACCAAGGGAACTAATGAAGCTATGAATACAAAGTATGAACTCATGGAACGCGGTGGCTACATTCCCACCGGTTACAAATTCGATCCCGTGGTTTTGAATACCAAGTTGCCGCTGGAATTCTTTGAAGCACGCAATGCATTGCGCATCGCCCAATCTGAAGGAGCCGAGACCTACGCTAACGACAGTTATCAGCATGCTGTGCAGTTGATGAACAAAGTCGACGAAGATGCCACCAGCAAACACATCGATAGAAAGCCTATGATCGCGGTCGCTCGTGAAGCAGTGCAGACCGCCGAAGATGCTCGCGCAATTACAGTCAAGAAGATAGAGCAGGAGCGTCTGGACAACGAACGTCAAGCCGCTGCCGATGCGCAGTTACACACTCAAGCGCAAGCAGATGATGCTACGCGCCAAAAGGAAAAGGCGCAGTCTGACCAGGCTCAAGCCGAACTTGCCACAGCCCAAGCAGAATCCGCCACGGCCTCGGCACAAGCCGCCAAGAACCAAGCGGAATCTGACGCTGCAAATGCCCAAGTAGCAAAGGTGCAAGCAGAATCCGATACAGCAACGGCTCAGGCCCAAGCGGCGCAAGCCCAGTCGGACTCCGACAGAGCCAAAGCAGACATGGCAAATAGCCAGGCTGCCTCAGCAAGCGCGCTAGCCGCATCTCAGGCCGATGCCGACCAATCACGTTTGGCCGCACAACAGGCACAGCAGAGAGCACAACAAGCAGACGCCGATAAGGCCGCCATGCGTACGCGATTGTCCGAGCAGCTGAATAAAATCCTGCAAACCCACGACACAGCGCGCGGGCTCATTGTCAACATGTCTGGCGTTCTGTTCGACACCGGCAAATACTCGTTGAAACCTGGAGCACGGGAAAAGCTGGCAAAAGTATCCGGCATTCTCCTCTCCTACCCTGGACTCAACATTGAAGTCGGCGGCTATACGGACAATGTGGGGAGCGATGCAATGAATCAAACATTGTCCGAAAACCGAGCCAGTTCGGTGCGTGATTATCTGGTGCAACAAGGGGTACCCACAAACTCGGTCACCGCAAAAGGATTCGGCAATTCATTGCCCGTTGCCTCGAATGATAACGTCGCAGGCCGGCAGCAGAATCGAAGAGTTGAACTTCTCGTATCTGGCGAAGCCATCGGGAGCCCAGCGAACACTACAACAGGAAGCTTACAATAAGCAGGCGTACATTACGAAGATATGAAAGAGACATGCATGAAACGATTTGGATTTATCAGTACAGCAGTTATAGCTGTGATCCCTCGGAATCGCCGCTCCAGCTCACGCGCAGGATCACAGAACGCCAAGCAAGACCATCCTGAGCAACAACAGAAAAGACCAACATAAACAACAGGGTTTGTACGGGTTACCGCGGTGAAAGGGGCTCAACAACTCGTAACTAATTGAAACTAGACGGCACCGACAGCCCATTTTGGATCCGTTGTAGCACTTTGGAACATTATTGGACCCTGATTGGACCCAAGTTTATTTGCGCGAAAACTTGGACAAAAAAATTCTAAAACCATAAAAATGACTTTCTTGTGTTCTCGCCGCTTGGCAGCGAGAACAATTTTTTTGTAATCTCGTTCAGACCCAATGGACCCCGATCGGATCCTGATTCCCAGGTCATCGCCGCTGTAATGCGAATACACGTTTTAAAACCAGGGTCCTATTGGACCCTGATTTCCAACTCCTGCAAGGAGGAGTTTGGCAGCTACTTTATTGACAAAACTCAATTACCGTCGAGGTCACAGCTTTGGAAGTTGAGTCGAATACGTTATAGCGGTTAGTCGGGGGTCAGTAAGCGAGGAGTGTTAATGGGCAAGTCTTGTGATCTTGCAATTGCAGTTGCCGCGAAGGTCGTCGTTCGATTAAGGCAGAGGTGGCCTACTTTTGTTCAAATAAACTCTGTCGAAGCGATTATTAAATTGAATGGCTTCCGGCTCATCCGGCTGCCGTGCTTCAAGAGCAGAAAAGAATGCATTAGCCGCTTTCTTGAAATCGAGTACAAGTTCCCGTGGAACTACACCCAAGGCACGTTCACCACCGCGGCCTTGTGAGGCTTCAAACAAGTAATCTGGCGCTCCATCATCTCGATGCTGGAGCCCGCCCCATTCGATACAAAGCTGTGTGCCAATCCCGATCTAAAATATTGATAGAGATGTTCTGGGTATGCGCAAATACTGAGCGGCAGGAATAGATTGACAGGTATAGCGTCCCCTTAGAGGCGCACATCGCCGGGGATTAAAAAATCCTTCAGGCGAAAATTCGAGCTGCTCGAAGGCTTGGGCTGCAACTTTCTAGACTGCTGTCTCCTATATCTACAAAGGTTATAGGTCCCAGTCGCGTGGGTGTCGGTGTCCAGG
>Ga0134125_10002312_pt1 | contig 22695 bp, 22 predicted proteins | sample KB31751_FD_96464 | JGI IMG/M metagenome (GOLD analysis project Ga0134125, IMG submission 96464) | Terrestrial soil microbial communities with excess Nitrogen fertilizer from Kellogg Biological Station, Michigan, USA - KB3-175-1 | ecosystem: Environmental > Terrestrial > Soil > Unclassified ... | reverse complement strand
TTCACCCAGGAGGAATTGAATGCGGGCGTGGAAGCCGCCCACTCGCTCGGCCTTCCGGTGTCGGTTCATTCGACCACGCCCGAAGGCATGCGGCGTTCGATCCTCGCAGGCGTCGACACCATCGAGCACGGGTTCTACGGTACACGCGAGGTGTTCGAAATGATGGCGAAGCATCACGTCGCCTACCTGCCGACGCTGGAAGCGGTCGTCGCTTATTCAGAGTATTTCCAGCACTGGAAGCCGGACGATCCGCCGACCGACGAGATGCGCGCCTCGCAGAACGCATTCAAGCTTGCGATGCAGGCTGGCGTCACCATCGGATGCGGCAGCGACGTCGGGGTGTTCAAACACGGCACGAATTACAAGGAGATCGAGTGGATGGTACGCGACGGCATGTCGCCGGCGCGGGCCCTGCTCGCCGCCACCGCCGTGGACGCGAAGATCCTCCGCCAGCAGGATCGCTTCGGCCAGCTGCGCGACGGACTGGATGCCGACATCATCGCGGTGCCGGGCGATCCCACCCGGGACATCACCGCGATCGAGCACGTGCAGCTCGTCATGAAAGGCGGGGTGATCTACAAGCGGGCGGCAGAACACTGAAATATTACGAATACATTGCAGCCCAAGCGCCTGAAAACGCAGGCCTCGTTGCAATTTTCGCCGCTTCGCGCTACGGTCCGGCCGACCGGAGTCACGATAACGAGCTCGAAAAACGCCGCGGCGCACGATCGATCCCCGGACCGCGCGCCTGAGGCCACGGAGAAGTCATGTTCACGCAGCTTCTCGATCCGCTCAACGACCTCACAGTGACCTGTCTGGTCGCGCTGGTGCCGGTGGTTTCCCTGCTGGTCCTGCTGGCGGTCTTCCGCTGGCCCGCGTGGCTCGCGACCCTGGTCGGCTCGATCATCACGTTTGCGCTGGCCGCCTGGGTCTGGAAGATGCCGCTCGGCGACGGATGGCATGCGTATGTCTATGGCGCAGCGACCGGCGTGTGGAACGTAGATTGGATCACGGTCTGGGGCATGGTACTGTTCAACACCCTGACGGTCAGCGGCGTCTTCGAAAACTTCCGGCGTTGGCTCATCGCACACGGCACCATGGACGTACGGGTGCAGACCATGTTGTTTGCCTGGGCGTTTGGCGCGCTGCTCGAAGGATTGGTGGGGTTTGGGTATCCCTGGGCCGTCGTGGCGCCGATTCTGATCTCCCTCGGCATCTCCGACCTCAATGCGATCCGGGTTGCGGCCATTGCGAACAACGCCCCGGTGTCTTTCGGGGCCCTCGGCGCTCCCATCATCGCCCTCGCCGCGGTGACCAACTATCCGCTGCTGGCGCTCTCGGGCTCCGTCGGTACGATCGTAGCCGTGCTCGCCCTGCTGCCGCCATGGGTGCTGCTGTACCTCGTCTCGGGCGGGAAAGGCGTCAAGGGCGGCTGGCCTCTGGCCGTCGTGGGCTCGCTGGCGTACATCGCCGGCCAGTATCCCGTCGCAACTCATCTCGGCCCATATCTGCCCGACGTCACCGGTGCGATCGTCTGCTTCATCGCGCTGTTGGCTCTGCTCAAATTCTGGCGGCCGACAATCGTTCTCGGTTACGGCGGAGTGCCGGTCGATGCGGCCGTGGCCCAGCAGAAGCAGACACACGGCCTGACGACGGGAGAAGTTGCTCAGGCGTGGATGCCCTTCGTCGTCCTGCTTATCGTGGTCGCCGCCTGGACCGGTCCCTGGTCGCCGCTGCCGAAAGTGACGTGGTTCACCGCACAGGCGGTGGCCTGCTCGTCTCTCGGCGCCACGTGCAGTGCGGCGAAGCCCGCGGTTACTGCCGCTTTCAAGTTTGCGCCGTACGTAGGCGGCACGGCGATCCTCGCCTCCTGGATCATCGTGGCGCTGCTCCTGCTGGCGCAGGGCAAGCTCAAAGGTGCCCAGATCGGTGAGATCTTCCGCCGCACATTCCACCAGATGTGGGGCGCGTGCCTCGTCGGCGTGTTCATATTCGGCCTGGCCTACATCTTCAACTATTCCGGCCAGGCGGCGTCCCTGGCAAAGGGCTTCTCGAGCATGGGGACGGCGTTCATCGTAGTCTCACCGGTCCTCGGGTTCATCGGCGTTGCGCTCTCAGGCTCCAACACCTCGACCAACGCGATGTTCGGCAAGTTCCAGGCGCTCGTGGCCGCTCAGCTCGGCATGCCGGTCCTGCTGCCGCCAACCCTCAATTCCGTCGGCGCCGAAATCGGCAAGCCGGTCGCACCCCAGACCGCGAGCGTCGGCGTCTCGACCAGCAAATTCGTCAGGAAGGAAGGCGATGTCATCCGCCACAACATGGGTTGGACGTTCATTCTGCTCGCCTACCTCATCATCATCGCGATCGCGTTCTACTTCCTGCATCCCGCCCCGATGATGCTGCCCGCGACACCCGCCATGTAGCGCGCTTCGCCGGCCGGAAAGGCGGGTCAGGACGACTTGCCTCGCAGGGCCACGGAGGTCGCCTGAAGAGCGTTCGCAACGTCGTTCGCAAGCGGCGCGAGTGGAACGGCAACGATACCCACCAGCATCCCTGTCAACCATCCGCCGCCGATCCAGCCCTGGAACCCACCCGCCAGATAAGCGGTCAATTCCGACATGCCGATGGCAAGGATTCCGGCGACGAGCTTGAGCGAGCTATGGTAGAAGTCCTGTGCGCCCGCAAGCGCCCCCGCAATCTGCGTGTTCACAGCCTGCTCGAATCGGCTCATCACGGCGCGATCCTCGTCCGTCGGCGCTTCGTGCCTCTGCTCCCTCTCCACGGCGCTCGTGAGCGCGCCGGCATCGATGTTTCCCAGGAAGCTCGCGATGCGGGGAGCATTGCTCGCATTCAGGCCGGCCCGCACCCCCTGTTGCAGGGTCGTGCCCAGAGGACTCCGGGCCCAATCCTGCCGGTACTGCGAGCGCAGGAGGTCGTCCCATCGCGCTCCATACGTCGTTTTGACGGTTTCCATCAGATCAGAGCCGAGCAGCTTACGCAGCTTCGGGTATCCCGCCGTCCCGAGCGGCGTCCATTTCAGGCCATCCACTATTCCGGAGCATGCCGTTCCGAGCGTTCCCGCCGCCCCAACGGCAACTCCCAAGCTGTTTACGTCGAATGCTGCGATCATGTTTCCTCACCGTCCGCCGATCAACCTGCGCCGGCCACGGCGCTCAATATGCCACTGAGTATCTGAGTTGCGGTGACCACGTCATTCAGCACTCCCGTGAGCTTGTTGAGATCCTGCAGCGCCTTCTGAGCGCTCGCGGTTACTTGCGCCAATTGGGTATTCAACGAGTTGATCCGGGCATCGTCGTCCGCAATCTCCTGCTGCCGCAGCTGTGTGAGCTTATATGTCATCTCGTCGATATCGTCCTCCAGGGCCTTCTGAGCAGCGAGATTACCCGCTTTCATGGCCGCGGTCTGCAGAGCATAGAGCGCATTGAGCGCGCTTTCGCCGGAATTGATGCAGTCGTTCAGGCTCGCCATCGATCGATCCTCCCCGCAAATTCAATCAGCGTCAGGTGGGCAGCTTCTTCTTCCCCCCGTTGGGCTTTCCCTTGGCGGGGGCCGCTGGCACAGTGGCTGCAGAAGTCGCTGTCGCCTGTGATAGCTGATCCACCGCCGCACGCACCGTCGCTGCCTGCGTCGCGAGAGCCTGAGCATCCGCTGCGACTGTCTTGAGATCCACCTTTGGCGCCTGCAACTCGTCCGTCAACGCCTGGTGCAGCGTCCCGATATTGTTGATGAGCGCTCCGGGCTGCAAAGCCTGGGCGGCATCCGCGGCCTTGGTGAGTGCTATCACTTTCGTCAGGTCCGAAGCGGACTTCGTCGCGTTGTAGTCCGGCGCCGCATGGTCGAGCTGACGAAGGTCTTCATCGATGATTTCCATGTACATCGCCTGATCCTTGTCCGCAATGACAGGGACCAGCTTCTGGATCACGGGGTTCGCGTCCTTGGTCGCCTCCCGCAGGATTGCGAGTTGCTCCCGCTCGATAGCCGCACAAGCTACCGAGGAAGCGATCGTTGCGAGCGGGCTCGCATTGCTTGCCATCTCCGGGTGCTTCGCGTCCGTTGCCATGCTGGTCACTGCTGACGCTATGTTGTCGGCGTCCGACTGCAGCGAGCTGCAGGTCCTATCGCCGACCACGCCCGACAGCGCGGCAGCGTATTTCGTCAGGCCGGTCATGGAAGAAGGCTCGACCGTCGGCGGAGCTTTCCCATTCACTTCGAGCACACAGTCTCCCGCCTTGTAGGGACCGGGAATTCCCCTGCATTTGGAAAAGTCGACCACGGCGTCATGGCCGGCCGAGTCATGAACGTAGTCAGCGAGCAGCACCTGTTCGCTGGAGGTGGCAAGCGTCTGCTCCGTCGCACTCGCCTGTGATATCGCCTGGGAGAACGAATCCACCCCGTCGGCATAATCCGCGGTCGCACACCCGCCGACCGCGAGCAGTGCGCATACGAGGGTGAAGACGCAAGGATCCCTACATCTCGAGCCGATCATTGTTATCCCCTGCTCGTGATTGTCGGTCCCGCCATCTTAGCGCCGGGCGGGCTGCCGGGCGCAAATAATCGGCACGGACTGTCGAGCCGCGTGCCTCCCGTTCGTATTGAGGGTGTAATACCGGCATGTCGCCGGCGCCAATAACCAGGAGCACCCCATGAAGCAGTACCTGCTGACCATCTACCAGCCCGACGGCCCCATCCCCGCCCCTCCGGTCCTGGAAGGCATCATGCGCAACGTGAATGCCCTACGCCAGGAAATGAAGACGTCCGGCGCCTGGGTCTTCACCGCCGGATTGCATCCGCCGGCCACCGCTACCGTCGTCCGCCTGAAGGACCGGGAGACCCTGACGACCGACGGCCCCTACATCGAAGGCAAGGAGCACATCGGGGGCTTCACGATCGTTCGTGCTCCCGACCTGGATTCCGCCCTGGAATGGGGACGGAAGCTCGCCCGCGCGACCACCCTCCCGATCGAGGTGCGCCCCCTGAACGAGCATTGCGCGGACTGAGAGTGCCTGAGCTGCGCGTTGCCGAGATCGAGCGCGTCTTCCGCGCGGAGTACGGCCGCGCGGTGGCGGTCCTGATTCGCGCCTTCGGCGATATCGAAATGGCCGAGGAAGCGGTCCAGGATGCTTTCACCGAGGCGGTGCAACGATGGCCATCCACCGGGCTGCCCCCGAGCCCGGCGGGATGGATCATCACGACCGCCCGCCACCGCGCAATCGATCGCCTCCGCCGCGAAGGGTCACGCGAGTTTCGGCACGCGCAGGCAGCCGACATGCTCACGCCCGACGAGCCCGGGGAGGAGACCGCCGTGGACGACGACCGATTGCGACTCATCTTTACCTGCTGCCATCCTGCCCTGGCGACGGCTGCTCAGGTGGCGCTCACCCTGCGCCTTCTCGGGGGCCTCACCACTGCCGAGGTGGCCCGCGCCTTCCTGGTGCCGGAGGCGACCATGGCCCAGCGGTTGGTGCGCGCCAAGAGCAAGATCCGCGATGCCGGCATCCCCTACCGCGTACCCGAGGCGGCGGACCTGCCGGACCGCCTGCGCTCGGTTCTGGCCGTCATCTACCTCATTTTCAACGAGGGCTACACGGCGAGCGCCGGAGACCGGCCCGTCCGCGAAGACCTCTGCGCCGAGGCCATCCGGCTGGTCCGGCTGCTGCTCGAGTTGCTCCCAGGGGAGCCTGAGGCGATGGGCTTGCTGGCTCTCATGCTCCTCGTCGACTCGCGCCGCGCCGCCCGCCTCACGCCGGACGGGCAGTTGGTCCTTCTGGCCGATCAGGACCGTGGCCGGTGGAATACCGCGCTCATCACCGAGGCACAGGACCTGGTCCGCCTCTGCATCAAGCGTGCGCAGCCCGGACCCTATCAGATTCAGGCCGCGATCAATGCCGTCCACAGCGACGCGCCGAGTGTGGAGGCGACTGACTGGCGCCAGATCCTGCAGTTATACGATCACCTCATGGCGCTCGCACCGAGTCCCGTGACGGCGCTCAATCGTGCCGTGGCGGTCGCGGAGGTCCAGGGACTCAATGAGGCGCTCGCCTTGGTGGATCGGCTCGACCTGGCCGACTACTACCTCTTCCATGCCATCCGGGCCGATTTGCTGCGCCGCCTCGGCCGCAACACCGAGGCGAAGCGGGCATACGAAGCTGCGCTGGCCCGCAGCGACAACATCGCCGAGAAGGGGTTCCTGCAGCGCCGGGTACGCGCTCTTGATGACGCCTAGCCGCAAGGAGCGTATCGTTGGGGGTCCGCAAAATCAAAAAACCGCGGCAACTGGAGGTCTCATGTCCTTCATAGCGTGGATCGTTCTGGGCCTCATCGCAGGCTTCATCGCCAGTAAGATCATCAACAAGACGGGCGAAGGGCTCATCCGCGACATCCTGCTCGGCATCGTCGGCGCAGTGATCGGCGGTTGGCTGTTCCGCACCTTCGGCATGCCAGGCGTGACCGGATTCAACCTGTACAGCCTCGCGGTCGCCGTAGTGGGTGCGATCGTCTTCCTGGTGGTCTATCACCTGCTGTTTTCGCGCAAGCCTCGCGCCCTCTGAGGCTGATGCCCGCAGAGGAGTCCTTGCAAAGGCGGGTTGCGCTCGTCACCGGCGCAGCCACCGGCATAGGACGGGCAGTGTCGACGGCGCTGGCGCGCGCGCAATGGACTGTCATCATGGCCGGGCGCCGCGCGGCGCGGCTGGATGAAGCGGCCCGGGAGGGAGGGCCCCGCTGCGTTCCGATGACGTGCGACGTATCCGACGAAGAGTCGGTGAACGCCCTTTTCCAACGCATCGAGACCGACATCGGCCGCCTGGACCTCCTCTTCAACAACGCCGGCGTCGCCTCGGCGCCCGCGGCTCTCGAGGACACCTCCCTCTCCTCGTGGCGATCTGTCATCGACACCAACCTTACAGGGGCATTCCTCTGTACTCGCGCCGCCTTCCGGCTGATGCGCAGCCAGGACCCCTCCGGCGGACGCATCATCAACAACGGCTCGATCTCAGCGACGGTCCCGCGCCCCGCGATGATCGCCTATACGGCATCGAAGCACGCGGTCACGGGCCTCACGAAATCGACGGCTCTCGAGGGACGGCGCTACGACATCGCTTGTGGCCAGATAGACATCGGGAATACCGCAACCGATATGACCTTGCCGATGAGCCACGGTACACTGCAGGCCGACGGCTCACGAATGGCCGAGCCACAGTTCGACGTCAGGCATGTGGCGGATGCAGTTCTCTACATGGCAGGTCTGCCACTCGATGCGAACGTGCTCTTCATGACAGTCATGGCGACGAAGATGCCCTACGTGGGCCGCGGCTGAAGCACCGATGGACCGCCGCCGGTTCCTCACGAGCTCCGGACTCACCGCTCTGGCCGCCGGCATGCCCGCGGCGGGCCTGTCGTTCGGCACCGGGCGGCAACCAGCCGACTACACCATCCGCATCGGCACCGCGCTCGTCGAGGTCCGACCCCAGCGCTTCCTGTCAATGACGGGCTACAACGGGCAGTTTCCGGGGCCGCTGCTGCGGCTCAAGGAAGGGCGTCCGGCCATCGTCGACATCTACAACGACACGGACACGCCGGAGCAACTTCACTGGCACGGACAGTTGGTGCCGGCATCCGTGGATGGCGCCGCGGAAGAACGCACGCCGTATATCCCAGCCCGCGGCATGCGCAGGGAGCGCCTCGTTCCTGGTCCCTCGGGCTTTCGCTTCTACCACACGCACGTCCGCGCCGGCAGCGACCTTCACCTGGGCCAGTACGGCGGCGAGGTCGGACCGGTGTACATCGAGCCGGCACATGATCCGGGCGCCTATGACCGTGAGGTGTTCCTGACACTCAAGGAATTCGAGCCGTTCTTCAGCCAGGGAGGCGACATGGCCATGGATTTCCTCTCACCCGCCACCGCCGACCGGCAGCTCAAGTCCCGGGGGGAGGACGCGATGCGCGCAGCGCTCGCCCGCGGCATGAAGAAAGGCTTCGAGGTCGGGTACCGGACCTTCACCATCAACGGCCGCCAGCTCGGGTTCGGCGAGCCGGTACGGGTGAAACGCGGCGAGCGTGTCCTCTTTCATGTCCTCAACGGCAGCGCGACCGAGATCCGCAGCCTCGTCCTTCCCGGCCACCGTTTCAAAGTGATCGCACTGGACGGCAACCCGGTGCCTCACCCGCGCGAAGTGTCCGCGCTCTGGCTGGGTACGGCCGAGCGCGTAAGCGCGATCGTCGAGATGAACCATCCTGGCGTCTGGGTGCTGGGCGATCTGGACGATGACGACCGCGGCAACGGTATGGGAGTCGTCGTGGAGTATGCCGGCGCGAGCGGCAAACCGGTGTGGATCGCGCCACCACCCTCCCGCTGGGACTATCGGCGATTCGCCGGTCCCGCACGCTCCGCCGCAACACCGGACGAGACCATCGAGCTCCTCATCGACAAGGACAACGCCGCCGACCGCGGCTTCAATCGCTGGCTGTTGAATGGGATGGCATTCGACTTCACCACCATGCCGGTCGGCAGGCGCCTCACGCACGGCCACCGATACCGCCTCCACCTGCGGAATGCGACCGACGACATCCACCCGGTGCACATCCATCGCACGCGATTCGAGCTCACAGGCATTGCGGGCGAGCCGACGGCGGGCCTCGTGAAGGATGTGGTGATGCTCGACGGGTACCAGTCCATGGATCTCGACTTCACCGCCGATCAGCGCGGCCTCGTTCTCTTCCACTGCCACTCGCAGCTGCACATGGACTACGGGTTCATGTTCCTCTTCGAGACGGCCTGACCCTAGCCAAGCCATTCATCGAACAGCTTGCGGCCATAGTAGAGCCCGACGCCGCTGCCGATGGCACTCAGGACGACAGCCGTCCCGAGACCGACGAGTTGTCCGGCGGCCCAACCGAACGACCCGACGAGGAAAGTGCCGACGGTGGCGAAGATTCCGCGCATAGGGACGGTGAGTACCCTCTTCCGTGCCCGGGCGCGAGGAACTCTGCCGCAGATTCGCGATCACAGCACCCGATTCAGGTGCCGGCGGCGGATCAGGCGCTCGGCGAGGAACGCCAGCATTCCGAAGCGCAGCACCACGTGGCTGAGCGGTGGCTGATCGCGTCCCCTGACCTGGATGACTCTGAATCCGACGCTCGCATGCGGCTCGCTGCGGGACCGGCCGGCCGCGAATGCCTCGCGCGGTGTCTGGAAGAGGTATCGATCCACCGGTTTCGGACACTGCGGATATCCGGGGTGCAGGGCACCGATCTGCTCCCGCCAGAACCTCGAATCCTCCGGCTCCCCGTCGAGCGGCGCGATCTCCGGCAGCCCGTCAGGATGAGCGCCGTAGCCGAACTCGTCGGCGTATCCGCCCGCGAGATAGGAATTCCGCTCGGCCTCGCGCTGCGTGGTGTCGGGCCCGCTGGGCCTGTCCGCCCATTCCGGAAAGTAGCGGTGGATGCCGTTCAAAGCGGACGCACCTTGGCCGGGATCCCCAGACCACACTCGAGCGCATTGCGATCCCAACGACCGGCGTCCGCAGCCGCGGTGTATGTGCTCGAGAGGAACTCGAGCAGCAGCGCATCCGGATCGGCAGCAGTACGAACGGCATCGTAAGGGAGAACGAACTCTCCGAGGCTCTGCTCGAAACGCGCGCCCGGCGGCAGCCGCGCGGCGCGGAAACCATCGGGCTCCGGATAGGCATACGAGTAGAACGCGGCTTCGGGGAAAGCGTCGGTTCCCGGCCAGAATCCGGCGCTGCTGACTTCATGCGAGTACGCCTCCTGCGCGACCGCATCCGGCAGGCTCGGCACTCCGCCCGGATGCAGCGGCGCCGGACGTCCCGAAAAACGGGTCACGGCAAGATCGAAGCTTCCCCAGAAAAAATGCACCGGACTGGCCTTGCCGAGAAATCCGCTGCGGAAGAGCTTGAACAGGCGATCGGCCTGTATGAGCACGCGCCAGAATGCATGGGCGGCGCCCGGGTCGTACGCAGCATGTAGACGATCCCGGGAGAATGGGATCGGGTCCGCGATCTCGTTCGGCATCTCGCCGATACGGACCCGGACGCCCATGCCATCCAGGAGATCCGCGACCTTGCGGTAGAAATCGCTTACCGCCTGCGGCTCCAGCGCAATCGTGCGCTGGGCGCCCCAGCTCGCCCGCACGAAGAGCTCGTGCGCGATGAAATCAAACTCCATCTCGAAGCTCTCTCGGTCACTGGGTATCGGGGACGTGCTGAGCCCTCGGGCAGTCACATAAAATGGAACCTGCCAGCTGTGATTGACCCAGGGCGTGAGCGCCAGCCGGACTTTCCCCACGACCTGCGTCCACAGATGCAGCGTGGCGGCGGTGTCACGCCACGCCGGATACGAGAGAGCCGGCCAGATGATGGCGGCATCGGTCATGAGACCACTCCCACGGGCGCGCTAGCCGAAAACCGGCGTTCTGGCCTGGAGGGCGCCCCGGATTATGTCTCTACGCACGGCAACCGACTTCGTTCCCGATAAGTAACGCGCCGAACGTGACGCAAATCGCACTCATATGTCATCCCGTGACTCAAGTCCGCCCCTCCGTCCGTCGATAAACCGATGATTGCGAAACGTCGCTCCTGGGCCACGGCCCTTCCGGATGCGGAGGCCGATTTCGGCAGGAAGGGCGGCGCGGGGTTTCAGATAGACATGTCCTCGAGCAACGGCGTCCAGACCATAGAATCCGTGCTGATCGTCGACGATAGCGGCGTGCAGCGCGGCATCGGCGCTGCGCTTTGTCGCGAGCTGCGGATTCCGAAGGTACACGAAGCCGGCAACGGCCTCGAAGCGCTGGCGCTGCTCGACAAGCTGCCGGCCTCGCCGGCGCTGCTCATCATCGATCTCGAGATGCCGACCATGGACGGCCCAGAGCTCCTCTCGGCGCTCGGCGGCCGCGGCATGCGCGCCCCGATCATCCTCGCTTCCTCGCGCGAGCGCGCCCTCATGAATTCGGTGCAGGACATGGGCACGGCGCTGGGACTGCGCATCGTGGGCGCGCTGCAGAAACCGCTCACGCTGGCGAGCCTCGCTGCCCTGCTGCAGAACAAGCTGCACACCGCCGTGGCGAAAAAAGGCCCGAGACCGCAGCAAGCCGTCGATGCGGATGCCCTGCGCGCCGCCCTCGCCCGCGGCGACATCACGGTCCACTACCATCCTCAGGTGGAAATCGACACCGGCCTGATTCGCGGGGTCGAGGCGCTGGCCCGCTGGCACGATGACAAGCAGGGTTGGATCGCACCCGACGTCTTCATCCCGGTAGCGGAGCAGCAGGGCCTGATCCGCGAGCTCACGCTGCACGTGATGGACGCCGCAATGCGCCAGACCTCGCTCTGGAACCATCACGGCCTCGATCTCTCCATCGCCATCAATCTCTCGCCGATCCTCCTCGAGCGCGGCGAGCTCGTGCAGGAGATCTCCGAGCTGCAGCAGAAGCACGGGCTGCGGGCGGAGCAGATCGTGCTCGAAGTGACCGAGAGCTCGCTGCTGCGCGATCTCGCGATCGCCCTTGGCGTGTTGACACGGCTGCGCCTGCGCGGCTTTCGCCTGTCGCTGGACGATTACGGCACGGGCTTTTCCTCCATGCAGCAGCTCGCTCGCATTCCCTTCACCGAGCTGAAGATCGATCGGACTTTCGTCCATGGCGCCCACGAGCGCGATAGCCTGCAGGTGATCCTGCGGTCCGCCCTGGAAATGGCCAGTCAGCTCGGCATCGAGACCGTGGCCGAAGGCGTGGAGTGCCTGCAGGACTGGCAGCTGCTGCGCCAGTACGGCTGCAAGCTCGCGCAGGGCTGGCTCCTCGCCAAGGCAATGCCCGGCGGCGAGCTCGAGGGCTGGCTGCCGACTCTCCAGCGCCGCAGGCCGGAACTGCAGGGACTGGTCGCCGGCTCGGCCGGCTGACAACTCGCTCCGGCTGGCGCGCGCCGCCTTCGTGGCTCGTGCACCCCGTCACCGCCCGACTGCCCTGTTATTAAGCTGGGCAGTTTGAGCGCTGCCGCGCGCACCTGACGCGACGAGCAGAGCCTTGCCCGTGGCGGTGACGCAGCTTCGCTGCCCTGCAGCGGCGGAACCTCACCCTCATACGAATGTTCTTCTCGCAACGTTCATTCGAGTACGGGGCGTCGTTACCCCGTGGAAGGTTCCCGAAATGGCCAAGACGGTCAGCGACTATTTCGTCGAGCGCCTGCATGCGTGGGGCGTCCGTGTGATGTTCGGATACCCCGGAGACGGAATCAACGGCGTGTTCGGCGCGCTCAACCGCTCCGGCAGCAAAATCCGTTTCATCCAGGCGCGTCACGAGGAAATGGCCGCGTTCATGGCCTCGGCATACGCAAAATTCACGGGCGAGCTCGGCGTCTGCATCGCCACTTCGGGGCCCGGCGCCTCGCATCTCATAACCGGGTTATACGACGCTCGCCTCGACCACATGCCGGTGCTCGCCATTACCGGTCAACAGGCGCGCAGCGCGATGGGCGGTCACTACCAACAGGAGGTCGATCTCCCGAGTCTGTTCAAGGACGTGGCGGGCGCCTTCGTGCAGCAGGCCTCCTCGGCGCCACAGGTGCGCCATCTCGTCGATCGCGCGATCCGTACGGCGCTGGGCGAGCGCCGCGTAACCGCCATCATATTGCCCAACGATCTGCAGGAGATGAGCTACGAGGAGCCGGCCCGGGCACACGGTACCCTGCATTCCGGCATCGGTTTCACGCGACCGAGAACAGTCCCGTACGAGGCAGAGCTGCGGCGTGCAGCCGAGGTACTCAACAGCGGCAAGAAGGTTGCCATGCTGGTGGGTGCAGGTGCGTTGGAAGCCACCGATGAAGTGATCGCGGTCGCTGACCGCCTCAGCGCCGGCGCCGCGAAGGCTCTGCTGGGCAAGGCAGTTCTGCCGGATGACCTGCCCTGGGTGACCGGCTCCATCGGACTGCTCGGCACAGAACCGAGCTTCAGGCTCATGATGGAGTGCGACACCCTGCTCATGGTCGGCTCCGGCTTCCCCTACTCGGAGTTCCTGCCGAAGGAAGGCCAGGCGCGTGGCGTGCAGATCGACATCGCGCCGGACATGCTGTCGCTGCGCTACCCGATGGAGGTCAACCTGGTGGGCGATGCGGCCGAAACCCTGCGCGAGTTGTTGCCGCTGCTCGAGCAGAAGGCGCACGGCTCCTGGCGCCAGGAAATCGCCGCCAACATGGAGAAATGGTGGAAGACGCTCGAGGAGCGGGCGATGCAGCCGGCGAACCCCGTCAATCCGCAGCGCATCGCCTGGGAACTCTCGTCGCGCCTTCCCGAGCACGCCATCCTGACGAGCGACTCCGGCTCCTGCGCCAACTGGTATGCGCGCGACATCAAGATCAGGCGCGGAATGATGGCCTCGCTCTCCGGCGGCCTCGCGTCCATGGGCGCGGCGGTACCGTACGCCATCGCCGCGAAGTTCGCCCATCCCGATCGGCCCGTGATCGCGCTCGTCGGCGACGGCGCGATGCAAATGAACAACATGGCCGAGCTCATCACGGTGGCAAAGTACTGGAAGGAGTGGGCGGACCCGCGCTGGATCGTCTGCGTGCTCAACAACTGCGACCTGAACCAGGTCACCTGGGAACAGCGGGTGATGAATGGTGACCCGAAGTACGACGCCTCGCAGCAAATCCCCGACGTGCCTTATCACCGCTTCGCCGAGCTCATCGGGCTGGAGGGCATCTTCGTCGACCGCCCGGAAGCTCTCGGGCCGGCTTGGGAACGGGCGCTTGCGGCACGCCGGCCGGTAGTGCTCGAGGTGAAGACCGATCCCGAGGTGCCACCGCTGCCGCCGCACATCACCTTCGAGCAGGCGGTGCATTTCTCGGAAGCGCTGCTCAAGATGGATCCGCACGAGAAGCGCATCATCAAGGGGACGGTCCGCCAGAAGCTCGCCTCCCTCCTCCCGGGACAAGAGGATGAGTGAGCGCGGCTCCGCTGTCATCGACTCGGCCGCGCGCCAACTCAATCTCGGCGCCGCGCTGCTCGCCCTGGCGGTGCTGGCGGACAGCGCCGTCGAGCATTATCGCGGCTCGTTCCACAACCGCGCGATGTACGTGCCGCTCGCATCGGCGGCGCTCGCGCTCGGCGGCAGCGTGCACGGAACGATGGACCGGCGCGAGGCGCACCACCCGGGACGAGATGGGATCTACGCGCTCGCCGCGGTGACCGGCATCGCGGGGCTCGCCTTTCATGCCTACAACATCAACAAGCGCCCCGGCGGCTGGTCGTGGGTCAACCTTTTCTACGCGGCGCCCATAGGCGCGCCATTCGCCCTGACACTGTCGGGCATCCTCGGGCGCGGCGCGGAAAGAGCGCGTGCCTTGAAGAGAGGCCACCCGGTCACGGCCGCCGGGATGCCGTTACAGCGGCTGCTCGCAGCCGTGAGCGCAGCAGGCCTCGCCGGCACGGTCGGGGAGGCCGCGTTGCTGCATTTCCGCGGTGCCTACCACAATCCGGCCATGGTGCTTCCGGTCAGCGTACCGCCGCTCGCCGCGGCGCTCCTGGGTGCGGCGGCCGTATCACCCAACCGCAGAACCCATCGCCTGGCGCGTTGGTGGCTCAAGCTGACCGCGGTCCTCGGCTTTGCGGGTGTAGGCCTGCACGCGTTTGGGATCGCACGCAACATGGGCGGCTGGCGTAACTGGAGCCAGAACGTGCTCAACGGGCCGCCGCTGCCGGCACCCCCGAGCTTTACGGGGCTCGCGCTCACGGGTCTCGCCGCGCTATCGCTCATCGAGGAGACCGAGCGAGTTGCCTGAGCGCTACCCTGGCTATGACGTGCTCGCGAAGCGGGACTCGCCCTCGTGGAATGAGCAGACCCGCCGCGTAATCGACGAGCGAATGGCGCTCGACCCCGACCGGCACGCCTTCTTCACCGATGACGAATGGCCCACGGTACACGCCATCTGCGCGCGCATCCTCGCCCAGAACGACGGCAAGGCAGGCAAGGTGCCGCTGCCGGCGATGCTCGACCTGAGGTTGTCCAAGGATGCGCGCGACGGCTTCCGCGACTCGCGGCTGCCGCCGCCGCGTGAGGCTTGGCGCCGGGCGCTGCGCGCTTTGGATGCGGAATCTGTCGCGCGGCACGGCAGCCGGTTCCACGAGCTGAAGGAATCCGCGCAAACCGATCTCCTCCAGCTCTGCCAACAGGGAAAGCTCGAGGATCCCGCCTGGGGCGACATGCCGCCCGCGCAATTCTTCGAGAAACGGTTGCTGCACGACGTGGTTGCGGACTACTACGCGCATCCAACGGGCTGGAGCGAGATCGGGTTTGGCGGGCCTGCAAGTCCGCGCGGTTACGTCCGCATGGGCTACGACCGGCGGGACCCGTGGGAAGCGTCCGAGGCGCGGCCCGGGCGTGAGAGCCGGGCATACAGAGAAAACCTGGCGCTCGCGCGCAACAGCGCTAGGCAACTCCCGCACGCGAACCGCGCGCTCGAGCCCGACAGGTATCGGCCGCCCGACGCAACCCGCTCCCCTCGAGCGATTGGCGGCCGCGCCCCGGATGTATTTCGGCCTGGCGGTTGGGCGCCGATGCGCGAGTACTCGCTCGATGAGCCGGTGGACTTTGCGATCGTGGGCACCGGCGCGGGCGGCGGCACTCTCGCCTGCCGTCTGGCCGAGCACGGCTTCTCCGTCGTGGCTTTCGATGCCGGGCCGTACTGGCGTCCGCTCGAGGACTTCGCCTCCGACGAGCATCATCAGGAAAAGCTCTACTGGACCGACGAGCGCATCGTCGACGGTGAGAACCCGCTGCAGCTCGGCTCCAACAACTCCGGCAAGTCGGTGGGCGGCTCGACGGTGCACTTTGCCATGGTATCGCTGCGCTTCCGGCCGGAGTGGTTCAAAGCGCGCAGCCTTCTCGGCTATGGGGCCGACTGGCCGCTCGATTGGCGCGAGATGTGGAAGTACTACCACGAGGTCGAGAACACTCTGAAGATCTCCGGCCCCGTGCGCTATCCCTGGGGGCCCAAGCGCCCACGGTACCCCTACCGTCCGCACGAGCTCAACGCCGCCGCGCTTGCCCTGGCGCAAAGCGCCGAGGCGCTCGGGATCGACTGGTCGCCCACGCCGCTTGCAACTCTGTCCGCCCCTCGCGGGCGTGCGCACCCCTGCGTCTATCGCGGTATGTGTGTCATCGGTTGTTCCACCAACGCCAAGCAAAGCGTGCTCGTCACATGGTTGCCGCGTGCGCTGGCGGCGGGCGCGGAAGTCCGCGACCTCGCGATGGTCGGTCAAGTGGAGCACGACGCGAGCGGACGTGTCACTGGAGTGCGCTTTCACCGTGACGGGCGCTGGCACTTCCAGAGAGCCCGCAACGTCGTGGTGGCCGGTTACGCCATCGAGACGCCGCGTCTGCTGTTGAATTCCGCGAGCAGCCGTTATCCGCACGGTCTGGCCAACTCTTCCGGCCTCGTCGGCAGGAACCTCATGGTGCAGGCCAATCAGGCGGTCTGGGGCCTTCTCGACCGGGAGGTGCGCTCCTACAAGGGTCCGCCCTCGCTGGCCATCACCGAGCACTGGAACTATACCGACCGGGGGAAGGATTTCTTCGGCGGCTACAGCTACATGAGCCAGGGCCCGCTGCCGATGCTCTGGTCCCGGGTGGTTTCAGCCAAGCGCGGCTTCTGGGGCGAGCGGCTGCGCGCCAAGATGGAACAGTACAACCATCAGGTCGGGCTCAAGATCGTCGGCGAGCTCCTCCCGCAGGAGCGTAACGGCGTCACCTTGAGCGATGAGAAGGATCAGTATGGCCTGCCGATCCCGCGGGTCACGTACTCACAGTGTGACAACGACAAGCGTCTCATCCGGCATGCGCTCGACTTCTTGCATCGCGCGATGGACACGCTGGACGCACAGGACATCTGGGAGGAGACCGACGACACCTGTCACCTGAACGGCACCGCGAGAATGGGTGACGACCCGCGCACCAGCGTGGTCAACGCGGATTGCCGCTGCTGGGACATTCCGAATCTCTGGATCTGCGACGGCTCGGTCTTCCCCACCGTGGGCGGCGTCAACCCGTCGCTCACCATTCAGGCGATCGCCTGCCGCACCGCGGACCGCATCAAGGCGCTGGCAGCCCGCGGCGAGCTTGTTTAGGCGCTGGATCCGGGCTCCTGCCCGGCCCAGCGCGCCGCGGACAACGCCGCAGCGGCTAAGCGCGGTTTTTTGCCCGCGGCTCCGCCACCTGCGGCGGCGGGGTACGTCCTGTACTGGCAGCAGCTAGCGGTACCTGTCAGTGCGGGCGTGAGCGTGTCAGGCCGCGTACCAGGAGCCAGCCCGCCGCCAGTACGCCCGCCGCGGCCGCCGCTGCCCCGACCGGGAAGGTGCGGATCGTCGTGGCGGCGGCCTCCGCGGCGTGCGGTCTCAGCAATTCGATGCGTCGCGCCGTCATCATGCGCCCGAGATGCCCGAGCTCATCGGGGATGAGCTCCTCGGCGAGCGGCAGCAGCACCGTCTCTTCGTCGGCGACGTGGTGCAGCACGGCGCGCACCAGCTTTCTGAAGGTCTCATCGTAAGCCGGATCCAGCGGCTCCATCCCGCGCAGCGAACTGATGAGGCTGCGCGCTTCATTGTGCTCGGGGACGCTCTTGTCGAGCACCTCGCTCGCGGCACCGAGCCGCCGCATGGCGGGATAGAAGATCTCCTCCTCGAGCTGAGCATGCACGTCCAGGGCGAGGCACACGTTCTCGACCAATGCCCTCTTGCGGCTCTCCGCCATCCGCGAGCGGTAGCGGCGGAAGGCTGCCAGCACGTGCGCATGATCGAGACGGATCATCCTCGTGATGTCGGGCGTGATCCTGTCGAGCGCTGCCGACATCCTGCGCCGCACCGAGAGCCGCGATTGCAGCTCGCCCAGGGTCCGGTCGACCTCCTGCCGGGTCTCGTCGATGTGCCGTTCGATGTGCGCGGGGTCTTCGCGCGAGGACGTTTCGCTGCCAGCGGTCTCGATCATGGTTGCCTCCGGGTGATGACATCCTTGTCCCTGCGCAAAGATTCCGCCGTGCGCGAGGGCTTGAGAGTGGATGGGTCGAGCGCGCGGATGCCGACCAACACCAGTACGATGCCGATGGCCGCCACCGCCGCGCCGATGACGAGCGCCGCGAGCCAGGGATGCAGTACCGTGGCGAGGGCCAATACGGCGGCTGCGAGCATGGCCAGAAGCCCGGTGAACAACACCGCGCCGCCCACGGCGACCGAGGCGGCGCCGCCGAGCAATACCCGCATCGAGCGGGCGATCTCGGCGGTGGCGAGCGCCAGCTCCTGCCGCAGGAGCGTCGACAGCTCATCCGTCAGGCGGCGCAGGAGTCCGAATGCGGATTGCGATTCGCGATCACCATTCGTTCCGGCGGCCGGAGACGATTCGTAGGAAGTAGTGGCCATGGAAATCCTCCAGCCGTGAGGCTCAGCCGCTCGGCCGCCGCTCGAGCGCTTCGGCAAGCTGCAGATGCTTCTGCAGGTCCGGCAGCACCTGCTGGGCATAGCTCGATGCCGGGCTGTTGCTCGTCTTCGCTTCCTTCCTGAACTCCGCTATGTCCTTCTTGTGGTCCTTCACCATCGCCTTGACAAAGGCCTCGTCGAACTGACTGCCGGAAAGCGCCGCCAGCTGTTGGTAAGCGGCCTGTTCCTTCGCGCTCGGCTCCGACGGCGGAGTCAGGCCCATAGAGGAAGCAGCCGTCATCGCCTGCTGGTTGGCTTTGGAATGGTCCTGCTCGAGGACGGCACCGAAGTGGCGGACACCCTCGGTCGCACCTTTCTGCTGCGCCAGCTGGCCCACCTTGATCTCGGCCAGGTTGCCTTCGATCGCCTTCTGCATGAAGGCAGCGGGTTTGGTGGCGGAGAGCGCGAGCGGCGAGCAGAGGATCGCGGCGGCAAAGGCCGCGGCTGTGATGATTCCGACTCGAGTCTTCATGAGGGTGCTCCAAGTCCTGGAATCCTCCAACGGAACACTCCGAGCCAAGTTCCAACCGGGACGAGGTCCCGTCCCGACGGGCCGCAGTGATCACGCTTGACGGCGGCAGGGGCGCACGGTGGAATCGCGAGCTTCGCGTTTCGAGACGTCCCTGAGATGCCCCCGAGCCTCGTACACGAGATCATCTGGCTGATCGCCGCCCTGGCGATCTTCGCCATCATCACCCGCCCGTGGGGGCTTCCCGAGGCGGTCTGGGCCGTATCGGGCGCCGCCGTGCTGGTGCTCGGATCGCTGGTGTCCTGGGATCAGGCCCGCGCCGCCGTGCTCGAGGGCACCGACGTATATCTCTTCCTCGCCGGCATGATGTTGCTCGCGGAGCTCGCGCGCACGGAGGGTCTCTTCGACTGGGTCGCGGCGCTCGCAGTGCGCTGGGCGGGCGGTGCGCCCTCACGGCTGTTTGCACTCGTCTACCTGGTCGGCATCGTGGTGACGGCCCTGCTGTCCAACGACGCCACCGCGGTCGTCCTGACGCCCGCTGTTTACGCGGCCGCCGCCAAGGCACGCACCGATCCGCTGCCGTACCTGCTCATCTGCGCCTTCATCGCCAATGCGGCGAGCTTTCTGCTGCCGATCTCCAATCCGGCGAATCTCGTGGTATTCGCCAGTCATCTGCCGCCCCTGCCCGTCTGGCTCGCCAACTTCATGGTGCCTTCCCTCGTGGCGATCGCGACCACATTCTTCGTGCTGCGGGCTACGCAACGGCGGGCGCTGAGCGGGTCTTTCGCGAGCACTGTGCCAGTGCCGTCTTTGACACGCGGTGCACGTCTCGCTGCGCTCGGGATTCTGCTCACCGCCGTGGCGTTGCTCTGGGCGTCGGCCGCAGGTCTCGAGCTCGGCCTGCCAACGTTCGCGGCCGGTTCCATCACGACCGCTCTCGCACTCACGCTCGAACGCCGCTCGCCACGGCACATCGTCACTGGCGTCTCCTGGGGGGTGATCCCGCTCGTCGCGGGCCTCTTCGTGCTGGTCGCGGGACTGAGGCGTACGGGCCTGCTCGACCTGCTCGGCAGCGCTCTGCAACAGCTCACGCTGCATTCGGGCCATGCGGCGACACTCGCCGCCGGAGCCGGCACGGCGGCCGCATCCAATATGATGAACAACCTGCCGGTGGCGCTGATTGCAGGCTCGATCGGCACCGGGGCGCGGGTTTCCTCGCAGCTGAAGGACGCCATGCTGGTCGGCGTCGACCTGGGCCCGAATCTCTCCGTGACGGGATCGCTGGCGACGATTCTGTGGCTCATCGCCCTGCGCCGGGAAAAGGTGCATGTCGACGGCCTGACATTCCTCAGGCTGGGAGCGCTCGTGATGCCGCCGGCTCTGTTGCTCTCCCTGGCGGCGACAGTACTGCTGCAAGCCCGCTAGCCTGCGTGCCGGCGACGGAACGGAGATTGCGACATGCTGCTGCTTGCCCACGCTTCTGGACCTCGCGTTACCCTGGCAGTTCTCGCCGACCGTGCTGCTCACGACGGCGCTCGCGGTGGTGCTCTATCTGCGGGGGATGACCGGGACCGCGCCTGCCATCACCTATCCCCGGCGGATCGCCTACTTCATAGGCGTTGGATCGATCTATCTGGCGCTGCAGACGGCGTGCGTTTATTACGCGAGTCACATGTTCTTCGTGCTGCAGCTGCAGCAGTTCGTCCTGCACGATCTGGGACCTGCGCTGCTCGCCGCGGCCGCGCCGGGCGCCGCTCTCTGGCGCGGGGTGCCGCAGCGGGCCCGAACGTACCTGCAGACAGCCGTGCGCCCACTGGAGGCACCCTTAGGACTGCTGCTCGACGCCCGCATCGCGACGGTGCTGTACATCGTGACCCAGCTCGTATGGCTTCTGCCGCCGATCGCCTTCGACGTCATGCTGAGCACTCGGCTCTTCAAGGTCATGAACTGGAGCGCCGTGCTGGGCGCCCTGCCCTTCTGGCATCTGATCCTCGATCCGCGGCCGCGTCCGTTGGCGCGCTTGCGCCTGAGGAAGCGCTTCGTCTTCCTCTATCTGGCCATGTTCCCCATGACGCTGGCTTCGGCAGCCCTCGCGTTCTCGCAAACCAACTGGTATCCGGTCTATGCCGTCTGCGGGCGGTTCATGCCGATTTCGCCCGTCATGGATCAGGAGCTAGGCGGCACCGCCATGTGGGTTCCAGGTGCCATGCTGTTTGGCCTGGTGTTCTTCCTGTTCATCGGCCGCAGGCTCGACCAGGCGGAGATCCCCCTCACTTCAAGCCTTGAAGGTACGTCACCAGGGCACGCAGATCCGAGCCGCGGAATTGCGGCAGATCCGGCATTGGGCTCCCGGGCTTCAGCGACTGAGCGTGGGTGATCCAGGCCTCGAGGTCCGCGGTGTCATTTGGGAGCATGCCGCCGGCGATGGTCGTGCGGCTCGCGAGATGCGTCAGATCGGGCCCGAACTGACCCAATGCCGGCGTCCCACGGATGGTATGGCAGAGGCTGCAGGCGCTTCGCATGAAGACCTGCTCGCCGCGCAATGCCTCCTGGCTCGTGGGCGCGGCGGCGGGCGCGCGCTGGTGAGCGAGCCAGGCCTGATAGGCGCCGGGCGCCTGCGCGATGACTCGCAGCTTCATGTTGGCGTGTTGCTCGCCGCAGTACGCGGCGCACTGCCCGAGATAGGTTCCGGGCCTCACGGCGTCGAGGACTTCGTAATTGTTGAGCCCCGGAACGAGGTCGATCTTCCCGTTGAGTTTCGGCACCCAGAACGAATGCATCACGTCGGCGCTCTGCACCTCGATCATCATGGGCTTGCCCACTGGAATGTGGATCTCGGTGGGCAGGCTCACGGTCAGATCCGGGCGTCCCTTGAACCGGTACGTCGCATCCCACCACCACTGCTGTCCCGAGACCACGATGTCCGGGGCGGGAGCCACCGGCTTGGCCACGGGCTCCGACGCAAGAACGACCATCATGTCGACGAAGAGGAATATGAGCACCCCGATCGGCACCAGGAATCCGCCGATGAGAATCCAGGCCTGCCCCTGGTTGATGTCGATCGGCGCGTGCTCGGAGAGCGTCCCGCGTCGGCGCAGCGCGAACCAGAGAAGAAAGCCCCAGGTAACGAGTGTCGCCGCGCAGAAAGCGATGATCGCCTGCCATCCGAGCCAGGCGGCGGAACGTGCGCCGACCCCGCCGTTGCCGATCATGAAATTCATCGGCGTGCTGCAGCCCGCGGCGGCAAGTCCCAGGGCCGCGCCTGCAAAACGGATATGGCGGCGTGAGGTCATGGCGATCAGTAGGGCGGCGAAGCGACGGAGTCAGGCGCATGAGCCGGCGCCGGCGCAGCCTTGTCAGGCTCCTGCTCAGTCCCGAGCGATTGGATGTACGTCACGAGCTTCCAGATGACATCGGGCGGCAGCTTCATTCCCCACGCCGGCATGCCCATGGCGCGTCCCATGGAAATGGAGTCGAAGAGGTTCGCCGGCGCATTGCCGTACTTGAAGATGTGGTCGGGTCGCAGATCCGGCCCCATGCCGCCGCCGGCATGGCCCCCGTGGCAACCCGCGCAGTTCATCGCGACGAAGAGCTGCCGCCCCTGTTCGAGTGCGGCAGGGTCGTTGGCATACGGGCTCTGAATCGTGGTGGCGGGATCCTCCCCCGCCATCTCCGGGCCGGGAATCGGTCCGACGGGAGCCAGGGCCGGCGGCACCGTGCCGCTCACCGGCTGG
>Ga0134125_10002311_pt1 | contig 22698 bp, 18 predicted proteins | sample KB31751_FD_96464 | JGI IMG/M metagenome (GOLD analysis project Ga0134125, IMG submission 96464) | Terrestrial soil microbial communities with excess Nitrogen fertilizer from Kellogg Biological Station, Michigan, USA - KB3-175-1 | ecosystem: Environmental > Terrestrial > Soil > Unclassified ... | reverse complement strand
CGCTGCGATCGCGCAGGTAGGATTGCCGACCGTGTTCGTGCAGGAGGGCGGTTATCTCTCCGAGATTCTCGGCGCCAATCTCACGGCCGTGCTCGGCGGATTCGAGGCGGCGCGTTAGGCTCGATAGGGTGAAAATACCATTGCGGACACGTCGGTCGTTCACCCGAGGAATGCCACGCGGCTTGTTCGGCAGCATCGGCTTGATCGCAGCCCATTCGTACTGGGCGAGTTCGTAGCGCAGGATTCGAGCCCCCAGTTTGGGAGTTTGGATCACGGAGGTCTGGCCGAAAGCAACGCTCCAAACTCGGTCCTGCTACGGTCGCTTACAGGCAGAAGCGGACGTCAACCAACCCACAATCCCGCCGACACCGTCGAAAATGACCGGTTTCAGACGTCGGACCTTGTTGTCAGTGCCTGAGCTGAGAGCCATGGATAGTTGCCCCAGCATCTGGGCTGCGATAGGCATTTCGCGAGGCCTTTTTTCAGCAGGGTTAACATGAGACGACGTGATTTCATTGCCGGCCTTGCCGCCGCAGCGTTACCTTTCCCGGCCTGCGCTCAATCGAAGAACGATCACATTGCCCGCATCGCCTACTTGGGTATTGGAAGCGCATCGGCCTTCAATCCTCGGCAGATCGACGGGTTCAAACAAGGTCTGCTCGAGAACGGCCTTATAGAGGGCAAAACGATAGAGGTTGATTATCTGTGGGCCGAAGGCAATCCAAAACGCCTCAACGAATTGGCAGGAGTTCTCGGGCGGCGCGATCTCGATGTCATCGTCACTGCCGGTTCAGAGGCGACACTCGCGCTCATCGCCACTGGAACCAAAACGCCCATTGTTTTTGCGATCATAAGTGATCCGGTCGGGACGGGAGTTGTTAAGAGCCTCAGCCGGCCGGGCGGCAATGTCACCGGTCTGGCGATGTCTGGTACGGACTTGGAAGCCAAGCGCGTGGAAGTGCTGAAGGAGGCAGCGCCAGCAACCACAAGGATCATGGTCCTGCATGATCCGAAGGTAGGGCGGACCGGCGTGGACGAAGTACAGGCGACCGCGCATGCGCTCAAGATTGAAGCACTGATTGTTCAGGCTGCTGATCCCGGCGAATTTGGCGTCGCATTCGCGCACGCGAAGGAACAGGGCGCGGATGCGCTCGTAACCATGGCATCCCCGTTCCTGAATTATAATCGCAAGCGACTGATCGAGTTGGCGGTACGCTTTCGATTGCCATCAATTTGGTATGGTGCCGCCTTCGTAAGAGACGGAGGGCTGCTATCCTATGGTCCGAGTTTTCCGGATATGTACCGTCGGTCGGCGGGTTACATAGCAAAAATCATTGGGGGCGCGAGACCCGCCGACATCCCGGTTGAACAACCTGTAAAGTTCGAGATGGTCATAAATCTCAAGACCTCAAAGGCGCTCGGGCTCGAAATTCCAGCGATGCTGATCGCTCGCGCCGATGAGGTGATCGAATAGCAGGCCACGTCCGTGGCCCGACATATGCGATACCTAACGAACTTGGTCGCTATAAGCGTAAAGCGGACATAGACTTCGTTGCATAATGCAGCCGAGTTTACGGGTATACGGCCTGGTCGGCGCAGCGCAACGCGCGATACATGCGCGCCTTTGTCTTGAACCTTTTCTCCACGGCTTTGACTCATAGTCATCCCCAAGCCTGCGTGCTGCTCTGGCCGGAGAGCAGGTGCTCGACCTTAAGCGTGTCACCAAGTCGATCGATTACAAAGTGAGAGAGGCGCAAATGTCGAGGACCAGGCGGCCGACCTGACTTCATCAGCGGCTTTCGAGCACGAAACACCATCGACTTCCCTGCCAAACGGAGATCGTGTACTGTAACAGAAGCTGCTCGGGAGCGAGACGTGCCGAGGTCTTCGCAGCAAATGGGCAGCGATTGTGCCGCAGGCAGGCAAGCGCTTGAGACCATTTTTTCTTCGGTCTCCGATCATCACGAATTCGAACACAGCGAACCCCAAGATTGCGCTGCAGTCTCTCCTGCGGAAGCGCAAGAAGGCAAACGGTTGAGTCGCTAAGCGCGTTGCGGCGCCAAGAATACGCGCAGCTGAGGAGAACAGCAGGGAGGATGACATGAGCAAGCTAAGCAGGCGCTCTGTACTCCGCGGGTCAATCGGTCTTGCTGCAATCGGAACCCTCTCACGTCCCTTCATTGCCAATGCGGCCAACAAGACCGCGAGCGTATGGTGGACCCAAGGCTTTGTCCCCGAGGAGGACGCCTCGTTCCGCGCCATGGTCGCGGAATATGAAAAGACAAGCGGCAACAAGATCGATGTCAGCATCATTCCATTCGCGCCGATACGGCAGAAGATCATCTCGGCGCTGACCAGCGGTGACGTTCCGGATGTCATGTCCAACTACAACGCCGGCCTGACCATCGTTCCGCAGAATGCGTGGAACGACAAGCTGGTGGACTTGACCGACGTCGTGGACACGCAGAAGTCGCAATACCACCCCACCGCGCTCCTCGCGTCGCGGTACTACAACAACGTTACCAAGACGCGCAGCCTCTATTACGTGCCCACAGCGACGATCGTGGCGCCGCTCCACGTCTGGCGCTCGCTGGTGGAGAAGGCCGGCTACAAAATGTCGGACGCGCCGAAGACCTGGGACGCCTTCTGGGACTTCTTCAAACCGATGCAGAAGAGGCTTCGCGACAAGGGCATGCGCGGCGTCTATGCGCTGGGGCTTCAACCGACCACCGCAGGGCCGACCGACGGCAACGCCTTGTTCCATCCTTTCCTGATCGCCTATGGCGGCAGCCGCATCGTGACCGGCGATGGCGCGCCGCACCTCGACGATCCGCAGGTCAAGGAGGCCGTGATCAAAGCACTGACCTACATCACAGCGGCTTTCAAGGAAGGTTATGTGCCACCAGGGGCGCTGAGCTGGAACGACGCCGACGACAACAACGCGTTCCACGCCAAGCAACTCGTCGTGGATCTCGACTACACGATCTCGACCGAGCTTGCGCTGTATCACAAGAAGGAGGAGTACGACGACATCCTGACGTTGGGCTTGCCGCTCGACAACGCGGGCCAGCCGATTGCGTCACAACTTGGGGTCGCGGGCGCTTTCATCCCGAAAGGTGCGAAGAACGTCGAGGTCGCCAAGGACTTTCTGAAATACGTGATCCAGCCGGCGGTCGTGAATCAATACCTGAAAGGAGGACTGGGCCGGGCGCTGCCGGCGATGCCCGACCTGGTCAAGAACGATCCCTTCTGGCTCGACCCCCACGACCCGCACCGCGCCGCCTATGCTCGGCAGGGGATGCTGGAGCCGACGGCGCCCCTCTATCCGATCTTCAATCCGGGATACGCCGAGGCGGACTCCCAGCAGGTTTGGGGGATTGCCGCGGCCGACGTCATTCGCGAAGGGATGACGCCGCAGGCAGCGGCCGAGAAAGCGCTCAAGAGGATGAGCGACATCCTGGCGAAATACCCGATCGCGGCGAGCTAACAAAAAGAGGCGACTATGGCCGATGCCCAACTGGTGCGGGGCCATCCCGGATTTCCCGCCCGCCCACTATCGGCCCCATCGAAGCACAAGCGCGCGCGGGGCGGCGGCCTGCAACGCTCGGAGTTCGTTTGGGCCGCCGCCTTCATCATACCATATGCGGCGGTGTTTTTGGCCTTTGTGGTCTATCCGGTGGTCTATGGGCTGTGGCTCGGTCACGACCCGGCACTCTACGCCGAGCTTTTGTCCGAACCGATCTACCAGCGCACCGTGGTCAACACCGTGCTCTATGTCGTCATCGGCGTGAACCTGAAGATGTTCGGAGCGTTGCTGCTGTCAGGCCTATTCATGCGGCGCGGGTGGTGGGTGAAGGGTCTGCTGCTCGTCTTCGTGCTGCCCTGGGCGATGCCGGCGCTGCCTGCCTTCATCTCGATTCACTGGATGCTGAACAGCCAGTGGGGCCTTCTCAACAACGTCCTGTGGAACGTCTTCGGCGTCGATGGCCCGGGCTGGCTCGACACGTCGCGCTGGCTGGCGCTGGGCGCGGTCATCGTGTCGCACATCTGGAAGTGGATGCCGTTCTGGACTGTGATCCTCCTCGCCGGCCGAATGGCGATCCCGCAAGAGCTCTATGAGGCGGCCGACGTGGATGGTGCGACCGGGCTCAAGCGGTTCGCGCACATCACCCTTCCGCTGCTGGCCAACCTCTATCTCATCTGCACACTGCTCTCGACGGTTTTCACGCTGGGCGATTTCAACGCGGTCTATTTCGTGTCTGGCGGCGGGCCTGCCTTGTCGACGCACGTGCTGGCGACGCTGGGTATACGCAATGCCTTCGAGATCGCGCGGCCCGATCTCGGCATGGCGGCGGTAATGTCGGCGCTGCCGCTCATGATCCCGCTGGTCATCGTGCTGATGCGCAAACTGCGCACGACGGAGGTGCAGCTGTGACCGCCGCGAGAAGCGCCAGGCGGCGCCCGAACTACCGGCTGCGGCGAAATCTGGCCGAGGCGGCGGCGTTGGCGGCCGGCATCTTGGTCCTGATCTGGACGCTCGTGCCGATCTACAACATCGTGATCGTGGCGCTCCAGCCTCGTGGTGATGTGTTCACCAACGACATCTGGCCAGCCAAACCCTCGCTCGAAAGCTTCTGGATCGTGGTCACCCAAGGCTATTGGTATCTCGAATATTTTTGGGAGCAGTTCGGCAACAGCCTCTATATCGGCGTGGTCACGGTGGTGCTCACGCTCCTCATCGGCTCGCTCACGAGCTTCTCGATCGGCCGGATGCGGATTCGGCACGGCTGGCTGGTGAGCAACGCGGCGCTGCTCACCTACCTGATCCCGGCGTCGTTCCTCGCGATCCCGTTCTATCGGATCATGCACATCTACGGGCTATCCGACAACGTCTGGTCGGTCATCGCCGCGGAGGTGACATTCGCCACGCCCTACGCGATCTTCATCTTCCAGCAATATGCTGTCAGCATTCCCATCGAGCTCGACGAGGCCGCACGCATTGACGGCGCTTCGCCGCTCCAGGTCTATGTCCATATCTACCTGCCGCTCATGACGCCGGCACTGGTCGCGGTCGGCACCTACGCGCTGCTGCTCGCGTGGAACGAGTATCTCTACCAGTTCCTGCTGCTGTCTTCGAAGCAGAGCATGACCGTCCCGGTGGCGCTGGCGCAATTCCTCAACAGCGACGAATCGCCTTGGAACTACATGATGGCGACCGCGATCATCTATTCGCTGCCGCCGATCGCCATTTATTACGCGTTCCGCCGCCGCATGACGGCCGGCTTAGCCCTCGGTGGCGTCAAAGGCTGAACCTGACGACACACCGAACGCCTGACCGTTCAGCCGGAAATCCGTGCAGCAAGAAGGCAAGTGCCAGCCGGAAGCGCGAGTGCGCTCCCCCCGTAATTTTCTGGCCGGTTGTTGCGTCAGGCGCGGGCGCATGGATCACATACAAGCTACATGCCCGACGGGCGAATCCATTCAATTTCATTGGAGGTGTGGCCAGCGCGTACATTTGGCGCTCGCCTCCGCGTGAGCCCAAACCGAAATTTCTTGAGCGCAATCAAGCAGCTTAGTCCGTTCAAGACCTTCGCGCGAAAATATTTCTCTTTCTTTTTTTCCGAAATCAATTATCCTTGCGTTGTCCCGCCTCGCATGAGGGGCGTATCGCGATCGTCACGAGACGTGAGGCGGGATGCGGTGGACGCGGATGTGTCGACGACGAGCGACATGGACGCGGACGGCGAAGTCGTGTGGTCCTGGCGCCCTGATGCAGGTGCTAAGGTCGCGACGATGCGCGAAGCGCATCGCGCGGGCGACGGTGACAACAAAGCCTGGTCTCACCGGGGAGAGCGCGGAGTAAGCCGTAAACCACTGCGCGGGGAATGCCGGGCTGTCCTGGCTGAACCTGTGGGTCAACGCGCGCTTTTTGCGCAATTTTCCGCGCGCTGACCGTGGGTGCAGCCGGCACCCGGCATTCCCTGCGCCCTCTAAATGAGAGGGCGGATCCTCTCCAGGACCCGGGCGGATGGCGCCGCGGGAACGCGGCCGCTTGGGTTAGAGGCCCCGTCCGCAATTTTGGCGGAAGTCGGCCTTGGAGCCCCCTTATCGGGAACCTATTTTTATGCTCCATGGTTCTTGCTCAGGAGCAAGTCTATTCGCATCGGATGGCTCTCTCTTTTCCGATAACCGGCCGGCTGCAGGAGAGAGCCCGCAGCCCCATCACCTCCATCAAGTTCAAATCATGACCAAAACCCGCCTGCTCATCCCCAGTCTGATCGTAGCCATCCTCGTTGTTCCCCTGGTCTCCATGATCAGGACGCATGGTGAGGAGGGGCCGGCCGCGGATCTTGGCCTGCTGGCGGGCGTGATCCAACTCGTCCGCCACGATTATGTGCATCCCGTCGGCTCGAACGAACTGACCGATGACGCGCTCAAAGGCATGCTCAACAGGCTGGATCCGCACTCCGACTATATGACCGAGCAGGAGTTCAAGCAGTCGCAGGCGGATACCGCCGGCCGGTTTGGCGGGCTAGGCATGCAGATCTCCGAGCATGATGGGGTGCCCAAGGTCATCGCTCCCATCGACGGTACGCCCGCGGCCCATGCCGGCATTGAACCCGGCGACGAGATCGTCATGATCAATCACTCGACCACGAACGGCGTGGCGCTGGGCAAGGTCGTCACCCTGCTCCGGGGCGACCCCGGAACGAGCGTGACGTTGACGATCCTGCGCGGCAAGGAAACGCCGTTCGACCTCACCCTGACGCGGCAGATCATTCGCGTCGACTCGGTCAAGTCGAAGCTTGAGCCGGAGGATATCGGCTATATCAGGATCAGCCAGTTCGGCAGCGACACCTCCGATGGCTTCAAGCATGCGATCACCGATCTCAAGCAGAAGGCCAACGGACAACTCAAAGGGCTCGTCATCGATTTGCGCAACGATCCGGGCGGGCTGTTGACCGCTGCCGTCGACGTCGCCGGCGATCTGCTCAACGGAGGAACCGTGGTCAGCATCCGCGGCCGGCGATCCAGTGAGAACAAGAGTTTTGGTGCGCCCGCGCACGGCGACATGCTGCCGGGCGTCCCCGTCGTGGTGCTGGTCAACGGCGCCTCGGCGTCCGCCTCGGAGATCGTGGCCGGCGCGCTTCAGGATCGCCAGCGCGCCACCGTCCTTGGCACGCAGTCGTTCGGCAAAGGTTCGGTGCAAACCATCATTCCGCTCAATGGCAAGGGAGCGGTCCGGCTGACCACCGCGCTCTACTATACGCCCTCGGGACGCTCGATCCAGGACGAGGGCATTTCGCCAAACGTGGTCGACGAGGCGCCGAAGGATCAACAGATCAGCGGTGGCGCCATGATCCGCGAAAGCGCCCTGCACGGCGCATTCGCAAATCCGGGGCCGATGGTACAGCCCCAACAGCAGGGCAAGCCCGGAGCGGAGTTGCCGAACGCGAAAAGCAAATCGGTTTATTCGGCGCCGATCAAGGCAGACCTGATCGGAAAGCCCGACGATGCCCAGCTCAAAACCGCGCTCTCCTATGTCGAGCATATGAGCGACCACGCTAGCCGGTCGCACTGAGCAAGTGGACGAGGGGCAGGGTAAAGTCCCGTATCGAGAACCACATGAAGCGCGCTTGAGCATGGATGAAGAGTCCATGCTCTTCGTTTCGAATCCGGTTTCGCATATGGAACCCAGATTTCAGTGCAGGGTCGCATCGGAAATCTTGAAGCAGGGAGATTCGCGACACTACGATTGCGCATGAGTCGAGGGCGGCTAATCGCCTCGAGCACGACCGCAACGCCGGTCATTTGGGGGACAAAGATGCAGATCGAGTGCTGCGCAATTCGTAATTTGAGATTGGTGTCAGGCTTGGCCTTGTGCTTGGCGATGCTGCCGCTGACGGCCCACGCCTTCACGCAGGAGGATCAGCGCAGGCTGTGTATGGGCGATGCGTTCCGACTCTGTTCGTCGGAAATTCCCAACGTCGCCCGGATCACCGCATGCATGCGCAGACAGCGGGCCAACTTGAGCGAAGGCTGTCGCCGGGTGTTCGGCAAACCGACCGAGCGATCCGCTTCCGCCAGGTGAAGCAGTCGTCGGTCGGCGCTGCGGGCACGACGGATAACATCGGCATGCGATAGCGCGGCGCACAATGGTGCGTTGTTGAAAGCAACGCCATTCAAGGTGTAAGAGAAGGTGTGGCTCGCCTTCTTTTTGGCGGAGTCGTGGCGCCCAAATTGCACCATGCCCAAATCCGATCCCAACGTTGAACACACAGCCGAACGGATCGAAGCGGATTTCGATGTGTCGGCTGCGCGTCCCGACCTCGTGCGACGCGCACTGTTGCTCACTGCTGTTGCCGGGGCCTGCTGGTGCACCAGGCCTGCGGCGGCGGATGACGAACCCGGCAGTGACGAGCGGCCGCAAAAAGGTGATCTGCTGGTCTTCTCTGAAGGGGACCACGAGGGCGCAATCATCAAGCCCGACGATTTGAAGCTCGGCGGTCCGCCGGTACACGCCTGGCCGAAGGACCCGAAATCGTCGGTCGTCCGCAGCGGCTCGATACTCAATGAAGTCCTGATCGTCAGGCTTAACGCGAGCGAGCTTGATGACGATACGCGGTCGCGTTCGGCCGACGGTATCGTCGCCTATTCGGCGATTTGCTCTCACGCCGGATGCCCAGTCACCGAGTGGGTCAAGGGCGAGAACACCGACAAGGACGTCCTCAAGTGCCCTTGTCACAATTCCGAATACGACCCGCGCCATGGTGCCGAGGTCATATTCGGTCCGGCGCCTCGCCATTTGGCGGCGCTACCGCTGGCGATCGCCGACGGCTCGCTCACCGTCGCCGCGCCGTTCGTCGGAAAGGTAGGTGGCCAGCAACCAGGATGACGCTTGCACCGTCGGCAATGGCAGTGATCGCGCTACCGGGTAACAGCATCACCGACAACAGAGTGGGGGATGCAGAAAGTTGACAGGGAGATTGCGTCCATGACCAGAAAGCAATGGCTATTATCAAGCTGCGTTACGTTTGCATGCCTGATTTCAAGCTTCGCCGTCGCCGGTCCCATTGAAAACTACAGTCCGGTGACATCCGCCCGCCTCGAAAATCCCGAGCCCGGCAATTGGATGCTGTATAGGCGGACTTATGACGGCCAGGGCTACAGCCCGCTCGATCAAATCAACACCTCGAACGTCAAAGACTTAACGCCCGTATGGACCTTCTCCACGGGCGTCGTTGAAGGACACGAAGCGCCGCCGATCGTCAACAACGGTGTGATGTTCATTGCGACGCCAATGGGGCAGGTCATCGCGCTGAACGCCAAAACGGGGGAGGAGTATTGGCGCTACAAGCGACAGCTGCCCGAGGACCTCTTCCAACTGCATCCGACCAGCCGTGGTGTCGGGCTCTGGCAGGACAAGCTGTATCTGGCGACCACCGACGACCATGTCGTCGCGATCGATGCCAAGACCGGCAAGGTGAAGTGGGACACCAAGGTACAGGACTACAAGAAGGGTCAGTACATGACCCTGATGCCGTTGATCGTGGACGGGAAAGTCATCGTGGGCGGCTCTGGCGGCGAATTCGGCGTTCGCGGCTACGTCGTCGCGTTTGATGCCGATAGCGGCAAGGAGTTGTGGCGGACCTTCACCATTCCAGGCGAAGGCGAACCCGGCCACGACACTTGGAGCGGCGATGACTGGAAGTCCGGGGGGGCACCGGCCTGGATGACCGGCACTTACGACAAGGACAGCAAGACCGTCTACTGGGGCGTCGGCAATGCCGCACCTTGGCCGGGTGAAGCGCATCCCGGCGACAATCTCTACACAAGTTCGGTACTCGCGCTCGATCCCCAGAACGGCAAGATCAAGGCCTACCACCAATACCATCAGAACGATTCATGGGATTGGGACGAGGTGGATGCGCCGATGCTGGTCAACCTGCAAAAAGACGGCCGCGATATCAAAGCCCTTATCCATCCAGGCCGCGACGCGATCTTCTGGATATTGGAGGCGAAGCCGGGCAGCATCGACTATGTGGCCGGCTGGCCTTACGTCTATACCGACGTCTGGAAGGGTATCGACAAAGAGACCGGCAAGCCGACCGTCAATCCGGAGCACAAGCCGGTACTCGGAAAGCGCATCACGTTCTGTCCGTCCCTGTGGGGTGGCAAGGATTGGCCGTCAGCGGCCTATAGTCCAAGCACCAAGCTGGTCTATGTGCCTGCCAACGAGAATTTCTGCGGCGGCTTCTCCGGCGAAAAGGTGCCGCTCAAGCCCGGCCAACTCTGGCTTGGGACCAAGGCTGAAGATATCGGTCTGACGGTACGTCCGGGCGCCGATCACTTTGGCGAACTGCAGGCTTGGGATCCGTCCACCGGCAAGAAGGCGTGGGCGCATAACTTCCCGAAATCGCAGATGTTCGCCGCGGTTACTGCGACCGCCGGCAACCTCATCTTCGCCGGCGGGACGAACGATCGCGAATTCCGGGCGTTCGATGCCAAGACGGGCGAAGTGCTTTGGCAGCAAAAGACCAACTCAGGCATCATGGCGATGCCCATTGCCTATGAGGTCGACGGCACCGAATACATCGCGGTCCAGTCGGGCTGGGGTGTTGATGCACAACGCATCCAGGACGCGCTGAGCGGCGATAACGTAGGGGTTGAGAACAACGTTCCGCAAGGAGGCGTTGTTTGGGTGTTCGCCGTCAAAAAGAAGTAGGCGTCGAGCAAACGTGCCCGGCCCGCATCACCGGCGGGCAAGCCAGAAAAAGCGGCGGACCGAAAGGTCCGCCGCTTCCATTTTGGGGCTGAAGCAGCCGCAGAGATAAGCGTTCCCTCAGGTTGCAAGCTGCTTGCCAATCGGCAGCGCGCGGATGCGTTTGCCGGTCGCCGCAAAGATGGCGTTGGCCAATGCCGGCGCAAAGGGTGGCACACCGGGTTCGCCGGCGCCGCTGGGCGGCGTATCGGGCCCGGGAGGCACGATGTGAACATTCGTCACCAAGGGCGACTCGCCCATCCGGATTACCCGGAAGTCGTCGAAGTTCTTCTGTTGCACCTTGCCATCCTTGAAGGTGATCTCACCGTATTTGGCGAGACTGAGCCCCATGATGGCGGCGCCTTCGATCTGAGACTGGATACGCTCCGGATTGACGTAGGTGCCGCAATCAATGGCGGTGTCGACCCGTGGCACCGTCAGCTTACCCTTGTCGTCGACGGCCACCTCCACGATGGTCGCGATATAGCTGACAAAGCTTCGATGAACCGCGATGCCGAGCCCGTGGCCTTTGGGTACTGATCGCCCCCATTGCCCCTTGTCGGCAACCACTTCGACCACGCGCCGCAGCCGCGCCGTATCGACAGGATAGCTGGAATAGGGCTCGCCATAGTTCCAGGAAGCCTTCACCGCGGGCAGATCGATGATCCGCGGGGACCCGATGAGCTCGAGCAGCATATCCTTCTGATCGCGGTTAGTGGCGTGCGCGAGTTCACCGACCATCGACTGCACCGCAAAGGCACGCGGGATATTCGATACCGAGCGGAACCAGCCGATACGAGTGTACGCAGCGGCTTCCGGATTTTCGCATTGGATGTTGGCGATCTCGAACGGCATGTCGACCAGTCCCATGCCGAGTTCGAATGGCGCCTCGTGCACCGTATGCGCCGCGAAGGTCGAAGCGATGCTGGGGGCAACGCTGCGGTGGCGCCAGGCGATGACCTTGCCGTCCTTGTCGAGTCCCGCCTCGATTCGCTCCACCGAAACGGTGTGGAGGAAGTCGTGCCGGACGTCGTCTTCCCGCGTCCATTGTACCTTCACGGGTGCTCCGAGTTCTTTCGAGAGCAGGGCCGCTTCCAATGCGTAATCGCATTTCGACTTGCGGCCGAAGCCGCCGCCAAGCAACGTCACATTGACTGTCACGTTTTCCACGGGAATGCCCAGTGTCTTCGCGACGTCCTCGCGCGTTCCGCCGGGGCTTTGCACTGGAGCCCAGATCTCGGCCTTGTCGCCCTTGACGTCCGCAACCGCAACCGGCGGCTCCATGCTGACATGGGCGAGATGCGGAAGGTAGTATTCGCCGACGATGACCTTGTCGGCGCTCTTCAAGGCGGCATCGACGTCGCCTTCCTTGCGCACGACCAGCCCAGGTTTGCGCGCTGCCTCCTCGAGTTCGGTCCGATAGGCGACCGAATCGTATTTGGCATTGGCGCCGTCGTTCCAGACAATCTTCAGGGCATCGCGCCCCTTGATCGCCGCTCCGGTGTTGCGCGCGATCACGGCGACGCCGCCGAGCGGTTGGAATTTGGATGGCCACGGCCATCCCTTGACCTGCATGACCTTTTCGACGCCGGAGACCTTCATCGCGTCGTCGGAATTGAAGGACACCAGCGTGCCACCCGTCACCGGGGGACGGGCGATCACAGCATATTTCATGCCAGGGAGACGAACATCGCCGCCGTAACCGGCTTTGCCGGTGGTGATGTCGTGGAGATCGACGATGCCGATTTCACCTTTGCCCAGGTAACGGAAATCCTTCGGGTCCTTAAGCTTGAGACCGTCGATGCTCGGTACCGGCTCTTTCGCCGCATCGGCCGCCAGTTCGCCGAATCCCAGCTTTCGTCCGCTGGTGTCGTGGACGACCTCGTGATTGGCGGCCTTCACCTCGCTGGCGGGCACGCCCCAGCGTTTCGCGGCCGCGGCTTCCAGCATCGTGCGCGCGGAGGCGCCGATCTGACGCATCGGTATCAAATAGTGCCGTGTGCTGCGCGATCCGTCGGTGTCCTGATTGCCGTATCTGACCTCGTCGCCGGGGGCCTGTTCGACATGGACACGCGACCAGTCCGCTTCCATCTCCTCGGCGACGATCATCGGCAGGCTCGTGCGGACACCGGTGCCCATCTCCGAGCGATGCGCGATGATGGTGACTACGCCGTCCGGCGCAATGGCGACGAACACGCGCGGATCGACGACCGTACCGTGCGGCATCTTGCCCGCGCCGGTTTCGTAGGCGAAGGCAGGGCGGCTCATGACGGGAGCAGCGAGGACGAAGCTTCCTGCGATGCCGAGCCCTTTCAGCACGTTGCGGCGCGAAACATTTTCGACCTTGGGGGTTCCGATGGAGCGTTCAAAGCCGCGGAGCCTTTTCGGATTCGTGATGATATTCATGATCACACCCCCGTGGATGCGAGATGGACGGCATTTTCAATGCGCTGGTAACAGCCGCAGCGGCAGATGTTGCCAGACATCGCCTCACGGATCTGATCGTGGGACGGTTTTGGATTGTCCATCAGGAGCGCGGCGGCCTGCACGATTTGACCGGCCTGGCAGAAGCCGCATTGCGGTACATTCACTTGGCGCCACGCCTTTTGAACCGGATGATCGCCGGTCGGATGAAGGCCTTCAATCGTCGTCACTTCGCGGTTCGCCACGTCGGATACCGACGTGATGCAGGAGCGCACTGCGTCTTTGTCGACGATCACGGTACATGCACCGCACAGCGCCTCGCCGCAGCCAAATTTCGTGCCGGTCAAGCCGACCTCGTCGCGGAGAAACCAAAGCAAAGGAAGATCCGGATCGCCATCCCACGTTCGCTCTTGGCCATTAATCTTCAATTTGATCATGATCGTTTCTCGCTCTTTTTAAGCTGCTGATGTCCGGTTCAATGCGGCTGGAACATGCTTCCATTCGCCTGCATCAACCGCCTCGAGCCTCCCCTATGAGCAATTCATGTCGGGAAGGCTGACAGACCTCATTGCACGACCTGTTTGGCTGTCTGTATTGGGCACCCCTCCCGCTTGTTATGGTTTGGACTCTCGGTTTTTCTTGATCTTGGTTCTGATGCAGTCCGCCCGTTGTCGCAAAGGCCACAACGTTACCAGAAATTGGCGCTAAACGGACTTCACAGTTTCGCAACCGCATTTGTCAAAAGCACGGCAGAATTTGCAGCGGACGAATCGCGAGTATTTGCCGCAGAGCAAAAAAGCCTCGCTCAACCTGTGGAGCGAGGCGAGTACTCAAGTCAGGGAGCTACATCAGGTGATCCGTCGGACCTAAGAGCGGGGAGCCGAAACGGACGCCGTTCAGTCAAATCGGATCAGGAATCAATCGCGTCGATCGCTTGCCGGGCCCGCTGGTGACCATGATCGCCACCGGCGGGGGCCAACGGGTCAGGCTGCCTTAGTCTTGGCTTTTGCCGTGTGTGTCGCGATTGCATCCATCAGCGGCGGAGACAGGCAGTCGTAAGGCTCGAGCCCAACCTGCTTGAGACGCGCACGTATTCCATCCATCTCCTCCGGCTTGACGCCGGATTCGATGACAGACGAGACGAATGCCGCAAAGCCGGGCGCCGCCCAGCCGCCTTCCTGGAATAGCTCGGGGTGGACGAAGTCGAGGCCATAGAATGGGTGGCCGGTGTTCTCGATGCGGCCATACATGTGCGTGCCGCAGACTTTGCACGCGTAGCGCTGGATCACTGCGGATGGATCGACGATCTGGAGCTTGTCGCCATTCTCGAGCACGGTCACATTTTGCCGTGGCACCACGGCGACCATCGAGAAGGCTGCGCCTTCCGGCTTCCAGCATTTGGTGCAACCGCAAGCGTGATTATGGGCCACATCGCCCTTAACTCCGACTTTGACCGGCCGGTCCGTGCATTTGCAGACCAGGGTGCCCCCGGCGAAGGTACCCGAGCCTTGCTTTACGCCGTTATCAATCGACGGGTGGATTTGAACAGTCATGGTTCGATCCTCCTTATGTGGACATTCTTGGTCTAGTAAACGACGACTGAGCGTATGGATTTTCCCTCGTGCATCAGATCGAAGCCCTTGTTGATGTCCTCAAGCTTGAGGACATGGGTGATCATGGGGTCGATCTGAATCTTACCGTTCATGTACCAGTCGACGATCTTGGGCACGTCGGTGCGACCGCGCGCGCCTCCGAAAGCCGTGCCCTTCCAGACCCGGCCGGTCACGAGCTGGAAGGGGCGGGTGGCGATTTCTTTGCCGGCTTCCGCGACGCCGATGATCACGGAGACGCCCCAGCCGCGATGGCAGCATTCGAGCGCCTGGCGCATGACGGTGGTGTTGCCGGTGCAATCGAAGCTGTAATCGGCTCCGCCGTCTGTCAACGTGACCAGATGCTGGACGATGTCGCCGGTCACCTTCTTCGGGTTAACGAAATGCGTCATGCCGAACTTGCGGCCCCATTCCTCCTTGGAATCATTGACGTCGACGCCGATGATCTTGTCGGCGCCTACCATCTTGGCCCCTTGGATCACGTTGAGACCAATGCCGCCGAGTCCGAACACCACGACGTTCGCGCCGGGCGTCACTTTTGCCGTGTTGACTACCGCGCCGACGCCGGTCGTCACGCCGCATCCGATGTAGCAGCTCTTGTCGAAGGGGGCGTCCTCGCGAATTTTCGCGACCGCGATTTCCGGCAGCACGGTGAAGTTCGAAAAGGTCGAACATCCCATGTAGTGATAGATCGGCTTTCCTTTGTAGCTGAAGCGGGAAGTGCCGTCGGGCATCAAGCCCTTTCCCTGCGTGGCGCGGATCGCGGTGCAGAGATTGGTCTTCTGGCTGAGACAGCTCTTACATTGGCGGCACTCCGGCGTGTACAGCGGAATGACGTGGTCGCCGGGTTTCACCGATGTCACGCCGGCGCCCACCTCTCGGACGATGCCGGCCCCTTCATGACCGAGAATCGAAGGAAAGATTCCTTCGCTGTCGAATCCGTCCAGCGTGTAGGCATCGGTATGGCAGATGCCGGTGGCCTTGATTTCGACGAGGACCTCGCCGACCTTCGGCCCTTCCAGGTCGACTTCGACGATCTCAAGCGGTTTCTTCGCCTCGAAAGCGACGGCTGCGCGCGTCTTCATTGCTTAACTCCTTTCTCGCTCTTCAAGGCCGCACCATACTTCGTGCAATTGAAATCGTTTCTCATTTTCGGTGATTTCATTTGGCGCCCATGCACGAATCTTCTTGATCGGAATAGGCTTTCGTTTTCTCTTCATGCTTGGGCGGCCGCTCGCGGCCCCACGCATCGTTGGCGCGGGCGCGCAGATAGACATAGATGTCATCCATGTAGCAGGCCACGTTCGGGTTGGTGCCGAATGCCGGCATCACGTTCTCAGTTGCAGTCGTCACGTTCTTGCGGCCACTCGCGACGGTACCGAGGAAGTCGCCATAGCTCATCGTCTTCAGCGAATCCTTCAGGGCCGGTGCGTAGCTTGATCCCATGCCATCAGGCCCATGGCAGACATGGCATTCGGAATGATATCGGCGATATCCGGAATAGAGGTACCAATCCACGGTGCCATCGGGCGAGACCTTGTAGGTCGGATTCCCTGCCTTGTCGAAATACTCGCCTTTTTCATCATGTTTCACCGCGGTCGGATCACCTGAACCGTCAGCGAACGCAGCTCCTGCAGCAGCCACGAGCGCCGCCGCGGCGATCAATAGACGCATGATACGCAATCTAGTGTATCCTTGACTCTTGGGGCAGATCGACCGGCGCGTGGAATGCTCCACGCGCCGGCAGTGAGATGGCTTAGTTCGCGGAGGGCAGCGCGAACACTGTGAGCGTGCCGCCGAGCTCCGTATAGTTGCTCAACGCGGCGTAGCCGCCGACAGCGCCAAGCCCCGCATGCGGGTCGGTCAGGCCAGCCGCGAGGCCGATACCTGCCCAGCCGCCGACGCCGGACAGCACCGCAACGTATTGCTTGCCGTTGTGCTCATAGGTAGTGACGTTGCCGATGATTCCGGACGGAGTCTTGAACTTGTAGAGCTGCTTGCCCGTCTTGGCATCGACGGCCTTAAGGTAGCCCTCGAGTGTTCCGTAGAACACCACGCCACCTGCGGTCGCGAGCGCACCTGACCAGACCGAGAACTGCTCAGGGTCGGACCAGACGATCTTGCCTTTCTTGGCATCCCAGGCAATGAAGTTGCCCATGTTGCTGTCGCCGGGAGGCGGATACATCGACAGCGTCGCACCCACATAGGGCTGACCCGCCGTGTAGCTCACCTTGAACGGCTCATAGTCCATGCAGACGTGGTTGGTCGGGACGTAGAATAGCTGCGTGTCCGGAGAGTACGCCGCCGGCTGCTCGTCCTTGCTGCCGAGTGCCGCAGGGCAGATGCCCTTCGTGTTGTGATCCTCTCCGCCCTCCTCAGTCGACTATTGCACGCCGACTTTCGTCCGGCCATAAGTCGGCGAGCTCTTATTCATATCGACGCCGGTGGTCCAGTTGACCTTCGGATCGTACTTCTCGGCGACCAGCAACTCACCGTCGCTACGATCGAGCGTATATGCGAGTCCGTTGCGGTCGAAGTGGGTCAACAGCTTGCGCGCCTTGCCGTTGATCGTTTCGTCGCTGAGGATCATCTCGTTGACGCCGTCATAGTCCCATTCGTCATGGGGCGTCATCTGATAGACCCATTTCGCCATGCCGGTATCCGGATTGCGCGCCAAGATGGTCATCGACCACTTGTTGTCACCCGGACGCTGCTTCGGATTCCACGTCGAGGGGTTGCCCGATCCGTAGTAGACGAGATCGAGCTCCGGATCGTAGGCGACCCAACCCCAAGTACAGCCGCCGCCGATCTTCCATTGGTCGCCCTGCCAGGTCTTGAGGCTCGAGTCCTTGCCGACCGGCTTGCCGAGCACGGTGGTCTTTTCGGGATCGACCATGATCTCCTTATCCGGGCCTTCAGAAAAGGCCTTCCACACTTGCTTGCCGCTGTTGATGTCATACGCGGTCATGCTGCACTGGACGCCGAACTCGCCGCCGGAGGTGCCGACCAGCACCTTGTCCTTGACCACCAGAGGCGCGGACGTGCCGGTCTGCCCCTTGGAGGGGTCGCCGTTCTTTGCGGACCAGTCCAATTTTCCGGTCTTGGCATCGAGCGCAACAAGCGTGTCGTCAGCTTGATGCAGGAAGATTTTTCCGTTGCCATAGGCTAAGCCGCGATTCACGGTGTCGCAGCACATCACCGGGATGACGTTGGGATCCTGCCTCGGTTCGTACTTCCATACGATCTTGTTGTCGTGAGAAAGGTCAATGGCGTAGACCTTGTTTGGGAAAGGCGTGTGGACGTACATCATGTCACCGCTGATGAGCGGTCCGCCTTCATGGCCGCGCAGCACGCCGGTCGAGAACGTCCAGGCGACCTGTAGCTTGCCGACGTTGGCCGCGGTGATCTGCTTGAGCTTGGAATAGCGCGTGTTGGCGTAGTCGCCGGCCGGCATCACCCAATCTTTCGGGTTCTGCGACATCTTGACCAAATCGTCATTGGCTGAAGCACCGCCTACGGTGAATGCCGCTGCGGAGCCGAGAAGGGCTGCTAATAGCACCTTGCGCATACTGTATCCTCCCTGGTTTCGTTATCTGGCTCGTCGGTGGCTTGCCCGCTCGCTTGATCTTGGCCAACGGGCGCATGTTGTGGGATGTCCGGGTTCTTCCTCCTGGAGTGAGATCAGGTCCGTTTTGGATGGTCCGCTTGCTTAATTTCGGGCGTCGTTCCTAGCCGGTCCAAGGTCGGGAAACTTGCCTAAGAGCGAAACGGGTTTGCTCGAAAGCGAAGCCGCGTCGATTTTTTTGCTTGGGCAAGGGCCTTTTGTGAGCGCCGGGCAGTCCATGCTGCAAAGCATCAAAAGCATCAGTCGTAATCGCACCATCCGAACCGGGAAGGCTTGCCAATCCCCCTTCCGAGCGGCAAGGCGTAAACCACGTTCTTCTTGACGGCGCAGCAACTAAGGCGGAGGATCATCAAGGGGATGTCAGGAGAGATGGAGCCTAAACTCTAAGATGCCTCGAATTGAGGTGGTGCTTTTCCTATCGTGACTAGAGTCTTCCGCAGCGACATGCGCTGCTCTCAGATCGGTGGCTGGAAATGTCCGATACGGTCCGCTCGCTCAGCACTTCCGGATTGTCGCCGAAGCAGCAGGTTCAGTGCTGGTCAGACACGCTGACCGATCTCTGTGGCCGATTTGATATCGATCCGCTGGAGGCGTCGTCCCTGGAGGGACGTGTCAACTACACCACCGTTTCTCGTCTGAAGCTCTGCCAGATCGAGGCGAGTCAGCACCGGGTTGGCCATACGGACTGGCGGGTGCGATCGAGCGAACATCCCTATATCAAGATCCACTTTCAAACCTACGGCACTTCCTATTTCGAACAGGACGGCCGTCGCATCGAGATCGCGCCCGGCGATGTTCTGGCTTATGACGTTTCGTGTCCGCACACCATCGAGAGCCCGATGCTGACGCGACACGATGTCGTCATCGTGCCGAAGGAGCTGTTGCGGGAGCGCGGCTTCCATACGGAGCGAATGTCGGCCTGCAAACTCTCCTCGCGCGCCGGTACCGGCCGGATCGCGCACGAGTTCGTGCATGCCGCGTTCGACGAGGCGACGAAGCTTTCGCCGAACAGTGCCGCAGGTGTCGCCGAATCGCTGATTGATCTGTTGTTGCTGCCGCTCCGCGAGGCCGACAGGATGTTCGATCGCGTCGGTCCCGAGGCGATGTACATACGAGCGCAGGCCTTCATCCGCGAGCATCTGCGCGACCCCGATCTCTGTATCGATCAGATTTCAGCGTCACTGGGCTGTACCAAGCGCTACCTGCACATGCTGTTCAGCGAGAGGGGCATGACGGTCAGTGATTACATTTGGCGGGCAAGGTTGCAGCATTGCCGCCAGGAATTGGAGACGCACGCCGGAAAGACCATAACGGACGTAGCTTTTTCCTGGGGTTTCTCGAGCTCCTCGCACTTCAGTCGCGTCTTCCGGAAGTATTTCGGCATCGTGCCGTCTTCCATCCACAAGGCGCAACACAGCGCCGCCCTGGGCGAGACTTAGGCCGCGAGCCGCGACAGCGTCCTCCGTGACGTCGGCGGCGGTCGCGTTCATCAGCCACAATATTTCGATGGCGGGGCCCTCTAGGGTCGCTGCGACGACGACGCGCAGTTGCTGGGGCGAGGCTTGGTCCCCCGCCTATCGGCCGGGACCTTGCAGTTGTCGACCCGTTGCTCATCGGTCCACTTCTTGCCGAGCCGCTCCTTTCCGGTCAGAGTGTCTGGCATCTCGGCTGATTGGGCGTGCGGGGTAGTCGCGTGAGGCGGCCTGCCTTGAGCTGACGCCGAGAAGGCAACGCCGATGGTGAGTAGGAATACGAGCGGTTCGCGATAACATGGTCGCATGGATAATCTCCGCAATCTCTGAATTGTAGCGCATGCCCTGCGGGCGCACCCCGAAATAAACGAGATGGACATCCTCATTGCCACCCGGAACCTGACACCAGCCGATCGGTTCTCGTTGCGACTTGCCAGGTGAACCGCCGTCAGTGGGAGCAGCTGTGACCGAAGAAGTATTGACGATCAGAACCAGGTGCGGGTCGTGCGGTGGTCGTGATCCTTTGATATGTTCGCGGGCGCAAAAGAGTTTGTTCAGCAGGCAAAGGGGAGATTAAGGATGACATCGCGCCGGTCTGTGCTTCTGACATTGGCCGCAGCCTCGCTCGCCGCCAGTAACCTGGGCGCGTTGGCCGCATCCCGTCGCGCCAGTTCGATCAAGATGTTTGACACCGACAATGACGGGACGCTCGACCTTGCAGAGGTAAAGAAGGCCGCCTCAGCCTTGTTCTCCAAGCTCGATCGTGATCGCGACGGCACGCTGGACACGCGTGAACTAACAGGGCGGCTGAGCGCGCGGGAGCTTGGGTCCGCCGACCCCGACCACGACCGCACGTTGACTTTGGATGAATATCTTGCCGTTGTGGAGCAACGATTCAACGCGGCGGACTCCGACAAGGATGGGACTCTCGAGGCCAAGGAACTGAATTCCCGGGCCGGCCAGGCGCTGCTGCGCTTGTTGAGATAGCCCAAGAAAGCCGCGCAACCCACTCTGTTTGCAAGCGATCTTCGCGCTGCGCGTGCATGTTGGGCAAGGTCTTGCGTTACGTTCAAGGCAGTCCTACCCTAAGATTGGTGCAGAGTTCTGCGCCAATGTGTTGGCCAACATACTTGGGAGGATCCCCGAATGACTTGGAAGACTCCGAAAATCGCCGAAGTGCCGGTGGGCATGGAAATCAACATGTATGCCTGCGCTGCGCGCAAATAACGCTGAAGCGATCTGCCCGGCTCGTTCGGCGATTGTCCGCCTCGAGCCGAGGCAGACGTGCTGTCCCTCAAAAATTTTCGTCTAATTATATCCTTGGGTTTTCGGAGACCGGCCCAGATCTCCATTCCTTGGCGAGATCGGGAAAGGCGGGTTCCTCGTAGCGCGGTACCTGCGTTGTAGGACGGCTCTCCGCGGAAACTTCGCCGCCTGTTGAAACTTGCCGAGCGGATCGACGTAGTTCATCTTGCTACTGTCGCGATCAACCAAACGCAGGAACGTTAGGCATGAACCCGATGGCCCTGGTCATAACGGTATGCGCGGTCTTATCGCCGAACACCTGCCGAGAAACACGGATGGTGTTTTCGAGTGGCGGATCATTGGCGCAGTGCGCCATGGCGGCGCCGCCTTACATCGCGCAGTGGGTCGGGCAACATCCAAAGTGGACCGCAGTCAAGTGGCGCTGCGAATATCCGCACAGCGACGATAAGGCTGATGCAAGCAAGGTAGTGCCGGCCGGCTGAGCGCGACAGCGCAGGGCACAGCGGCTATTTGCTGCAGTCTTTCAAATCCTTGTCTGTAATTGAAAACACCGCATCGGCCTTGATGTCGATGTTCCGAACGATGCATTGCCGTGAATCGGGATAGGTGACCTTGGCGTCATAACGTCCTGGTTCGACGCCTATGATCCGCAGGCGTTCGTCGTGGTCAACCTCCTTGTCCTTGTCGTTCAAGGTCTGATTCGGTCCCCACTCGTTTTTTCCGACAGGCGACAACTGAAAGCCGGAAATGGTTGAGGGGGTCAAATTCCAGAGCTGGACTCCCTTGACTCGCGCAAACAAAGCCGCGGGCGCGGCAATCAGGATCGCCGCAATCAGCGCGCGCGATAGGGTGATGTTTCCTCGCATTCTTTTCGCAATCTCTTTCGTCGCCGGGACTCTGGCATTTCTATTTGCAGGTGGGCAATAGCGCGAGGTCAGATTTGATTTTCGCGATCTCCTTCTCGCCGCGCGCGGCGCGAGGCGTGTCGATCGACAGGACTTGCAGGATTTGGGCAGGGCGGGGCGACAGGAAAAACAGGTGATCGCCGAGGCGGACCGCGTCATCCAGGTCGTGGGTGACCAGGATAGTGAGCACGGAGCGGCTCGCTACCAAGGCGGCGATCTCGTCCTGCAAACGCGCGGCAAGCGCCTTGTCCAGCGAGGCAAATGGCTCGTCGAGAACCAGAAAATCCGGCTCGACCGCAAAGGCGCGGGCCAGTGCAACCCGCCGGGCAAGTCCGAGTGACAACTCGCCGGGGAAGTGGCTGCGATGAGCGCGCAGTTCCAGAATGTCGAACAGTTCGGAAAGCCTGGCTTCATCGATCAGCGGCGCCGCAAGTCGCACGTTCTCTTCGACGGACCGCCAGGGCAAGAGCCGCGGCTCCTGGAATACCATGCCGATCCGTGACTCGTCCGGGCGCAACACCGTACCCTGAAAGTCGTGATCAACGCCGGTAAGGATGCGAAGCAGGGTACTCTTGCCGCAGCCCGAGGGGCCGACGAACACGCCAATTTCGCCGGCGTTTAGCGCAAACTTGAT
>Ga0134125_10002310_pt1 | contig 22699 bp, 20 predicted proteins | sample KB31751_FD_96464 | JGI IMG/M metagenome (GOLD analysis project Ga0134125, IMG submission 96464) | Terrestrial soil microbial communities with excess Nitrogen fertilizer from Kellogg Biological Station, Michigan, USA - KB3-175-1 | ecosystem: Environmental > Terrestrial > Soil > Unclassified ... | reverse complement strand
TTTTTTCTCTTGCAGAAAGTCTCGGTGGAGGGGAAAGCCTTATTGGCCATCCTGCTTCAATGACTCACGCAAGCATTCCGCGAGAAGAAAGATTAAAAAACGGATTGGTAGATTCTTTGATCAGATTGAGTGTGGGAATTGAAGATGCGGACGATTTGATTGAAGATTTGGAACACGCGATAGGATAAGGTTTCGATTTTAATCTGTAATTTTAAAAAGCATTTAATGTTATTTTTCAATATAATTAAAAATTAAAATTATGGCATACGATAAAGAAGAGCTTTTAAATTTACCGATAAAAGAGAAGTTAGATCTTGTAGAAGCTTTGTGGGATAGTATTGAAGAAGGGTACCTGAAAGACAACTCCATTGAAACTGTTGGAAAAGAATTAGATCGAAGAGTAAAATATATCGATGATTTTCCTGAGACGCTTACCCCCTGGGAAAAAGTAAAAGAGAAATTGAAATGATTTATACCGTATTGTTTGGTACTGAAGCGGAAAAGGAAGTAATCACTGCTTATTGCTGGTATCAAAAATATAGTTTGCAATTAGCTGAAAGATTTAAGGAGTGTTTGGACTTGAGAATTGAAGGCTTAAAAATAAATCCATTAACCCCGTCATTCGTTTTGAAAAATTACCGTTCGACAAAAATCCTCCTCTTCCCTTATAATATAATTTTTAAAGTAGAAGGGACTGAAATTCACATAATAGCTGTTTTTCATTCTTCAAGAAACCCTGACACGTGGAAAGGAAGAATCTAAACGATCTCAAAAAATATCTCGACAAAAAAGTAGTCCAGTTTAATAATCGGGATTTCATAAAGGATGATCCTGTTTGCATTCCGCATTTATTTTCTAAAAAACAGGACATAGAAATTGCCGGATTTTTTGCAGCAACATTCGCCTGGGGAATCCGAAAAACGATCATCAATAAATCCAAATTGCTATTCCAATTAATGGATCATGCGCCTTATGATTTTTGCTTGAATCACACCGATCAGGATTTAAAAAAGCTTGAAAAATTTTGCCACAGAACCTTTAACGACACAGATCTTTTGTATTTCGTCTCTTTTTTCAAATTTCATTATTCAAAAAACAAATCACTCGAATCCGCTTTTTTCAACAATATAACAATACGGCCACACGACAATTCTGATATAATTGAAAGGGCATTAAATTACTTCAATGAATACTTTTTTTCTTTAGAAGATGTTCCTGGCAGAACAAAAAAACATATTGCTTCTCCGGCAAAAAATTCAAGTTGCAAAAGATTAAACATGTACCTGAGATGGATGGTTCGCAATGATAACAAAGGAGTTGATTTTGGAATCTGGAAAAAAATCACTCCCTCACAATTGATTTGTCCTGTAGATGTGCATGTGGCAAGAGTTTCAAGGCAATTTGGTTTGTTAAAAAGAAAGCCGGTTGACTGGCTGGCGGCGGTAGAATTGACGGAAGAATTAAAAGGGTTTGATCCGCAAGACCCGGTTAAATATGATTTCGCTTTATTTGGATTGGGTATACTCGAAAAATATTAAATAAAGTGATACCAGGAATTGGTTATTTCTGTTACAGCAAAAGAGCAAATAATCCGATTTTTAATTCCTCAATTTATCTAATTCATTTGGAAATTTGCATTGTTGTGCAACTCTGCATCAGCCTGTAATTTTAATTGCCATTTCCAGGCGGTTCCCATCATCTGATCCAATGAATATTGTGGATCCCAATGTAATTTTTCTTTTGCCAAAGAATTATTTGCATAAATAGCAACAATATCGCCCGGGCGGCGCGGTCCTATTTTATAATTCAATTTCAAATTGCTTACTTTTTCAAAAGCATGAATGGCTTCTAATACTGAAACCCCATTGCCGGTTCCTAAATTATATATTTCACAGGGCTGAACATTCTTATTTTCAATTAAATGTTGCAAAGCGAGCGTATGGGCGTTGGCAATGTCACAAACATGCACATAATCGCGAATGCAGGAGCCGTCCCTGGTGTCGTAATCATCCCCGTAAACAATCAATTCTTTTATTTTTCCGACAGCGGTTTGTGTGATGGCCGGCACAAGGTTTTCCGGCTTTCCCAGCGGCAATTCGCCTATCAGCGCAGACGGATGAGCACCCACCGGGTTAAAATATCTCAGTAGAATACTTTGCAGACCGCCGGTTTTTGTAACGTCTCTTACAATTTCTTCGCCCATCTGTTTGGTAGCGCCATAAGGTGACTCTGCAGGTTTTATCGGGGATTCTTCAGTTACAGGAATTTTATCAGGGCTTCCATAAACGGTACAGGATGATGAAAAAATAAAATGAGGAACCTCAAATTCCTTTGCACATTTCAGGACATTAATCAGAGAAATTAAATTGTTTTCAAAATACATCAAAGGTTTGTTTACCGACTCTCCGACCGCTTTATAGGCGGCAAAATGAATGATGCCTTTAATATCCGTATTTTCCTGGAAAACAGCATAAGTGTCATCAAAATTCGTCAAGTCAACTTTGTAATTTTTTACAGCAACACCGGTAATTTCTTTGATGCCAGTTAGCAGGGCAGTTGTGGAACGGGAATTATCATCAATTGATATTGGATTAAATCCATTTTCTATCAGGTCAACAATTGTATGAGCGCCGATGTAGCCGCACCCGCCGGTAACTAAAATTTTATTCATGCTACAAAGTAATAGAAAATTACTTAGAAAAGAATTAGCAACATTTTTTAGCTAAGAAGATGAACAATATAATATACAACCGCTGCTACAAGGGCACTAACGGGCACTGTCAGAACCCACGCCCAAACGAGATTAACGGTAACTCCCCAACGTACAGCTGACAAGCGCTTGGTAGCGCCCACACCGACAATAGCGCCGGTGAGGGTATGAGTTGTACTGACTGGAATGCCAAAAAATATGGTGAGGAATATGGTGAAAGCGCCGGCCGTTTCTGCACAAAACCCTTCCAGCGGATTAACTTTGGTAATTCGTGTTCCCATCGTTTTTACAATACGCCATCCGCCCGACATGGTTCCTAATGCAATAGCAGAATAACACGCCAGTGGGAGCCATTCAGGCATTGCCATTTCTTCAATCGAAACCGTTGCGCCGTGAACGCTTTTTTCATAAAACCAGATGGCTGTTAAAATTAAACCCATCGTTTTTTGAGAGTCGCCGCCGCCGTGTGCAAGACTGAGCGAAGCAGAGGAAAGCAATTGAAGACTTCGAAACCATTTCTCTGCCCTTGCAGGCCTGGATTTTTTGGCAATATTTACAGTAATAACGGTAATCACAAAACCTAACAATAAACCAATAACGGGTGCCAGGATCATAAAGATTAATGCAATAAAAACGGGATGAGTGTTTACGCCCGCTAATCCGCCTGCAGCCAGCGCAGCACCGGCCAACCCACCAATCAAGGTGTGCGAAGAACTCGATGGAATACCATAATACCATGTGAAAATATTCCAGCTGATGGCCGCAATCGTTGCTGCAATAATGGTTTTGAAATTGATAATATTTTCAGACATGATATTGGCGATGGTGCCTGCTACTTTATGCTCCCTGAAAACAAAAAATGCAATGAAATTAAATGCTGCGGCCCATAAAACCGCCTGGAAAGGAGTAAGTACTTTTGTGGAAACAATCGTTGCTATCGAGTTTGCGGCGTCATGGAAACCATTGATATAATCGAAAATCAGCGCAAGAACAATAATGACGATCAGGAAAACAAACATAATTTACTTTTTGGAGGGCAGAAGCTATAAAGCGAAAAGCGAAAGCAGATGCATTAAGCTTTACTGTTACGCTTCTGCATTAAGCGTACTTAATAATGATTGATTCAATAACGTTGGCAGCATCTTCACATTTGTCAGTCACGATCTCCATTACCTGGTAAATCTCTCTTTTTTTGATCACTTCTTTTGCGTCAGGCTCGTGTTCAAAAAGTTGCTCAATGCTGTAATCAAATGCGTCGTCAGCCTGGATTTCAATGCTATTGATCGCAACCATTGCGTCAGTGATCTTGCGAAGATTTTTCATGTCCCTTAATTCAATAACGGCTTTGCGCACTTCAGTACAACTGTTCAAAATCAAATCGGCCATTTTATGAAAAGTAACATCGTCTGGTTTTACTTTATAGAAATTAATTTTTTTAGCGGCAGAATAGATGTAATCACAAATATCATCCAAAGCAGTAGCCAGGTAATGAATGTCTTCACGATCGAATGGAGTGATAAAATTTCTTCCAAGTTCTGTAAAAATTCTGTGAGTATGGTCGTCGTTTACGTGCTCTAAGTCTTCGATTTGCTTTATTAGGATTTCTCTTTTATCGAAATCTTTTTCATGAACCACTTCTTTCAGTTTTTCAGCCATCTGAACAACCGTTTCAGAAACACTTTCAAACAATTGAAAAAACACCTTGTCTTTGGGGAGAAAAAATTTTAAAATAGAATTTGCCGCCATATTTAGAATTTTTGCAAAAGTAAAATACAATTAACTCAGAAACGCTGTCTCAACGGTTGGTAATAATTTCTTAACATTGAAAAACACGAAAGTTGGAAGTAATTCATTAACCATGAACGTTCTTTTATAAGCGTTTGGTCTCGCTACACCTTTACATAAATTTTTCTCTTATTCAACCACCAGCCGATACTCCAGCAGATCAGCATATAAAATATAGCAAACAGGAATGAACCAAAAGAACCGGGAGAAATTACCTGGAAAACGGTGCTGTTTATATAACTAAATAAACTCTCGTCTGGCCCCACACGCACCATAAAAAGCACTACCACCAAAAGTTCAGAAAGGACATAAATAAACAAAGGATTCCGGCCGAATATTTGAAAAAATGCTGACCAGCGAAAGACATTCCAGTTCTTCATTTCCAATATATAAATCAGTGCAGAAATAATGATCAGATCGAGACCGGTGGTGACCAGAACAAATGAACTGCTCCACAATTTTTTATTGATTGGAAAAACAATATTCCAGCATAAAGCAATGAAAATAAATAAAGCGCCAACAAGCATCAGTTTCGAGAGGCATTCGAAAGTTTTGCCCTTTTCCTGGATAAATTTTCCGGCAAAAAAACCAATCACCACATTTACAATTGCCGGCAACGTGCCCAACCATCCTTCGGGGTCAAAAGGGATTCCTTCGCCGTGATACAAGTGATTATTTCCCATTAAAAATTTATCCAGGTAAAGCCCTGCGTTTCCTGACATACTCAGCGGTTGAGAAGGATTTCCAAAAACAAGCAGCAAAATCCAATATCCAACCAATAATAGTACACTTACAACCATTACTTTTCGGGCAGATAAATAATGAACCAGTAAAGAGCCAAAAAAATAACAAAGTGCAATGCGCTGAAGAACACCCATAATCCTGGTGTTTGCAATTGGCGCGCCAATAATTTCGCCTGCATTATTCAGACGGAAAAATGGAAACCAATACATCAAATAGCCGATCAAAAAAATTAAAATCGTGCGTTTCACAACCTTTGTAAGAAACGCGGCATTTCCGATCTGGCTGTATTTTTTGAAGGAAAAACTCATCGCGTTTCCAACGGCAAATAAGAAAGAAGGAAACACGAGGTCTGTAGGTGTAAATCCATGCCAGGTAGCATGTTCAAGCGGAGGATAAGGAATGGCACCGCTTCCGGGAGTGTTTACAATGATCATAAAACAAATGGTCATTCCCCTGAAAACATCCAAGGCTAAAAAGCGTTCTTTTGCTAAACTCATCTTTTTGAGAATTATTTTTTTCTGATAAATAAAATTACCGGTCAATGATTTTTGAATTAATCACCGATTGTCCATCAGGCGCAAACATTACAACGCCTTTTTTCTTTTGTAATACTTGATTTGAGTCCAAATATTCAATGTCCAATGAGTAGCGGATTTGCTTTTTAAAATTCGAATCATCTGGTGTTTCTACAGTGTCTTGTTGAAAAGCGGTAACATCAAAGCCGGGCGGTCGATGCAATTCACTGCGGATTTCATTTTTCGCGATTATTTGTCTTTTATCTGCATCAAAACGGTGATTTTCGCAGGAAAAAAATAAGGGTATAAAAAATAGAACAAGAAAAATTGAATTGAACAATTTCCGATGTGTGAAAATATTTCTCAAGAGTAAATGTTTTAATTTAAGCCGAAATGAAATTTAGTGATTTCAATGAGGAATAAAACGAATTATCAAAGGGAGTTTAAACAGTGATAATCATGATCAAATATAATTAAATTATAAACATTCCTTTTTATTTTTTGTAGCGAAATCAGTTTGCCAATTTCTCTTCTGTCTTCTTTTCAAAATCCACTATTTTTACCGCTAATCATCTTTACATGGCGCCTGTTGCAGAAAATATAAAATCTTTTTTTGAAAGTTTCAGTTCTGAGAAAATTACCAGCATTGAAAAACTTCCCAAGTCTGGTGGCGACCGGATCTATTTTCGCATTTATACAGATGAAAATTCTTATATAGCGACTTACAATGAAAATCGGAGAGAGAGTGAAACTTTTTTATATTTTACCCGGCACTTCTCAAAGATAAATGCACCGGTTCCTCACATTTATTTTACTTCGTCAGACGGTACAATTTACATCCAGCAAGACTTTGGGCCTGTTTCATTATTAAACGAACTGGAAAAACACGGACAAAACGAGTACGTCTATTCTTTATTTAAAAAAAGTTTAAAAGCACTTGCGTGTCTTCAGATCAAAGGCTTTCCTGATCTCGATTATTCTTATTGTCTTACCTCACAGGAATTTGGCAAACAGGCCATTCTCAGTGACCTTTTATATTTCAAATATTATTTTCTCGACACACTAAAAATTCCGTACGATAAAGAAAAGCTGATTGATGATTTTGAAGCACTGAGTAATTATCTGACTCACGTGCAGCACAAATATTTTATGTTCCGCGATTTTCAAAGCCGGAATATTTGTGTTCAAAATGAAGAAGTCCATTTTATCGATTACCAGGGGGGAATGAAAGGCGCCCTGCAATATGATGTAGCTTCGCTTTTGTGGCAGGCAAGAGCAAATCTTTCAGAGGACTGGAAAACTTCTTTGCTCGAATATTATATGGATTGTGCAGGTGAAATTTTGCAAACTCCTGTTGACAGAGGCCGGTTTATAAGCCAATATAATGGATACGTTTTAATAAGGCTGATGCAGGTTTTGGGCGCTTATGGATTTCGGGGTTTGTTTGAAAGAAAAGCACAATTTCTCACAAGCATACCATTGGCGCTTACGAACATCAAATGGTTTATGGAAAATAAAAAAATGGGAATTGCTTTGCCGGAATATGAACGCGTTATAAATATCATGGTTCAGGATGAAATTATCAATCGTTTTCGTCCGTTACAGGCAAACGACTCTACCGCGCTTGTTGTTACGATCAATAGTTTTTCTTATTTGAAAACGGGTTATCCGAAAGAAAAAAGCAGGAACGGCGGCGGCTTTGTTTTTGATTGCCGGGGCATGATGAATCCGGGCAGGTTTGAAGAATTTAAAGCGCTGAACGGAAGAGATAAACCCGTGATCGATTTCCTCGAACAACAAACAGAAATGCCCCAATTTTTAAACGGTGTTTACAACATCGTCGATATTTCTGTGGAAGATTATATCAAAAGAAATTTCGAATCTCTTACGGTTAGCTTTGGATGCACCGGCGGCCAGCATCGGAGTGTATATGCAGCAGATTCGCTGGCCCGTTATCTTTGGAATAAATTCAAAGTAAAAATCAATCTGAACCATATCGAGCAAGACATTCATGAACAAAAAGGATTTTAAAGCTTTAATGATTCGTCTAAATCGTTCAAAAAAATTCGTGTTATCAAATTTTTATAAATGAAAGCAATGATTCTGGCTGCAGGGCTCGGAACGCGCCTAAAACCTTTTACTGACCGGCATCCAAAAGCGTTAGCTGTGGTGAACGGCAAAACGATTTTAGAGAGAAATATAGAATACCTTTCGTTTCATGGCATAAAAGAAGTGATCATAAATGTGCATCATTTTGCTGACCAGATTATTCATTTAATAAAAGAAAATAACGGGTTTGGCAGCGATATTACTTTTTCCGACGAAAGTAATGAAGTACTCGAAACCGGAGGCGGAATAAAAAAAGCTGCCTGGTTTTTTGAAAAAGAAGAATCACCATTTGTAGTGATGAATGTGGATGTTCTAACCGATATGAATTTGAATAAAATGATTTTTCAGCAGGAACAAAATACTGCGCTGGCTACATTGGCCGTGACTTCACGCGAAACTTCCCGGTACTTTTTATTTGACGAAAAAAATCATTTATGTGGATGGGAAAATGTAAAAACCGGAGAAAAAAAAATCAGTAGAAAATCTGAAAACTATTTCCAAAAGGCATTCAGCGGCATTCATGTTGTTTCTCCAAAAATATTTTCATTGATTAAAATGGAAGGAAAATTTTCAATGGTGGATCTTTATCTGGAACTGGCTAAAAGCTTTGATATTGCTGCATTCGATCACAGCGATTCTAAATTTATAGATGTAGGCAAACCGGAGAGTATCTTGAAGGCAGAAGAGATGTTTGATTGAAACTCTGTTCTAGCTAGTTCTAAAATCTTATTTTACAGCATCAATAAAGCTCTAAGTTAAGAATACAATTTTGCTTTATTTGTTGTTTTACTGCTTCAGCAATTTTAGGAAGAAACGGAAATTCTTAAACAAGTTCATTGATAGCAGATTCAATGGAAGGATATAAAAAAGTAAAACCTGTGGTTTTTATTTTGCGGTCGCTTACAGTAGCACTTTTTAAAATTTCGATACTTCTTTTTCCCAGAACGAATTTTAAAATAAACGCCGGAACATGAACCGGTGTAAAAAACTTATTGCGCATTCTGTTTGCTAAAACCAGTATCAATTCTTTTTGAGAAACAGGGCTGGGTGCAGCTGCATTATAACTACCATGCAGATATTTATTCTCCATCGCTTCGCAATACATTCTGCACAAATCGTCGATATGTATCCAGCTGATGATTTGCTTGCCGTTTCCAAAAACAGGCGCAATTCCAAACCTTAATGGTTTTTTAAATTCCTTCAGCGCACCACCGTTTTTACTCAAAACAATTCCTGTTCTTAACTTAACCAGCCTGATGCCAAGCGATGTAACCGGCTCTACACTTGCTTCCCAGAGCAAACATGTCTCGCCTAAAAAATCTTTGGGCGGTAAATCTGATTCAATAAAACCGTCTTTTCTTTCCAGTATTTTTCCGTCTGCACCATAATAACCAATAGCAGAAGCGGAAACAAATGTTTTTAGCTGATGCTCATTTTCTTTTAAACAATCGATAATTAATTCAGCACTTTTGGTCCGGCTTTCAAGAATCTTCTTTTTATAATCATTCGTCCATTTATGATCCATTACGCCTGCACCGGCAAGGTGAATGATATAATCTGCCGCTCTTACCACATCCTTGTCCAGAATTTGTTTCTCAACGTTCCAGTAACTGTAGCTGATTTTTGATTTCTCCGGCAGTTGATTCTTTCGCCGGGTTAAAATAATGACGTCATAACCTCTTTCGATTAGGTGATTTGCCAAACGTGAACCTATCAGACCGGTTCCACCAGAGATTAAAACAACAGGCATATTTTTAAATTAAAATAAAATTCAAAAGTAAATTATTTCGATGCGTCAATTTTAAAAACTGAAAAGCACCTCTGTTACAGGAGAAATTATCAAATCACTTGTTAAATTTATCAATAGAAACAAGCTTGCTAAAGATTAAGATAACAGGCACATGATTTTTTCGTAAATTAGTATAGCTTTATTCCAAATAATCCAGGCACGTTAACAGGAAAAAAAACTTAGAAAACTTTAAGAACCATGAGGAAAAACATTTTTGTATTTTTTATTTTATTGACTTTTTATTCTGCAGTGTATTCTCAGCAGATCACTTATACACAACCGGAGCAGCAGGATTCGAGAGCGCTCGATTTTCAAATCATTGGTAAAATTCGCGACAACTTTTTGATATATAAAAATATCAGGAGCAATTATTCGATTTGTTCGTATGATAATTCCATGCGGCTTCTCAACCGTATCAATATGAATTTCATGCCCGAGAAAACATTAAATGTCGATTTTGTTCTTTATCCTGATTTTGCTTACATGATCTATCAGTACCAGAGAAGAAATACCGTTTATTGCGAGGCGGTAAAGATTAATGGTGATGGGAAGTTGCTATCCGATCCGGTGCAGTTAGATACTACACACATCAATTTTTTTGCAAACAATAAGATCTATAGTTCGATCAATAGTGAAGACAAATCGAAGATCATGATCTATAAGATCCAGCGGAAAAACGGAAAATTCAATTTCACAACTTTATTATTTAATGACAGCCTGCAACTGCAGCATGAATCGAGGATGCAAACCGACTTTGATGATAAGAAAGATATGTTCAGCGATTTTTTTGTAGATAATGACGGCAACTTTGTTTTTACAAAGGGAAATAAATCGAGCACAAAGGATTTTATCCAGGATCTCTCATTAATTACCAAAGCGCCTGCCCAGGACACTTTCAGCGTCAATACGCTCAATCTTTCAGGAAACTTGCTGGATGAAATAAAACTGAAAATCGATAACCTGAATAAGAACTACATCATAAACTCTTTATATTATACGAAAAGGCGCGGCAATGTAGAAGGAATTTATACTGCCGTTTGGAATATCAATGATAAAAACATCGTTACGCAGCTTTTTCAGAACCTGGGAGATTCTGTAAGATCTGTTGCAAAAACCAACGGCAACAACAAAACCGCTTTAAACGATTATTTTATTCGTGATATCATTCTCAAAAAAGATGGAGGTTTTATATTAACTGCCGAAGATTTCTATTCCCAGTCCAGGGGCACACCGTGGAACCGTTATGATTATCTCTACGGCTATCCTTCTTTTTCGCCTTATAATTATTATATGTATTCCCCCTATTCGTACGGATATTATCCTTATAGTGGATTTGGTGGCTATCCTTTTTATAACTCAATGGGCGAACAAAGATATTATTACAACAACATCCTCGTGCTGAGTATGGATAAGACCGGAAAGCCTGATTGGGCCAGCGTCATACAAAAATCGCAATATGACGATCAAACCGATAATTTCCTTTCCTACGTCATTATGCTTACCGGCGGCCAGATGCATTTTTTATTCAACCAACTGGAAAGGCGTACACAGCTTCTTACCGATCAAAGCATTTCCGGAACAGGAAAAATTACCAGAAATCCTCCGTTAAAAGGCCTTGACAGGGGTTACCAGTTCATGCCGAGATATGGAAAGCAGGTGAGCGCTTCGCAAATTATTATTCCATGCATCTATAGAAATTATATTTGCTTCGCAAAGGTTGAATTTCCTTAAAATAACACAGGGTTGCTCACAGCGCACGACCGGCAACCCTGAATATTTTCATATGGCTTGAGCTAATGCTTTTAATTTTTTATTTTTGTCACTAAATAATTTTCTATTGTGACAGGAATTTTCCGGGCCAATAATCCACTCAATACTTTTCTGCTTTTTGTGTATGGAATATTTTTAAAGTTAGTATGGCTCCTTCATCCGCAGATTCCGGTAATAGAAAAATATTCCGGTTTTTTATTTAACGATATTATCAGCACGGTCAGGCCTTACTTTGATTTGTATCCTTCTTCTTATTTTGTTATTACTTATTTATTACTTTTTATACAGGCAGTCACTTTTAACCAGGTGATTACCAGCAGGCGTTTAATGCAGAAACCGAATTATTTGCCGGCGATGAGCTACCTCTTGATCACTTCATTTTTTCCTGAATGGAATGTTCTGAGCCCTGCTTTAATCATCAATAGTTTTTTGATTTGGGTATGGTCTAAAATGAGTAATCTGAACAACAACCAACATCCGAAATCAACTTTATTTAATGTGGGTATTGCCATTGGAATTTGTACGTTTTTTTATCTTCCATGCTTTGCTTTTGCAGCCCTCATAATTCTTACGTTACTCATTACCCGGCCTCCAAAAGTGGCGGAATGGCTCATTACTTTCATTGGCATACTTACCCCATGGTATTTTTTAGCCTCGTATCTTTTTTTTACCAATCGTTTGTATTCCTTCCGCGTATCAGGTTTAGGAATTTCTCATTCTTTTTTTAAACCCGCGGTGATGGAAATAGCAGGCCTTTCATTCATTGCTTTGATGATAGTTATGGGCGCTTTTTTTGTTCAGTCGTCTGTCTCAAAACAAGTTCTGCAAGTCAGAAAAAACTGGGCCTTATTGTTTTTATTTTTGATCATTTCGACTGCAATTCCTTTTCTTGATTTGCATCATTCTATCGGGTATTGGTTGCTCGCTTTAATTCCCGCTTCGGCGTTCATTGGCTGTGCATTTTATTATCCGCGTACAAGATGGATTCCTATGGTTTTACAATGGATTATGGTCGGGTTTGTAGTTTACATGCAGTATTTTAAAAAATAATTTTCGTATAGTTACCTTTGTTGATCAATTAAATATTATAAAAATGAAATTTGGTGTGGTAGTTTTTCCCGGTTCGAATTGTGACAGAGATATGATCCATGCTTTAAAAAATGACCTCGGACAGGAAGTAATTACTTTATGGCATAAAGATAAAGATCTTTCCATCTTTGATACTTCGGATTGTATTGTACTTCCCGGAGGTTTCAGTTTTGGCGATTATCTCAGGTGCGGCGCCATTGCCCGTTTCAGCCCGATGATGCAAAGTGTCATCGATTTTGCATATAAAGGTGGTAAAGTGTTTGGAGTTTGCAATGGCTTCCAGATTCTTTGTGAAAGTGGTTTGCTGCCGGGCGTTTTATTACAAAATGCCCAAATGAAATTCAATTGCAAAAATGTATTTTTAAAGGGTTCCGGAGATCATTCAAATGAAGTTTTTAAAATTCCTGTTGCACATGGAGAAGGCAGGTATTTTGTGAAAGAAGATGAACTCGCCGAAATTGAAAAAAACAACCAGGTAATCTACAGTTATTGCAATGAAAAAGGCGAGGTTCATATAGATCATTCGCCGAATGGTTCGATGCATTCTATTGCCGGAATAACCAATAAAGAAAGAACGGTTTTTGGAATGATGCCGCATCCTGAAAGAGCTTGCAATCCGGCTCTCGGCAATATTGATGGCAGAAAAATTTTTAAAGAGCTGTTTTCTATAAATTGATCCGGCCGTTTTAATCTTTAGTTTATCTCCAGTAAATAAAGAAATAAAGAAAGTTTCTATTCTTATTTATTCACTTATTTTTGAAATTAAAATGAATGAATAATACATTGCCTTTGCAATCGCCTGCACCAAAATTCAGAATTCATTCTGTTGACATCCTTCGCGGCCTGGTAATGATCATAATGGCCCTGGATCATACACGCGATTTTTTGCATTACAATATTGATCCCACCAATTTACAAACTACTACGCCGGTTTTATTTTTCACCAGGTGGATCACCCATTTCTGTGCTCCTACATTTGTGTTTTTATCAGGCACTTCGGCGTTTCTGTCGGGAAGAAAAAAAACAAAAAAACAGTTGTCTTCTTTTCTATTAAAAAGAGGAATCTGGCTGATTATTATTGAACTCACCGTATTTAATCTGTTTCTGACCTTTGATATTACTTATAGCTTTTTGGCCATAGAAGTGCTGTCCGTGATTGGATTATCAATGATCATTTTAGCCGGCGCTATTTATTTGCCGCTTCGCGGGATATTTTTTATTGGGCTGATAATCGTCTGCGGACATAACATCCTGGATCTGTTTGATTATGCAAAACCAACTGAAACTCCGTTGTGGTGGGGGTTTCTTCACCAACAATCTTTCTTCCCTTACGATCACAACCGCTTGTTTGCCATTCTTTATCCCCTGCTTCCCTGGCCAGGGGTGATGATGCTTGGGTATTGCCTTGGTTCTCTTTATAAAAAAGAATTTGATGCAAAAAGAAGGCAAAAGATCGTGTTATTAACAGGCATTCTTGTCACTATATTTTTTATTGTTTTGCGCTTTACAAATCTTTATGGCGATCCTTCCGAATGGCATGCTCAGAAGAATGGTGTATTTACAATTCTTTCTTTTTTGAATACCACAAAATATCCGGCTTCGCTTCTTTTCCTGTCAATGACCTTGGGACCAGCATTAATTTTACTTGCCTTATTTGAAAAGTCAACCGGAAAATGGAGCAAAATTGTGTCAGTATATGGCCGTGTTCCGTTTTTTTATTTCCTGGTGCATTTTTTAATAATTCACGTTATTTGTATGGTTTTGTTTTTTGCAAATGGTCATACTTTATCTGTGGCAAACTCCGGCTTTTTACATTTCAAATCACCTAATGATGGTTTGCCATTGGGAGTTGTTTATTTGATTTGGATTGCGGTCGTGGTTGCTATGGATCCGCTTTGCAAAAAATATGACCGGTTGAAATCTTCTCATAAAAAATGGTGGTTGAGTTATTTATAATTATCTTTTCTTTCTAAAAAGAAAGGGTTCTTCTTCTTCCTCATTTTGTATGGAAAATAAGCGAATAAGGCAAATTAGGGATTTCGCGATTCTGTTACACTGATAATAATGTTGCCTGCCAGCTTTTTCTAAAAATACAAATCCCGCAGATTTGTTCCTTTACTGAAGCTGATATTTTATTATCTTCATCATTCTTTTAAAGGCTGTTTTCAAAAAAGAACCTGATGATTTCGAAAGTTTTAAAATATGCGTTGCTGGTGTTTGTTCTCTTTACTACAAGCTGCAAAGAACAAAAAAAATACACACATCCTACCATCGATATCCAAACGTATTACGGTGATATTATCGTTGAATTATATCCGGAAAAGGCGCCTAAAACGGTTGCTGCATTTCTTTCTTATGTTGATGCCGGTTATTATAAAAACACCTCTTTTTACCGCGTTCTCAAAAAAGAAGACCAGGCAATGAATGTAGATAAAGCGGAACTCATCCAGGGAGGACTCTGGCAAACGAACTATAAATTGCAAAAAACAATTCCTGGCATTCCATTAGAAACTACCAAACAAACGGGCATTCTTCATAAAGAAGGCGTAATTTCTCTTGCCCGCAATGAAGAACCGAATTCAGGTAACACAGAATTTTTTATTACCCTGGATGATGAGCCGGATTATGATTATGGTGGTGACGCCAGTCCTGACAAACAGGGCTATACAACTTTCGGAAAAGTAATTGGAGGAATGGAGTATGTAAAACAAATTCATCAGCAGCCTGATTTTGAAACCAATTTCAGGCCGCCAATAAAAATCATCAATATTAAGAGATTGTAAATTAATTTAAATTACTCCAATTTAAAATCCGCTTCTTTCACATCCCTGCTATTCGTTCCGATAAACACTTTAAAATTTCCGGGCTCATAAACGTATTTCAAATCATTGTTGAAAAATTTAAGATCATCAACCGAAATTGTAAAGGATACTTTTTTCGATTCGCCCGGCGCTAAAGCAATTTGCTGAAAGCCCTTTAATTCCTTGACTGGTCTTACAATACTTCCCACCATATCACGAATATATAACTGGACGGTTTCTTTTCCGGCCACTGATCCTGTGTTGGTAACTGTTACAGTTGCAGTTATCTTCCCAGTCGGCTTTAAGATTTTAGTGTTCAAAGAAATATCACTGTATGAAAAAGTAGTATAGCTTAATCCATAACCAAAAGGATATAATGGCGTATTCTCTGCATCAAGATAATCTGATTTAAATTTTGGAGAATCACCCGGATGAAAAGGTCTGCCTGTATTGAAATGATTATAATAAATCGGAATTTGCCCTATATTTCGTGGAAAACTTACCGTCAATTTTCCGGAAGGATTATAACTTCCGAATAACACATCAGCTACTGCATTGCCGGCCTCAGTTCCGCCAAACCAGGTGTCGAGTATTGCCGGAACATGCTCATCTTCCCACGTTAAAGTCATTGGTCTCCCATTCATCAAAACCACCACAATGCGTTTCCCTGTTTTTACCAATGCCTTTAATAAATCTTCCTGGCTTTGCTGAAGACCAATATGTGTCATGCTGGATGATTCGCCCGTCATATCTGCTGCCTCACCAAGTACGGCAATTACTACGTCTGCTTTGTTTGCCGTTTCTACTGCCTCGCTAATCATCTCTTGTGGCGATCTTTTATCTACTGTAATTTCTTCTCCAAAAACATTCACACGTTTAATAAATTCGGTATCATCGCTGATATTAGCTCCTTTTGCATACAAAATATTTACATCATTGCCGGCCACATTTTTAATACCCTGCATAATGGTAACGCTTTTTTCAGGATCCCCCGAAACACTCCAGGTCCCAAGCATATTTCTTTTGCTATCAGCAAGAGGGCCAATAAGAGCAATGGTTCCAGACTTCTTTAAAGGCAACACATTATGATCGTTTTTCAGCAAGACAAAAGAACGTGCAGCAATTTCGCGCGCAGCTTGCAAATTCGCATCACTCATCAGTTCAGTTTTTGCTTTTTCATCATTGCAATAACGGTAAGGATCGTCAAACAAACCCAGTTTATATTTTGCTTCCAAAACTCTTCTGCAAGCATCATCAATGGTTTTCACAGACACTTTCCCTTCCTTTACCAACTGGCTTGCATATTTTAAAATTTCCTCGCTTACCATATCCATATCTACACCTGCATTCAGTGCCAGTTCTGCCACTTTTTTATCATCACCCATTCCATGATTGATCATTTCGCTTAAGGCTGTATAATCCGTCACCACAAATCCTTTAAATCCCCATTGTTTGCGAAGCAAATCAGTCAGGAGCCATTTATTTGCAGTAGCCGGTATTCCATCAATCGTGTTAAATGAAGTCATGATACTTCCTGCGCCGGCATCAACCGCGGCTTTGTATGGCGGCAGATATTCGTTGTACATTCTTACTTTGCTCATATCAACAGTATTATAGTCTCTACCGGCTTCTGCTGCCCCATACAATGCAAAATGTTTTACACAAGCCATTACGGTAGTATCTTTTGAAAGGTCATTTCCCTGGTAACCTTCCACCATCACTTTTGCGATTTGAGATCCAAGGAACGGATCTTCTCCCGATCCTTCTGCAATTCGTCCCCAGCGAGGATCACGGGCAATATCCACCATCGGCGAATACACCCAGTTCAACGCATCGGCAGTAGCTTCATTTGCAGCAATGCGTGCACTATGCCGGATCATGGCAGTATCCCAACTTGCAGACAAACCGAGCGGGATTGGAAAAATAGTCCGATGGCCGTGAATCACATCCAGGCCAAACAATAAAGGAATATGCAGGCGTGTATTTTTCACAGCAATTTCCTGCGCCTTGCGGATTTTATCGGGACCGGTGATTCCAAATAAGCCACCAACCTGCCCTTTACGGATTTTATCATCGACGTCCTTACTTACAACAGAGCCGGTAACGGCACCGCCGGGAGTAACAAGATTTAATTGGCCAATCTTTTCCTCGAGCGTCATTTTTTTCATCAGGTTACTGATGAAATCATTCATTTTATTAGATTGTGCATTTGCAGTAAACGAACAAATAATGAAGAAAACAAAAAGGGTTATGTTCGGTTTTTTCATGATCCTGGGTTTTTATTTTTTCAGTAAATATGGTTGGATAATTCTTTGCCAGATGTGGTAACCTTTAGCATTCATATGCAGTTCATCTTCAATGAACAGGCTTTTATCAGGAGTGCCATCTTTGTTGAGCATGGAATGATAAACATCTATAAAAGCAGCATTTTTCTGATGTTTTAAAAAATTTTTAATTAAAGAATTCGCCTGCTCCATCTCCGGCATCAGCTTTTCCCGGCTGGGACTTGGCTTTATCGAAACAAAGGCGATGGACGTGTTGGGAAGATGTTTCCTTATTAATGTAAACAATTTTTCAAAACGATTTAATATAGAATCGGCTGTTATCTCGTCTGAAGAAGCGAGGTCATTGTCTCCTTCATAAATTACTACCTGTTTTGGCTGATACGGAAAAACAATTTCTTTTGCATAACGGATCGCGTCAGGAATGGTAGAACCACCAAAACCGCGGTTAATGATTGTATAACCGGGAAAATATTTTTGCACATCTTCCCATTTTCTAAAAGAAGAACTGCCCAGAAAAAGAATCGCGTGTTTTGGTGGAAAATGAATACTGTCCTGCGTTTTAAAATGCCGGATTTCAGAATAAAAGGGTGTGTTTTGTGCTTTTACAAAGCCAACCACGAAAAACAATACAACCAATAGTTTTAATTTATTAATCATGCGGGATTGTTTGTTAGATTTTTAAAAAAGATAAATTTACGGAATGGATTTCTAATGTGTTGAAAAGATCGTAATGGAATCAGTTTTACATTTGCACAGATTTTTTTCGCAACCGTTCGGTTTTAATTTACCTCTAATATTACTTGTAAATGCTTACACCCGACATACTTTCTTTAGCCAGGAAACTTTGGGATTATCATCAAATGAATCATCCACTGGAAAAGTGCGATTGCATCCTTGCTCTTGGAAGCCATGATCTTCGCGTAGCGGAAAGGGTTGCAGAATTATATCATCAAGGCTGGGCGCCTTTAATGATCATGTCCGGTGGTTTGGGAAATTTTACGCAGGAAATCTGGACAGAATCAGAAGCGGACAAATTTGCGAAGATCGCCATAGAAAAGGGCGTCCCACCTGAAGCAATTTTAATAGAAAATAAATCCACCAATACGGGAGAAAATATTCTATTTACCCAAAAATTATTAGCAGAAAAAGGACTAAATCCTCAAAGTTTTATTGTGGTTCAAAAACCGTACATGGAACGAAGGTCTTTTGCTACTTTTAAAAAGCACTGGCCTGATAAAAAGCTGCTGGTTACTTCTCCGCAAATATCTTTTGAAACATACCCGACAAAGGAAATACCATTAGAACGTGTGATTCATATTATGGTCGGCGATTTGCAACGAATTAAAGAATACCCAAAAAAAGGTTTTCAGATTTACCAGGAAATTCCGGCGGAAATCTGGCAAGCTTATGAAGAGCTGATTTCAGCCGGCTTTGATAAACATTTGATGAAAGAATAACTGCTGATGTAAAAAAAACTTCCGCCATTTCAGCGGAAGTCTAAATTTTTATCTCTGTCTGGGTTTGGTTTTTCCCGGATAAGGAAAGGCATTTTAAAGCCTGGTTTTCATAGGTATTAATATTTTTCTAAGGTACCGGATTCAAAAAAAAGAAGTTGACTGATATCGGATTTTATTGGCTTTTCCTGGATTAAGGATTCCGATAATTATCGGGTGGTTTCTTTTCAATGGATATCTGGATTTGAGATTAATGTTTGTTGAACATCAATCAACTTCTGAATGCAAAGATAATCCGGCACAATGCTGCATACAAGCGCATTACTGCCTCTTTTTTTGCCTATTGAATTTACGCCGCAAGTCGTAAAATAACCATCGGCTTCATTCGTAGTTTTTCTATTTTGGTGGCTAAAGCAGGTGATTGGAAATGAAGAAACGAAGCTAATTTAATTAAGAAACCGATGGCTGTTCTCTATTTACCTCCAATCGGCAGAGCAAAATAAAACGACAGTTTTACCTATTCATAACTTCGCGGCAGTTTTTCTTTAAAAATTCTTTCCGGCTTGCAGCAAAAGATTCAGCGCTTTCATGGGAATACATGATAGCGTTCGTTTAAACAATAACACAAAATAAAAAACTTCCGGTTCATTTACCGGAAGCTTTTAATTTTTTACTCTGTCTGGGTCGGTTTTTCCGCGGATAAGGGAAGGCTTTTTACAGCCTGGTTTTCATTGGGATTTAATATTTTTCTAAGGCATTGAATACAAAAAAAAAGAAGTTGACTGATATCGGATTTTATTGGTTTTTCCTGGATTAAGGATCCCGATAATTATCGGGAGGTTTCTTTTCAATGGATATTTGGATTTGAGATTAATGTTTGTTGAACATCAATCAACTTCTGAATGCAAAGATAATCCGGCGCAATGCAGCACACAAGCGCATTACTGCCTCTTTTTGTCGCTATTGTATTTACGCAAAAACTGGTAAAACTTCCATACATTTCATTAGTAGATTTACGATTTTCAACCAATTCCGGCATGTGTCACCTTCGAAGAAGAATTTGGCTTATTTGTTGATTTACTGAGAACGTAGCAGCAAAAGGACTGAATTAATTGCAGAAAAATACACACTTTTTGTTCGCTTTTACGAATAATTTTCATTTAATTTACTTTAAAGCAATAGCATGAGGCAGGAAAACGAATTACCGGAAGATGAAAATTTCAGCGATGATCCGGAAGAAAATCTTCGCATGCAAAATGATTTTTTAAAAATGAAAATGATGGCCGAATCAGGAGCGATTTTCGGAGGCGATGCCAATCTGCCTCCTGAAATAGAAAATCAGTTTTTAAAAAACATCCTGGAATTCGAGAAGGTAAATGCCGATTCAAAACCAGTACGCATTTTCGAAATAATCGGAAAGCCTTTTTTTGAGGATGAGAAAAACCTCGATTCAATACAGTTCGACGCAGAATTTACAAGATTGCTCGACTTATTGAACGACTATTCGATCAACATTCATTTTACCAAAGAAAGGGATGATCGTTTTAAATATAATTTTATAACGACGGAGCTATTTGAGCATGAAACAACATTCCTGCCTGTAAAAGGGATGGTAACTTATTTTAGCTACGAAGAATTTCATCCGGATCATGAACAGGAAATAACTGATATCACCAATCATTTTCTAAATGATTTTTTAGAAAGGAAACTGAGTACCGAAACTGATTATATCAACAAAGAACTGATCGAACCCGATGGAACGATTCTTTCACGCGATGATCTGATCAATCGCTTTTATTCTTTGTATGACGCCGCCATTGAGTTTGAAAGTCCTTCTTTTACTTTGGAGAATGTCGATTTTGAATTAAAAGAATCTCACGAACAGCCTTTTGGAATGGGTTTTAGTGAAGGAAATATTCGCTATGAAATGATATTTGATGATGGAAGTCGTAAAAAAATCTCCGGCCCTTTTAAAATTTATTTTACCCGCGAATTTGAATTGTGGAGAATTTGTTTTTTTTACCTCGCCGGATATAATTTGCAGCACAAGGGAGAGAAAAGTTAAAAAATGAGCGTGTTCTGCTCGATTTATGCTTTAGCCTTTGCTTCTTTTTGGGATAAGAATAAGCCAACCATCACAAATACGACACCGACGATCGTATAAATGCTAATGACATCTTTCAAAACAAACGCTGCGATTGCAAAACCAAAAACAGGACATAAAAACAACCACAATCCGGCTTTTACCGTATTTTTTTTCAACAGCCATAGCCATAATTGGATGGCAAAAATGGACACAAAAACTGCCAGCCATAAAGTGCCTCCCCAAAATTTGAAATCAAAATGATTTTTATTTCCCCGGTATTCGAAAAGGGTAAATGGCAATAATAAGATGCCTCCAATGGTTGTCTGCCATCCATTGATTGTCAAAATACTCAGCTGGTTCCATTTTTTTGCAGAAAAATAAACGGCCCCCATGGAATAAGACAACATGCTGAACAGCAATAAAGCCAGTCCACTTATGGTAATAGAAGCGTCTTTTAATAACGGCCACGATGCACAAACGACTCCGGTTGTTCCTAAAAAAAGAGCAATAAAAACATCCGGCTTTAATTTCTTCTTTAAAAAAAATATTGACGAAAAGCTGATGAATAAAGGATTTGTGGCGATAGCAAGGGCGCCGACTCCTGCTGTTACATTTTGCATCGCGACCACATAACAACCGAGATAAATAGTAATATTCAACAAACCATAAATGGTGATTTGTTTCCATTCCACGCCTTTTGGCAACGTTTGCCTGTTTAATAAATGTGCGAAAATCAACATGATAATTCCTGCTATGGCAAACCTAACTTGCGCGATTACCAAAGGCTGGGAAGAGTACAGCGCAATTTTAGTAGCAGTGGAGGCCGATGCCCACAAAAAAGCAAACAACACTCCTGCTACAATCCATTTATATTGGTTCCTGATCTTGTCTGGTTTTAATTTTCAAATATAAAAGAGAAAATCGAGCATTACTCGTTCGATGATGAATTTTAAAAGAAATTACAAACAAGGAATAAATGTTTGTTTACTGTATAAGATTTTAAAGTAAATTGTCGCAGTAAAAAACTTTTGCGTTGTAATCAGCAAAAAAACAAAATGATGATCAAAAAATTTTCTACCTTCTTATTTATTTTATTTTTCCTTTGCAGTTTCACTCTTTTCGCCCAGGTGAAATCTTCTGATGGCAATCTTCTCGCGCCTGCACCACCGATGGGCTGGATGACATGGAATTATTTTGGCACCGATATCAATGAAAATATTATTCACGAAATGGCAGATGCGATGGTGAATACCGGCATGGTGAAAGCCGGGTATGATCATATCATGATCGACGATGGATGGCAGGGAGGCCGGGATAATAAAAACAATATCATCCCTGATCCTAAAAAATTTCCTTCGGGCATCAAAGCGCTGGCTGATTATGTACATTCGAAAGGAATTAAACTGGGGATTTACTCAGACGCTGCGCAACTTACCTGCGCCAACTTTACCGCCAGTCTTGGTTTTGAAGAACAGGATGCAAAAACCTTTGCTTCCTGGGGAATCGACTACTTAAAATATGATTATTGCCATGCACCATCTGATTCTAATACTGCTAAAATC
>Ga0134125_10002308_pt1 | contig 22705 bp, 18 predicted proteins | sample KB31751_FD_96464 | JGI IMG/M metagenome (GOLD analysis project Ga0134125, IMG submission 96464) | Terrestrial soil microbial communities with excess Nitrogen fertilizer from Kellogg Biological Station, Michigan, USA - KB3-175-1 | ecosystem: Environmental > Terrestrial > Soil > Unclassified ... | reverse complement strand
GCTTCTGCACCGGCAGCTTGCCGCGCTGGTAAAGGCCGATGAAGCGCGGAATATCGCGCCGGGGCACACAGCTTCCCATGTAGCTGCCGCGAATGCTCTTTTCGTCGCTGACCAGCGCCGAGTGCGGATAGGCGAAGCTGGCGCTGACCGCGGGAAGGCCGGCACTGACCACCGTGCCGCCGCGCGCGGCGATGGCGTAGGCCAGGTTCATGGCCGCGATGGCGCCCGCGGTTTCGATCACGTAGTCAAGCCCGCCGCCGGTGGCCTGCCGGATCTCGTCCACCACGTCGGCGTTGCCGGCCAGGAACGTGTCCGTTGCGCCAAGTTCGCGCGCGAGGCGCAGCTTGTCGGCATTCAGATCGACCGCCACGATGCGTTCCGCGCCGGCCACCACCCCGCCCAGCAGGGCATTCATGCCCACGCCGCCCAGCCCAACCACCGCCATTTGTCCGCCCGGCGGCACCTGCGCGGTGTTCAGCACGGCGCCTACCCCGGTCACCACCGCGCAGCCGAAGATCGTGGCGTCTTCCAGGGGCACCTCGTCGGGGATCAGGATCAGGGCGTTCTGGGAAACGACGGCATATTGGGCGAACACGGAAAGCCCGCTGTAGTGATGCAGTGGTGCCCCATTCAGCGACAGGCGGCGGGCGCCGGAGATCAGCGTGCCCTCGGCACGGGACGCCGATGAACTCAGGCAGAGGTTGGGCCGGCCGCCGTTGCAGTAGCGGCAATCCCCGCAACTGCTGACGAACAGGCTGATAACATGATCCCCCGGCTTAAGGCCGGTGACCCCTGGCCCGACCTCTTCGACGATCCCTGCGGCCTCATGGCCCGGTATCGTCGGCAGGCGCCGCGGACGCAGGTTCTCGATCGTCGAAAGATCGGAGTGGCAAAGCCCCGCGCCGACGATCTTGTAGAGCACTTCACCAGGTCCGGGCGGATCGAGATCGACCTCCTCGATGGCCAGTGGCCTGCTGGTCGCATAGGGGCGCGGTTTGCCCTGCTCGCGCAGCACCGCGGCTTTCATCTTCATCGCGTCCTCACTGCTTGCCCGTTGCCGGTTTATTGTCGGCGCCGCGCGGTTCGGCAAGCGGACCGGCGGAAGGGTTTATTCGACGAGCATCTGGCTGGTTGTGAAATGGACACCGAGCCCGGCGAGACGGTCGCTTGCGTCGTCGAGGGTGGTGCGGCCCGCTTCCGTGGGCAGCGCGATGCCGCGGCACGCGTCAAGAATAACGGTCACCTCATAGCCCAGCCGGACGGCATCCTCGGCTGACCAGGCGACGCAGAAATCGGTAGCGAGGCCAGCCAGGAAAACGTGGCGAAAGCCGCGCTGCCGAAGCCAGCCGTCGAGGCCTGTATGGGTGAGGTGATCGTTCTCGAAGAACGTCGAATAGCTGTCGAGATGCGCTCGGAAACCCTTGCGAATAATCAATTCAATCTTGGTCTGATCGATATCCGGATGAATAGCGGCATTGGTGCTGCCGGCCATGGCGTGTTCCGGCCACAGCACCTGCGGGCCATAGGACAGTTGGACGCTGTCATACGGCTGCCGGCCTGGATGACTCGTCGCGAAGGAGTGGTGGCCAGCGGGGTGCCAATCCTGGGTAGCAAAAGCGTGGTGAAACTGTGCCAGAAGCCGATTGATCACCGGCACGACAAGATGCCCCTCGGCAACCGCCAGTTCCCCGCCGGGCATGAAGGTCGGCTGCACATCGACGATCCCCAGTACGGACAGGTCGGGGTCAATACGCATCGAAAAAGGCTCCTGTTCAGCGGATCGTGGCGATAGTATGGATTGTTGGCGTTCCAGTCTGCCAATTCCTCGGGGGAGGTCGAGTTTCATGAAAATACTGCGTCTGTCGCTGCCAGCCTTGCTGCTGGCGGGCGGTCTCGCGATGCAGCAAGCCGATGCGGCAAGCTTCCGTTGGGCCAATGACGGCGATGTCGGTGCCATGGACCCGACAACGCGGCAGGAGACGGTGCAGCTTTCCTTCCTTTCCAATATCTATGAGCCCCTGGTCCGCCGCGACCGCAAGCTCCAGCTCCAGCCCGCACTCGCCGTGAAGTGGGAACAGGTCAGCCCGACCGTCTGGCGGTTCCATCTTCGGCCAAACGTCAAATGGCAGGACGGCTCGCCCTTCACGGCGGACGACGTCGTGTTCACATTGCAGCGCTATCTGTCGAAGACGTCCATCATGCGCGCGCCGATGTCGATGGTGAAGGAAGCGCGCAAGGTCGACGACATGACCGTGGACTTCGAGACCTACAAGCCGGACCCGATCTTTCTGCAGGAGCAGACCAACTTCCTGATCATGTCGAAGGCGTGGTGCGAAGCGCACAACGCGGTGGAGCCGGTGGTCATCGGCGGCAAGGATGACAACTACGCCGTGCACAATGCTATGGGCACCGGCCCATTCCGGCTGGTGATCCGTGAGCCGGACCATCGGACAGTCGTGGAAAAGAACACGGGCTGGTGGGACAAGCCCGAGCACAATGTCGATCGCGTCGAGTTCGACGTGATCTCGAGCGCCTCCACCCGTGTCGCGGCCTTGCTGTCGGGCGAGGAGGACATGATCTACTCCGTTCCGCCGCAGGACATGGCGCGCATCGCGCAGTCGCCGAACCTCAAGCTTATTCAGAATCCCGAGTTGCGGACGATCTTCCTGGGTCTGGATGTGTGGCGCGATGAGCTGATCACCTCGGACGTGAAGGGGAAGAACCCGCTCAAGGATCTGCGGGTGCGGCAGGCCTTCCAGCTCGCGATCGATGAGCCGACGATCGTCAAGAAGGTCATGCTGGGTCTTGGCCATCCCACCGCGTCGATGTGGGGGCCGGGCGTCAATGGTTACAACGCGAAGCTGGATGTGCGGCCGAAGCCGGATGTGGCGAAGGCCAAGAAGCTGATGGCGGAGGCCGGCTACCCGAACGGGTTCCGCATCGGCTTCGATTGCCCGAACGACCGCTATGTGATGGATGAGCAGATCTGCACGGCCATCACCTCGATGCTGGCGCGGATCGGCGTGAAGGTGGATCTGACGGCGCAGACCAAGGCGAAATTCTTCGCCAAGATCCAGGGACCGAAATTCGACACCGACTTCTATCTGCTTGGCTGGACGCCGGCGACGTACGACGCGCACAACGTGCTGTACACACTGCTCTCGACACGTGGGAACGGCCGGGGCGAGGTCAACTACGAAGGCTATTCAAACCCGGTCATGGACGATCTGACGGCCAAGATTGGTGTCGAGACCGATCAGGAGAAGCGTGACGCGCTGATCGACCAGGCCAATCTGCTGATCCAGCACGATCTGCCGCTGATCCCGTTGCATCAGCAGGTGATCGTCTGGGCGGCGAAGAAGAATGTCGACGTAGCACAGCCGGCCGATAACTTCTTCCCGTATCGCTACATCCAGGTGAAGTAGGAAAGTCGGCGCCGGGTCGGGCTGACGCCGCCGGTTGCCGACCCGCAAAGCGATGCCTGGCCGGCCGATCCGTATGGATCGGCCGGCTGCATCACAGTCTTGCCGCGGTTTCGTGCGTTTTGAGCGTGATCGTTGCAGGCGGAATTGCCGGAGACGTGGATCACAAGATCAAACAAAGAGTCAGAGCCTGGCTCGTGCCTCTATCTGCACCGAACGGGCTCTACGTGCGCGCCGGTGCCGAGCCGAGCCGTGACAGGCAGCGAGAAGGAAACCCTCCCGAATCGACATTTGCATCTGTTCGACCACACTATTCCGAGGTCGGCTCAGGCTTCCAGCCTCCGGGAGGGGTCCGCATGTACGGAATGGTATCGCCGCTTCAGCAGACATGCCTGTCCGCTCTGATCCTGCTGTTCGTTGGCGTGGCGTTCATTGCCGGCGCGAAGGCGGATGACACCGGTTCGGCGGGCAAAGCCTCCGCGCCGGCCCCGGTCTCCCTGACCCAGAAACCGGCACCGCCTGCGCAGGCGGTCGGATACGATTGCCCCCAGCGGCCTGACCCGATCGTGGGCGTGTCGTCGAAGCTGGTCGTCGAACTGACGCATGACACGCTGTGGCGACCTCGGGACAGCGAGGTCCGCTTCACGATCCGCGGCAGCAACGACACGGCCGGCGTGCAGAAAGTCCGGGTCTGCTTCGGCTGGCAGCCGCCCAACGGGAGGAGCACGGCGGACCCGTTCTATGTCTTGCGCGGTGCGCCGTTGGTTCGCTCGATCCATGACGATACGAGCATTCCGCAGTACGGCGCCGTGGTACCGGCGCTGGATGAGATTCCCGGCAGTGACTGGTGGGGACAGCGCTTCGTCGGGCCCAACGTCGTCTCGTTCACCGGACTGTTTGTCGTGCCGGTGGCCGACATGGTGATCGAAGTGACTGCCGGCGACGGTGAAATCTCTACGGTTTCCCTGCCCGTCGGCGTGACCAGCGTGTCGCTGTCCTGGATCCTCGTGGTCATCGTGTTTGCCGCGTTCTGGGGGGCGGTCGCCCTTGTGACACCGCTGAGGAACATACGGCGGCGGCAACTGGCCCTGCGCCTGATAGCGACGGGTGACGGCTACGCCAGCTTGTCGCAGTTTCAGATCATGCTCTGGGCGATCGTCGTCGGGTTGTCCGCCGTCTACGTCATGGTTCTGTCCGGCAATCTGATCAGCATCACGCCCGGAACGCTGACCCTGCTCGGCATTGCCAGCCTGGCTGCGCTGCTCGGGCGGGTACCGCCTGCCGATCAGACTGTCCCCGCCGCGCCACCAGCCAATCAGCCCGTTCCTACCGCCCCTGCCGCGACGGTGGCCCGCATCCCGCGCTGGTCGGACCTTGTCATCGCCGACTCGGGCACCGGAGAAATCGACGTGACCCGTGTGCAGATGCTGATCTTCACCTTGATCTCGGCCGCGTTCGTCACCTTGAAGGTGGTGTCCAGCTACGAAATCCCCACGATACCGGATACTTTCCTGCTGCTCATGGGCATTAGCAACGGCGTCTACGTGACCGGACGGCACATCCCGAGCAGAGGGAAGGCAACATGACCGTGCCGCCCTTCTTCAACGCCCGTTCTGCCCAAGGGCGAAACTGAACAGACGATCCTTGCCCAGCAGGAACACCCGTCCCCCGGTCGGGAACAGCCGGCGAATCGCCGGATCGCCGACATCCAGCCCACCGGTATAGGCGCCGAACGCGGGCATCATGATCCGCTGGCGGTCCGCCACGAAGCAGGGGCGGCTGACCGACGTCCCGCGCGCCGGTACCAGCGCTTTTGGATGGTGGTGCCCGACGATCTCCGCCGCAGCCGACGGCCTCCCCGCCTGATGGCGAAACAGGATCGGGCCCGCGCAAAAATGTTCCTGCCATTCGCCGCCGACACCTTCCGGCGGTGCCGGATCGTGGTTTCCTTGTACCCAGATGAAGCGATGGGCCTCCGTCATCGCAGTCAGACGGGCAAGCTCGGACCGCGGCAGGCGTGCGGCACCATTCGCATCATGGAACGAATCCCCTAGCCCGATGACGATGGCGGGACACCAACGGCGCAGGAGAAGGGTCAGCCGGTCCAGCGTCGCCTGCGTGTCCCAAGGTGGCAGCAGCATCCCCTTCGGCGCGAAGGACGAACCCTTTTCCAGGTGCAGGTCGGAGACGGCGAGAATACCGGCCGCAGGCCAGAATAGCGCGCCCATCGGATCGAGCATCAGCCGCTCCCCGGCGAGATGAATGGGCGCCGGGCTCACGCGAACAATCTGCCTTGCGCGGGACGCTGACGGGCGACATTGGCGCGATGGGTTGTCGTCACCGGCGGCGGTTCGGCTTCGCCGGTGGCTTCGGCAATGATTGCCTCGGCTTCCGCCAGCAGCTTTTCTTCGCTTGTGTCGCTGCGCACGCTTTCGCGCCCGATCTCCAGCAGCACCGGAACCGCCAGCGGCGAGACGCGCGACAGCACCATATGCACGATGCGGCCCTTCACACGGCGCAGCATGGCAGCGATCCGCCCCACATCGATCAGGCCGGTGGCGGCGTCCTCACGCGTGGCCCGCAACAGGATGTGGTCCGGCTGGTGGCGGCGCAGCACGTCGTAGATCAGGTCGCTGTTCACCGTCACCTGGCGCCGCGTCTTCTCGGCACCCGGATGGTGCCGCTGGATCAGTCCGGCAATAACCGCGACGTTGCGGAAGGTCCGTTTCAGCATCGAGCTTTCGGCCATCCACGTTTCCAGGTCGTCGCCCAGCATGTCCTGATCGAACAGGGCCGCGACATTTATCGGCTGGTGCGCCGACCAGATTCCCAGCACGTAGTCTGTAGCGACGAATCCCAGCGGCGCGAAGCCGGCGCGCTCCATCCGCTTGGTGATCAGCATGCCCAGTGTCTGATGTGCGTTGCGGCCTTCGAAGCAGTAGGCGACGAGGTACCAGCGGTCGCCGCGCGGAAATGTCTCTACCAGAAGATCGCTGCGCCCGGGCAGGCGAGAAATGCCGCGTTGCAGGCGCAGCCATTCCTGCACCGACTCCGGGAACAGGGTCCAGCGCGCAGGGGTTTGCAGCAGCGCACGCACGCGGTCGGCGAGATTGGTCGTCAACGGCAGCCGGCCGCCTTCGTAGGCAGGCACCATCGGCTCCCCTGTGCCGCCTTCCATGCATTCCACCACCGTCTCATGCACCCGCAGAAACCGCAGCAGGCGCCCGGCAAACATGAACGTGTCGCCCGGGCGCAGCAAATTGACGAAGTATTCCTCGATTTCCCCCAATGTCGGGCCGAACCTTTTGCGCCCGACCAGCCTGACTTTCAGCAACGGAGCTTCGACGATTGTGCCGATGTTCATCCGGTGCTGAATGGCGATGCGGTTGCTGCGCACATGGACGCGGCCCTCGCTGTCGCGAAACAGCTTGCGCCAGCGGTCATAGGCTGAGAGCGCGTAGCCGCCGTCCTCCACGAAGCGCAGCACGTCGTCGAAATCCTTGCGGGACAGGCCGGTGTAGGGCTGGGCCTGGCAGACTTCCGTATAGACATCGTCCGGCCGGAACGGCGCGCTGCACGCCAGGCCAAGCAGGTGCTGCGCCAGCACATCCAGGCCGCCGGGGCGCGGCGGATCGCCGTCCAACTCGCGGGCGGCAACGCCCAGTATGGCCGCCTCGCATTCCAGCACCTCGAACCGGTTGGCCGGCACCAGGATAGCGCGCGACGCCTCATCCATGCGGTGATTGGCGCGGCCCACGCGTTGCAGCAGGCGCGAGACGCCCTTGGGCGCGCCGACCTGAATCACCTGGTCCACGCCGCCCCAGTCGATGCCCAGGTCCAGAGAGGAGGTCGCCACCACCGCGCGCAGCGTGCCGGCGGCCATCGCCGCCTCGACCTTTCGCCGTTGGGAGACCTCCAGCGACCCGTGATGCAGGGCGATCGGCAAAGTGGAGTCATTCAGCTTCCACAGCGCCTGGAACATCAGTTCCGCCTGGGCGCGCGTGTTGACGAAGACGATCGTCATGCCGGCGGCCCGGATCTGCGCCATCACCTGCGGGGCTGCCTCCAGTCCCATATGGCCGGACCAGGACAGCCGTCCTTCCGGCAGGGTCATCGACAACTCCGGCGGCGTGCCATCCGCCACTTCGATCCGCAGCGAGGCGCCGACAAAGGCCTGGATCGGCCCGGGATGGGCCACGGTGGCGGACAGGCCGACCCGTCGCGCGCCAGGGGCAAGGCTGCGCAGGCGCGCAACCCCCAACGCGAGTTGGTCCCCGCGCTTGGTTCCGGCGAGGGCGTGCACCTCATCCATGACGATGCAGGAAAGCCCGGCGAACAGGGCCGGCGCATCCGGCAGCGACAGCAGAACCGCCAGACTCTCCGGCGTCGTGAGCAGGATATGCGGCGGTGCCGCCCGCTGGCGCGCGCGCCGGTTGGCCGGGGTATCGCCGGTGCGGGCCTCTATGCTGACGGGCAGCTTCATGGCCTGGACCGGCCCTGTCAGGTTGCGGGCTATATCGGTGGCGAGCGCCTTGAGCGGGCTGACATAGATCGTGTGCAGCCCATCGCGCGGCGGCCCCGCGAGATCGATCAGGCTCGGCAGGAATCCGGCCAAGGTCTTGCCGCCGCCGGTGGGGGCGATCAGCAGCACGCTTTCCCCGGCACGGGCGGCCTCCAGCATCGCCAGTTGATGCGGGCGGGGCGCCCAGCCCTGGGCGGCGAACCAGCCGGCAAACGGTTCCGGTAATGTTCCTGGCATGCCGGGACATAAGCACAGAGCCCGGCCTCGCTGCTACTCCCGGTGTGCAGTCCCTGACGGCGGTCAGGCTGCTACCTTCTCCACCCGCACATCCTTGATGTCGCGGAAGGACAGGGCGGGGGCCAGTTCCTCCGCCCGCCGCATCATGAACGCCGAGGTCGCCAGGAACACCGGGTCCCCGTCCACGTCGTCCGCCATCGCGCTGCGGTTGTCAGCGATGAATCGTGCCAGTGCCGCGCGGTCCGGCGAGGATATCCAGCGGGCCAGCGCATAGGGCGGCGTTTCGAACCCGATTGCGACCCCGTACTCGGCCCCAAGACGGGCCTGCAACACGTCGAGCTGAAGCGTGCCGACGACGCCGACGAGCGGCGCGGCGCCATCCTGCGGACGGAAGAGCTGCACCACGCCTTCCTCGGCCAGTTCGACCAGCGCCTGCCGCAGCTTCTTGGCCTTCATGGCGTCATCCAGACGCACGCGGCGGAGGATTTCCGGGGCGAAATAGGGCACGCCGGTGAACTGGATATCCTCCCCTTCCGTCAGCGTATCGCCGATGCGCAAGGTGCCGTGGTTGGGGATTCCCACGACGTCGCCGGCGAAGGCTTCATCCGCGATCTCCCGTTCCCGTGCGAAGAAGAACTGCGGCGCGTGCAGCGGGATCAGCTTGCCGGTCCGCACTTGCTTCAGCCGTATGCCCCGGCTGAGCCGTCCGGAGCAGACCCGCGCGAAGGCGATGCGATCGCGGTGGTTCGGGTCCATGTTGGCCTGGATCTTGAAGACCAGGGCGGTGAGGCCGGGTTCGGTCGCCTCGATGATCCGCTTGTCCGCGGGCTGGGCGCGCGGGCGCGGTCCGTACTCGGCCAGGCCGTCCAGCAGGTCCTGCACGCCGATGCCCTTGATCGCGCTGCCGAAATAGACTGGGGTGAGATGCCCGGCATTGAACGATTCCAGATCGAATTCGGGCAGCGCGGCGCGCACCAGGTCCACCTCCTCCGCCACGGCCTGCAGCCGCGGATCGGCCTGTGGCAGGTCGGCGGTCAGGTGCATCGCCCGCTGCCGCAGATCGTAGGTTCCGGCAAACTCCGCGGCACGGCCGACCGGCCAGGTGACCGGCGTGGTGTCGAGCGCCAGGGTCGATGCGATCTCATCCAGCAGTTCGATCGGATCGCGCGCCTCGCGGTCCATCTTGTTGATGAAGGTCACGATCGGGATGTCCCGCAGGCGGCAGATCTCGAACAGCTTGCGGGTGCGCGCTTCGATCCCCTTGGCTGCGTCGATCACCATCACCGCGGAATCGACCGCGGTGAGGGTGCGGTAGGTGTCTTCCGAAAAATCCTCGTGGCCTGGCGTGTCGAGCAGGTTGAACACGCAGCCGGCATGTTCGAACGTCATGACCGAGGTGACGACGGAGATGCCGCGCTCGCGCTCAATGCCCATCCAATCGGACCGGGTGCGCCGGCGCTCACCCTTGGCGCGGACATTGCCGGCAAGCTGGATGGCGCCGCCCGCGCGCAGCAGGTGCTCGGTCAGGGTCGTCTTGCCCGCGTCCGGGTGGGAGATGATCGCGAAAGTGCGGCGGCGGGCGATTTCGGCGGCGGGTTCGGTCATGCTGGGTCCTTGACGCGCGCACGCCGGGGGGAGGGGACCCGCCCGGCGCGTCGGGCGATATATAGGACTGGCGCGCCGAAAACCAGGGTTGCGGGACTGGGTAGGCGGAACGTGACCCCCGGCGGTGACATGCAGTATCCGCACCGGCTGGTGAAAACTTCTCCCCGGAAGCCGACCGCGGCCGGATGGCGGTACAGCTATGAAAATGCTGCTGAATGGCCCCTGGCTGGGTTTCTCTCACCCGCCAAGTTGTGATGAATATGTCGTAGCAGATCCGGTCGGTCTCCGAGCGCGCCCGTCCGATCAGACGCCCACCATCACATCGGACGCCTTGATCACTGCGAAGGCCTGCATGCCGGGCTTCAACCCAAGCTCCTGCGCCGCCTCGTTGGTGATCGATGCGGTGATCGTTACCGTCGGCGACACCTCGATCCGCACATGTGTCGTCGTGGCACCAGGCGTCACTGCCCTAACAGTGCCGGCAATCTGGTTGCGGGCGGATAGCTTCATCATCCTCATCCTTTGCCAGGGTGAACGCTACTTTCCGGCGGCACAAACGCGGTTGAGTGCCGCCAGGTGCTTGCGCGCCGCGCGCGCTGTATCCAGCTCAATGGCACGATACCGTTCCACGATCGTCCGTCCCGCGCGGGTCAGCATCGCCCCACCGCCGCCGCTGCCGCCGGCCGCCGTCTCTACCACCGTGGTACCCAAGCTGCGGTTGAGATCCTCCACCAGTTCCCAGGTGCGCCGGTAGGACATCCTGAGCGCTCGGCCGGCAGCGGAGATCGAGCCGGAGCGAGCAATCTCCTCGAGCACGGCGACCTTACCCGGGCCGATCCGTGCGCCGGAGACCAGATCAAGCCGGATACTCAGCCGGTCGCTGGTGCGCGCGCTCGCGGACGATGCTGGCTTGCGTTTTCCCATGGTGGCTCTTCCAACCCGGCTATGCTCCCTCGGCCCATATGGGCGATCGCGCGAGCGTGGCTTTCCGATCGACCCATGACAAGTGGCAATATGCGCCGGCGTCAGGCCAGACGACCGTCTGGCGGCAGCCCGGTCCTGGGGCGGCGCCTCTTGTCGTTATACCTCAAGGGCTATACCGTTCGAAGTGAACATGGATTGATGGCGTGCTGTGGGTGCCGCCATTCGTTGCGACGCGATGGTCCGGTGTCCGTCGTTTGCAATCATAAAGGTACGATTGATGCGTTTTCTTCTTGTAATTTGCTTGCTGCTTGCGCCGCTGGCGGCCCGGGCGCAGCAACTGACGGTATTCGCGGCCGCCAGCCTGACTGACGCGATGAAGGACGTATCGGCACAATGGCAGAAGGCGGGCCACCAGCCCTTACGCATGTCGTTTGCGTCGAGTTCGACCCTGGCAAGGCAGATCGAGCAAGGCGCCCCCGTGAATGTTTTCGCGTCGGCCGATGAAAAATGGATGAACTATCTGGCCAAGAAGGACCTGATCGCCGCCGACTCCCGAAAGGACCTTCTCGGCAACGACCTCGTTTTGGTGGTGCCTGCCAACAAGCCGCAGCACGTCACGATCGGGCACGGCTTCAATCTGGTCGGCCTGCTGGGTCCGAGCGGACGCGTCGCCACCGGCGATCCGGCGCATGTACCGGTCGGTATCTATGCCGAGCAGGCGCTGAAGAATCTGGGGATCTGGGATGCCGTCATGCCGCATATCGCGCGAACGGATGATGTGAGGTCCGCCCTGCTGCTGGTGGAACGCGGGGAAGCACCGGCCGGGATTGTCTATGCGACGGATGCCGCGGTGTCGAAAGCCGTTATGGTCGCCGGGACATTTCCTGCCAGCAGCCATGACCCTGTCACCTATCCCTTCGCGGTAACCAAGTCCGGTGACACACCAGACGCGCGGGCGCTGATGACGTTCCTGTCCGGGCCGCAGGCGCGGGCAATATTCGTCAAACGCGGCTTCAAGGTGGAATAAGCTGCTCCTCTCCCCCGAAGAGTGGGAAGCCGTCAGGCTGACGCTGGGCATCGCAGCCCGGGCTGTGGGGTTTGGTCTACCGCTCGCCGTGATCACGGCGTGGATACTCGTCCGCCACCGTTTCCCAGGGCGAGCAGTGCTGAATGCTCTGGTGCATCTTCCGCTGGTCTTGCCGCCGGTGGTCACCGGTTGGCTGCTGCTGATCATTTTCGGCATTCGCGGTCCGATCGGGTCGCTGCTGAATGACTGGTTCGGTGTGCGGCTGGTCTTCACCACGGCCGGCGCCAGTCTCGCCTGTGCGGTGATGACATTCCCTGTCATGGTGCGCGCCATACGCCTGTCGCTCGAGGCTGCTGATCAGGGCCTTGACCAGGCAGCGCGCACGCTCGGCGCGGGGCGTCTGGATCGCCTGTTCAATGTCACCTTGCCGCTCGCCTCTCCCGGCATTCTGGTGGGCGGCATTGTCGCCTATGCCACCTGCCTGGGTGAGTTCGGTGCGGTCATCACCTTTGCCGCGAACATTCCCGGCGAGACGCAGACCCTGCCGCTGGCGATCTACGCCGCTTTGCAGGTTCCCGGCGGGGAGTCGAAGGCGGCAGAACTGGCGATGGTCTCAGTGACCCTGGCGCTGATCGGCCTGCTGCTGTCCGAATGGATGGGCAGGCGGTTGAACCTCATGCTTGGCCGATGAGCCTGAGGGTACGGCTGCGCCACCGTTTCCCGTCGGTGCGCATGGACGTGGCCTTCGACACGCCCATACCAGGGACGACAGTGCTGTTCGGGCCGTCCGGCGCCGGCAAATCCACCATCATTTCGGCTGCGGCTGGACTGTTCCGGCCGGAAGAATGCCGCGTTGTTATCGGCGACCAGATTCTGAGCGATACCGCGGCCGGCATTTGGCTGCCGCCGGAACGGCGGCGGATGGGGCTGGTGTTTCAGAATGCGCGCCTGTTTCCCCATATGTCAGTCGTGACCAATCTGCGCTTCGGCATGCGCCGGGCGGCGCCAGGGCCGGTGCAATTCCACGAAGTCGTCGATCTGCTGGGCATTGCACCGTTGCTGGACCGCAAGCCGCACACGCTGTCGGGTGGTGAGCGCCAGCGTGTCGCGATCGGCCGCGCGCTTCTGGCGCAGCCGCGGATGCTGCTGATGGATGAGCCGCTGGCCAGCCTGGATGCCGGCCGCAAGGCCGAAATCATGCCGTATCTGACGCGGCTGAAGACGGCGCTGAGACTCCCGATTTTGTATGTGACGCACGCCCTGGACGAAGTGTCGCAGCTTGCGGACTCGCTGGTACTGATCGACTCGGGGCATGTGGTTGGGGCTGGCCCTGTCTCGGACATTGCCACGCGCACGGACCTGCCGCTGGCCCAGCGCGACGATGCCGGGGCTGTATTGATCTGCCGCATCGCCGAACATGACGCTGATCGGAAACTGTCGCGCCTGGAAGGCGGCGGTGCAACGTTCTGGGTGCCGCTCCTGGATGTCCCGACCTCGGCGGAATGCCGGATTCGCATTCCGGCGCGTGAGGTGATTCTGGCCGGCAAGCCACCCGACGCCATCAGTGTTCACAACATCGTGCCGGGCGAGGTACGTCGCATTGCCGGCGACGCGGGCCGTCGCTCGGTTCTCGTGGAAATTGCGCTGCCGAGCGGGGCGTTGATTTCGCGGGTCACGCCGGATGCAATCGTTCGACTGGCGCTGGCACCTGGGAGACCGGTCCTGGCGCTGATAAAATCCACCTCGATCGAGGTGCTGAACGCATAGATCAGACCGCGACACCAGTCGGGCCATTTTCATTATATCCTGTTGGATATTACGGTCCGGGTCCGATAATCGGATCGCGAACGCGTCGCTGCATACGGGGCCCCCGGGTAACGTACTGGAACCAGTCGGCGGCTCCATCGTTCCTGCTCACGAAACTGCGTGCCATGTCAGAATGAGGCGGGGTTGTGCATCCGAACGCCTGAACGCGCGCGCTGGCTGGACCCTGCGGCACCTCATAACTATATCCAACATCGCATAACAGACGGCTCGCGTGTGAGCCACAGCTGACGGAGACTGCACATCATGTCCGTATCTGAGCAGACGCGGCCGCAGGCCACGAACCCACAGCACCACGCCCAAATGCTGATTGGCGGTGCCTGGGTCGGCAGCGCGTCCGGTGCGACACTGACTGTGGAGAACCCCGCCAAGCGCCAGCCGATCGCCGACATTCCGCGCGGCGCCGCGGCCGACGTGGACCGTGCCGTGGAAGCGGCTGCCCGGGCCTTTCCTGCCTGGTCCAAGGTGGCCCCGCGCGATCGCGGCCGGCTGCTGCTGCAGATCGCCGAAGCGCTGGAGGCTCGCGGCAAGGAACTCGCCCGCACCATCGCATTGGAAACCGGCAACGCGCTGCGAACCCAGGCGCGCGGCGAAGCGCGGCTATCCGCCGATATCTTCCGCTATTTCGGTGGCCTCGCCGGCGAGTTGAAGGGCGAGACCATTCCCCTCGGGGAAAACGTTCTGAGCTACACGCGGCGGGAACCCCTGGGCGTTGTCGGCGCGATCATCCCATGGAACGCCCCGGTGCTGCTCGGCGCCTTGAAGATTGCGCCCGCCCTCTGTGCCGGCAACACGCTGGTGCTGAAGGCCGCCGAGGACGCGCCGCTCGGCGTGCTTCTGATGGCGGAGGTGTGCCAGGAATTCCTGCCCCCAGGCGTGCTGAATGTGCTCACCGGTCTCGGTGAGGAATGCGGCGCGGCCCTGTCGCAACATCCGGCAATACGCAAACTGTCGTTCACCGGCTCGACCGAGGTGGGCAAACTCATCATGCGGGCGGCGGCCGACCGCATCGTGCCGGTCTCGCTGGAGCTCGGCGGCAAAAGCCCCTCCATCGTCTATCCGGACGCCGATGAGGATTGGGTGGTGGAAGGTGTGATCGCCGGCATGCGCTTCACCCGGCAGAGCCAGTCCTGCACTGCCGGGTCGCGCTTGTTCCTGCACGCCGATATCTTCGACAGCTTTCTCGATAAGCTGCGCGTGAAGACGCAGGCGCTGAAGCTGGGTGATCCGCTGGACGAGGAAACCGATATCGGCGCCATCATCAATGACAAGCAATTCCGTAAGGTGTGCGGCTATGTCGAAGATGGGCTGAAGCGCAAGGACGCGCGCCTTGTATTCGGCGGCCTGCCGCCCAAGGAAGGCCCGCTCAGCGAAGGCTATTTCGCTGTTCCCACTGTCTTCGCCGATACGTCCAACGATTGGCGCCTGGCACGTGAGGAAATCTTCGGCCCGGTCCTGGTGGCGATCCCCTGGCGGGACGAGGCAGAGGCGATCCGCATGGCAAATGACAGCCATTACGGCCTCGCTGCCTATGTCTGGACGCATGACATCGGCAGCGCGTTGCGCACGGCACATGCGATCGAATCAGGTTGGGTCCAGGTGAACCAGGGCCTCGGCCAGCAGCCCGGGCATTCCTACGGCGGCTACAAGCAAAGCGGCATCGGCCGCGAATTCTCCCTTGAAGGGATGCTCGACAGCTTTACGCAGAGGAAGAATGTCACGGTCAATCTGAATACGCCACGTCGGCATTGACGGCGGCGCGCGGTGGTGCCCGGTTGCTTCCGGGCCCCGCCTTGGTTTGGCGCAGAAGCCGTTGCCAGGTGCGGCGCCTGCTTTCCGCCTGCGCGGCCAGGGTGCCGGTCGCGGCAAGCGCGTCGTGCGCGCCCTGGGCCAAACGGCGGCGCAGCGCAGTGTTGCGCAGCAGCCAGCTCAGCGCCGCGTACCAGGACGCGGTGTCGTTCGGCACCAGTATTCCGCCAGGACCGTCGGCAAGAGAGCCGCGATAGACGTCGATATCTGATGCCAGCACCGCCAGGCCCAGCGCCGCGTAGTCGAGTGTCTTGATCGGCGATTTGCAGCGGTTGAACGGCGTATCGGCCAGTGGCGCAAGGCCGACATCCCAGCCCGGCTGGCTGGTGATCCAGGAGACGAAGCCGGGATAGGACAATGCCGCGAGCGGTGGCGTGCTCAGCCGATTGATCCAGGGCGGCAGGTCTCCCCGACTGCTGAAGCCGAGCATGTCGATGGTGACGGAGTCTCCGAAGTCGTCCCGCAGTCTCGTCAGAGCGGGCGCCACAATGGCGAAGTCGTCATCGTGGGTCGCCGTTCCCATGCACAGGATGCGCAGCGATCCCTCGCGGAACGGGGGAGAGACAGGCGCGGGGTGCTGCCACAGCCGTTCGTCGATTCCGTTCGGCACCACGACGATATCGCGGCGCAGCGGCATAAGACCGGCGGCAAGAGCGGGGGTGGAGACGCAGACGGCATCGGCGTGACGCAGGATGCGCTGCACGATCCTTGCCTTCGGCCGCAACGCCGCTGCGTCGGGGTGCCGACGGGGAATGTTCAGCAGGTCATCGTCCATGTCGTACACCAGCGTTGCGCCAGTGCGACGGGCATGGACGGCCAGCGCGTCCGCCGCCTGCATGTCGGACAGGGCGTAGCGCTGTGTGACGATCACGTCCGCGTCGTAGTCCAGTGCCGTTTCGGCATCGGCAATGACTACGTCGATGTCGCCGCCGATCTGCGGGTGATCCAGCGGCTGGAGCAGGCGGATATAGGCACACGGGCTCAGCACGCCGTTGTCCAGGCGTTCGGGAACGACGACCATACTGGTGCGGCCAGCGCGGCGCATGGGACGCGGCAACAGGCTGCCGGTCGTCTGCTGCACGGCCAGATAATCCTTGGCGTAGAAGTCGGCGACCGCATGCCGTTTCTTTGCCGCGATGGGGCGCGCGTTCCGCAGTGCCGCGCGCACCTCGGCGAAGACCCGCAGCCACGCGGCGGTCGATGAGGTGGGTTCCGCAAGCCAGGTGTAGGCCCGCCCTTTCAGCCGTTCCGGAAATGCGCCGATCCGCACGGCAACGATGGGCAGCCCGGCCGCGATCGCTGCGCTGAGCGTGTAGCTGAAGGTTTCCGGCCAGGAGGCAGGGAACCAGACCACGTGCGGCTTCGTCCGGGCCAGCAGCGCTGGCAGATCCTTGTCCGCATACTTGCCGGTGATGCGCAGATGCGCGGCGGCGTGCTGGGGAAAATCCGCTTCCACATCGCCGATCAGGTGTACTTCGATCGATCCTGGATCGGCGGCTTCGGCAAGCGCGGCGACAGTATGCGCGCCTTTGTGCGGCGCCAGAACCCCGAGAACGGCGATACGGAGCGGTCCGCGCGTTGGCGTGGGGATTGACACGGGCCACGGCCCGGACGCAACCGCTTCATGCGGCGCCAGCACGGCGCGGCTGTCCAGGCCGTAGCGTGCCAGGCGTTCCTTCACGTCGTTGCTTGGGCACAGCACGCGGTCCGCCTCCAGGAACTGCCAGGCATGTTCGTGCCGCCACGACAGGACATCGCGCGCGCCATGCGACGGGCGCTCGGCGATACAGGCATTGCATGTGGCCGGTCCCGGTTCCGCGCAATATTGCCCATTGGGCCAGGGCAGCAGATTCACCTGCGGACAGATGGCGAAATAGTCGTGCACCGTGACGTCGAAGGGCACGTCCAGGCGGTGAATCAAGGTTCGGATATCCATATCCACGCCGGCCAAATGGTGCAGGTGGATACGCGACACCGCCGCCGACCGCAGCAGCCGGATCAGGTCATTGATGCGCTCACCCGGAAGCGTCAGCGACGGATGACCGGCAAGGGCAGGGACGGACAAGGTTGAGCCACGCGTGGTTGCATGCAGCAGCAGAACGTTGGCATGTCCCCGGAGCCTGGCCGTCAGCCATCCGATATGGCGTTGCACGCCGCCGCCCAGGTCGTGCGAGACCATCAGAATGGTCGGCCGGCGTGACGCGCGGAACAGGGCGCAGGTCACCGCGAACCGTGAGGGACCAATTTCGTCCCGTCTCACGTGCTGGTCGATAATCCGTTTGTATCCGGGATAGCGGGCCGAAATCAGCTTCAGCCCCTTATCCGCCAGCGCGGTTCCGTCTGCTCCGAAGCTTGCGGAACCCTGATGATAGACGAAGACGTCGCAGGCGACTCTGTGCTGCCAGCCGCGCCCCGAGGCGCGCATGCAGAAATCGTTTTCCTCGCCGTAGCCCTTGCCGAATGCTTTGGTATCGAACAACCCGACGTCCCGCAGCGCGTCACGACGGATATACATGCAGAACCCGACCGTCGTCGGCACATCGACGGACCGGCCCTTGTTGACGATCCGACAGGTATCGTCAACCTGAATGAGCGGCAGACCGAACAAAATCGGCCCGCCCACGTCGGATGGATAGCCGCATATGGTTGCATTATTGGAGAAGGGAGAAACGCTGGCGATCCGGGGCGCGGCGTAAGCCTGCGCGGCGAGCCGTGTGAGCCACCCTGCGGGTACTTCGGTATCGCTGTTGAGCAGGACGACATCGTGGTCCCCCGCTTCCGTCATGCCGCGATTGACCGACGCAACGAAACCCAGATTGCGGCGATGACGGATCAGGATGATGCTGTCCTGCTGTGCCAGCTTGTCCAGCCACGCCGCCAGAAGCGGCTCGGGTGATCGATCATCAATGACAATCACCCGACCCGGCGGGCGGTCTGTATCGGCAAGCACGGAGCGGATGCAACGTCGGGTCTGCGCCAGTCCGCGATAGACGGGAATGATCACGTCAACGAAGACGCCCGGCCGTAGTGTGGCGGGTGCACCGGTAGCAGGCAGATGGTCGTCGATCTCGATCAGCCGTTCGGTGGGCCAGCCGCGGGCTGCACCGATTCGCAAATGATACAGCAACGGATTGCCGGCGGACTCCGGATGCTGATCGGCGTACCAGGCCGCGTCGAATCGCGGGTGCGGGTTGCGCAGTTCTGCCGCGCCGCTTTGCAGATAGTGCAGCAGCGGATTGAGGCCCCTTGGGCCAATGTCGGGATAATGTTCGGCGTACCAGGCACTGTCGAACCAGCGATTCGGGTCGCGTCTTTCCTGGGCGCCGCGGGTCAGGAAATGGCGCAGCGGATCAACACCGGCCGCCGCAACGTCGGGATAGCGCGACATATACCACGCCGCATCGAAGAAGCCGGCGAAGGCCTGGCCGAGCGAAGCGAGCCTGGTGGTGTCTTGGTTGTCGGGAGGGAGAGACATCAAGCGGGGTCCAGACGAGCCGGCGAGCGATTCATGGAGCGGACAGGCGATGTCAAGGATTTTGAACGCCGGCGGACCGTTCCAGGGCTGTTCAGCTTCCGGCCAACAGCATCAGGCCACCGCCCAGGCCGAGCAGAATGACCGGGTTGATCTCGGTGAACGCGAAAGCGGCCGTGCTGGCGATGGTGATCAGGTAGGGCAGCCATCCATGCTCCGTGCCACGCATCAGCGCGAGTCCGCTAGCAAAGGTCATCCCCACCGCGACGGGCGCAAGGGCCTGTTCCACCAGTGCCCGCCAGTAGGACTGGGCACCCCGGTGCCAGAAGCGCGCCGCGACGTGCACAGCGAGGGAGGACGGCGTGAACATCGCCAGGAAGGCCACCGCGGCGCCGGCAAAGCCGGCGGCCTTTTGCCCGATCAGCACCACGATCAGGGATCCTGGGCCGGGTGCTGCGCGTGAGATGGCGAACATGTCCAGAAACTCCCGCGCCGTCAGCCAGTGGTGCAGGTCCACGGCGGCGCGCTGCATGTCGGGGATCACCCCGGCGCCACCGCCAAACGCCAGCAGCGACAGCAGCCCGAACAGCCCGGCGAGTTGCAGCAGCGTTGCGATCATGCGCGCCGGTCCAGCCACGCCGCCAGCAGGCTCACCGGGATCATGACTGCCAGCGCGTAAAGCAAGGGCACGCCGAAGACGCCGATGGACAGTGCGACAACGGCGGCGATCAGCGCCGGAACGATCCGGCGGATGTTGTGCCGGCCGAGCCGGACGCCGGTGCCGAGGTTGAGGCCGATGGCCACCGCACCCATGCCGGCAAGCGCCGTGCTGAACCAGCCGCCGCCCGGCATCCCCTGGGTACGTAGATAGATCAGGCCGACGGTCAGGACGATCGCCAGCGGCAGTGTGGTCAGGCCGAAGAATGCCGCCACGGCGCCAGCCGAACCGCGCAGCTGCGTCCCGATAAAGACCGCCAGGTTGACGTTGGTGGCGCCGGGGATGATTTGCGACAGCGCGTATCCGGAAAGAAATTGCTGGTCGTCCAGCCAGCCGCGGCGCTGCACGACCTCCCGCCTTGTCCAGGCGGCAAGGCCGCCACCGACGCTCATCATGGCGATGCTGGCAAAGCCAATGAACAGCGCCCCCAGGGTGGGACGCCCGTCCGGGCGGCGTCTGTCTCGAGTCCTCATCGCGGCATTCAAGCCGGTCCGGGATAGACTGCACAGCGGCAAACAGCGGAGGCAGGGATGGAGTATCGTTCACTGGGGGTAAGCGGCCTGAGGGTTTCCCCTCTGTGCCTGGGCACGATGATGTTTGGCGCGGCGACCGAGGAACCGGAAGCGGCGGCGATCGTCGCGCGTGCACGCGACCGGGGCATCAATTTCATCGACACGGCGGACGGGTATGCCGGCGGCCGGTCGGAGGAGGTGGTGGGGCGGGCGATCCGCGACCACCGGTCCTGGTGGGTGCTGGCTACGAAATGCGCCAATCCGACCGGTGCCGGGCCGAATGCGCGCGGGCTGTCGCGTCGGCATGTGCAGCACGCGGTTGAAGCGAGTCTGCGGCGGCTGGGCACGGACGTGATCGACCTGCTGTATCTGCACAAGGAGGATCATGCGACTCCGCTTGCGGAAACGGTGCGGGCGCTGGCCGACCTGATCCATGCGGGCAAGATCCGGTATTTCGGCGTGTCCAATCACCGAAGTTGGCGGGTCGCGGAGATCTGCCGGCTGTGCGACGAAGCCGGCATCGACCGGCCAGCGGCGAGCCAGCCATTGTACAACGCCTTGAACCGCGAGGCGGAGGTCGAGCACCTGCCGGCCTGTGGCTATTTCGGCCTTGGGGTGGTGCCCTACAGCCCCCTGGCGCGCGGCCTGCTGACCGGCAAATACCGCCCCGACGTGCCACCGCCGCCAGGCACCCGTGCCGGCCGGCAGGATCGCCGGATGCTGGAATCGGAATGGCGGCAGGAAAGCCTGCACATCGCGCAGGAGATCGCCAGCCACGCCCGGTCTCGCGACATGACGCCGGAGGCGTTCGCGATGGCCTGGGTGCTCAACAACCGGTTTGTCACCGCCGCGATCGGTGGGCCGCGCACGGCCGAGCAGTGGGAGACTTACGTTGCCTCCCTGGCCTGCCGGCTCGGCCCCGATGACGAGGCGTTGATCGATCGGCTGGTATCGCCCGGGCATCCCTCGACGCCAGGCTACAACGACCCACAATATCCGATCGAGGGGCGCTGGCCGCGCTAGCCACGCCTTGCTCGCGCAACAGGGGAGGAAGATCGATGCGGCAGTCAGTGCAGAAGCTGGGTATGGCCGTCGCCTTTGCGGGGTTTGCTGCCGCCGTCCCGTCGAGCTGGGCGTGGGCGGACGGGTTGCAGACCGTGCATCGCCTGTCGGCCGAGATGGCGAATGAGGCGGCGCGCGAGGCGGTCATGCACTGCGCCGGCCAGGGCTACAATGAGACAGCGGTGGTGGTGGATGCGGACGGGGTCCGCCAGGCGCTGCTGCGGGGCGATCGCGCCGGGAGCCATTCCCTGGATAGCGCGTTCGACAAGGCGTACACCTCGGCCTCGTTCAAGGCGGATAGCGGCGCGCTGGCCGAACGGGCGAAGACGGCGCAGGGGTTTTCGGCGCTGTTCACGCAGGTGCCGCACCTGATCCTGCTGGGCGGCGGGGTGGTCATCAAAGTGGGCGACGAGGTCGTGGGCGCGATCGGTGCCGCCGGTGCGCCCGGTGCCAATCTGGATGAGGCGTGCGCGCGTGCTGGGGTCGAGAAGATACGCGACCGGCTGAAGTAGCGGCGGCCTCGCCTGGGTTGGCAGGCGGTGGTATAGGGCTGGCGGCGGTTCACCCGGACGGGTGACCGCCGGTTGGTCGGTGGTGTCGGTCCCCGTAGCTCAGCAGGATAGAGCACAGGATTCCTAATCCTGGGGCCGTGAGTTCGAATCTCGCCGGGGACGCCACGCCCGAAAAAAGCGCAGTGCCACGCCGACTGATTGCCTCCGCACGACAAACTCTGGAGCTGGTGGGCCGCCGGTCAGTTTTTGACGCGCGGGCGGTGAGTCTGACCATTTGTGGTTAAGGACAAAGATCTCAAGGCTTCCGCTCTTGGCTTCGGGCCTTTGAGCGTCGGCACCGTGCATCTCTGCATCGATATGCAAACTCTCTTCGCCGAGCGAACCCACCGGCACGTGCCATGGCGCGAGCGGGTATTGCCGACGGTGGCCCAGACTGGCCGAAGCACGTCGCACGCGTACCGTGTTCTCCCGCTTCGTGCTGCCCGAGGGCCGGAGGAGGCGATCGGCGCATGGCGGCGATACTATCGCCATTGGTGCGAAATGACCGGTCACCGACTGGATCCCCGTCCGATAGAACTCTTGCCCTGCGCGCGGCGCTTACGCCGCCGGCTTGTCCGGCTTGTAGCGTCGACAAAAGACGTTACTCGCCATTCGTCGAACCGATCTTCCTCAAGACACTCGATCGGCTCAAGGCAGATACGCTCGTCATTTCAGGCAGTGAGATCGATGTCTGCGTTCTCATGCCAGTCATGGATGCGGTCGATGTCGGCTGCCGTGTCGTCCTTGCCGACGATGCACCCTGCAGCGTCCCGGACGAATCACGTGACGCCATGCTGCGCCATTTTGGCCTCGCTTCAGCCAGCACATAGAAATTGTGTCGTCCGACGAAATTCTGGACGGTTGGACCGTATTGGCGGCCTGGCAGTCGATCAAATGCGCTTGTGCCAGGGTGCCGCAATGTACTGGCCGGCTTGCGGGCATATTTTAGATTCAATCAACTACTAAGTTGTTGTGGGCCGGAAACCACTGGAGGGACCAGATGTCCGAGATTTTTTCGCG